>MDSV01167906.1_pt1 | contig 20325 bp, 15 predicted proteins | sample 810851 | NCBI WGS metagenome assembly MDSV01 (sample SAMN05326640, study PRJNA326480) | marine metagenome | isolation source: seawater | place: Atlantic Ocean: North East | collected 2012 | reverse complement strand
GGTGTCTCGGGCTCTATCGATACGCGCAATAAAGGTGAGCCACTTCATCGCGGATAAACTCAAAATCTATCGCCATATCAATCAAACGAACCAAGTGGTCTTCTGGCACCAGTTCATTGATATATACGGTTTCAAACTCGTATTGTTGTGGGTACTTTGGGGCAAGCATGGTGAACACTCCGAATTTCACTATGCCTATTAGATCAAAGCCCCAGACTTTCGTCTAGGGCTTTTTTTATTTGTAAATAGATATAATTGAATGATATTTAAGCATAACAAGGTCTACTTATCTTCACCCTTCTTTATTAAATACAAGAGAGTCTTATGTCTGGATTACGGCAGTTAGCTGCGCCTGCAGTGCGCTTAATGGCGAATTTAAAATACAAAATTAAAATAAGCATCACGTTTGGCATTCTCTTGATCCCACTAGCACTAAGCATGTTTTTTTTGGTGTCGTTATTGAGTAAAAGTATTGATGTGTCGAAAATGGAACAGCAAGGTTTAAAAGGCTACCGGGCAATACTTACCAATCAAATACAAGGGACAACCGATAAAAATATAAATGTGGCACGCTCGCTGGGCTTTAAAATTAAAGACAGCGAAGTAGACGATGTGCTTGAACTTGTGTCTATTCAATCTAACTTAGCGCTAGATAGCGAACTAGCCAGCGCCTATTTAAATCGTGCATTGGTAACCCGTGTCCCTGCTTTTATCACTCAAATAAACCTAACTGCCGCGAGCGCAAATACAGTACTGAACAATAACCAATTTACACCAGATACCTTTATTGCACTTTCAAACCTAAGTAAATCGTTACCCCAATTTGAGCAGCAACTTTTAAAAACACTAGCTATTGCAACGTCAGCGGATAAATCGGTAAATAAAGCGCTTTTTCCCACTTTAAATGAACTACAAAAATCAGTCTCAGCATTTAAGAACGCGATAGATAAAAAGCTACTAGAACCCGACGATATAGAGTTAACTCAGCGTGAATTTTCAGCACTCACTGACGATGTTCAAAAAAATATTAGCACTTTAATCAACATCAGTATTCCAACTCTAGAATCGTTAATTAGTAATAAATTACAAACCCAGCAGTGGACCCGAAACACCGTATTAGTTGCCTCAATAGTGAGTTTATTATTTGCACTTTATTTAATGGTTGGGTTTTATTTTGCAGTCGTTGATACCATAAGTCGCTTCACTAAAGCAGCCACTAAAGCGGCTAACGGTGACTTGAAAGCAACCCTTAACTCAATCGGGAAGGACGAAATGAGCGTTATTGCTGAGCAATATAACGCTCTACTCAATGCCTTTTCACATTTACTTTCAGATGTTAAAACCAGCACAAAAGCACTCTGCGATGCCACTAAGTCTCTTTCGCATGCCAGTAGCCAAACCAGCGACGACGTAATAAAACAGCAAACGCGGGTAAATGCAATTAGCCATGCATTAAGCGATATGGCGCAAACTGCACATACAATTGAAGAATCGGCTCATCAAGCAACCCTCACCGCTCAAAATGCCGCAGAGCATGTAAAAGAAGGGTCGAGCAATACCATGGAGCTTGCTCAATATATGCAAGATTTAAAAATGGAGTTTACCGAAAGCCAACAAGCACTCGACCGACTAGCCCAAGATAGCCAAGAAATAAGCAAAGTCAGTAAAGGGATCAGTGAAATAGCCGACCAAACAAACTTATTAGCGCTAAATGCAGCAATTGAAGCGGCCAGAGCCGGTGAACACGGACGAGGTTTTGCGGTAGTCGCAGATGAGGTAAGAACACTTGCGTTACGTACTCAAACACAAACACAAGAAATTCACCAAATTATCAGCTCTCTGCAAAAAGCCTCTGACGATACACAAGTTAAAATGCGTTCAAGCGTTGAAAAAATGGAGTTATCTGTTGAAGCCGCAAACCAAACAAATACGGTACTGCAAAGTGCGGAAAGTAGTATGGGTGATATAAAGCATCAAGGCGAGGTAATCGCTGAACGAGTAAAACAACAAGCCAATGCGACAACTCAGGCTCTAAATGACTCGCAAGAAGTTAATAACTTGGCTGACCACACACTCGTCTCAGCACAATCGACGCTGCAAGACGCGGAGCAGCTCTCACGCTTATCGAACGACTTAACAACGTCAATGCGCTTTTTTAAATCTTAGTTATTAATATCTATAAACAACACAGCCGCTAAATAGCGGCTGTGTTGTTTGGGTTGTCATTTTATACAGCGCGGCCTTGGCTCAAATTCACTCACTCTTAATGGAAGCTGTATCACTTTGCCACATCCTAGCGGAGCTTGTTTACCTGTGCGCTCGTTTACAAAAGCCTAACGAATTGAAGGTGGACGAGTATCAGCAATAGCTTGTGGGTTAAGTGGTTTTAAATAACGAATATAAGCCTCAAGCGCCCCTACGCTGCCAGTTAAACCTATGCTTTTATTATCATCGCGGCCAAGCCATGCAACAGTTACCGTATTTTGGTCAAATCCAGCAAACCAGCTGTCGCGCAAATCGTTGCTGGTGCCAGTTTTGCCAGCTAATTGAATAGACGGAAAGTGTAAGTTTAACCCCCTTGCTGACCCGTCTTTTGTTACACGCTTCATTGCATATTTGGTCATGTACACAGAAGCTTCCTCAAAACGAGGCTCTGCACTCACATGATGTTTATATAGCACGTTACCTACCGAGTCGGTAAGTGCTGATATAGACGTCAACTTCTTATATTCGCCATCATTTGCTATGGTGGTGTAAAGCTGGGCAACATCAAAACTAGATAACTCTAAAGCACCTAAGAGTAAAGACGGGTATTCATCTATTTGATCTTCCACTCCGAGTGATTTAAGCGTGTTTGCAACTTTATCCACTCCCATATCTAAGCCTAAATTAACAGCAGGAATACTATTACTAAATGCTTGATAAAGTGGGATTGCACCACGGTATTGGCGATCAAAATTTTCAGGTTGCCATACATTACCTTCTTCGTTTATTACCTGTAACGGAGAATCATCAAGTAATGTGGCTAAATTATAAATTGGTGATTGTAGTGCTGTTAAATAAACTGCGGGCTTAACTAAAGATCCTATATTTCTCTTTGTATCCAGCACTCTATTAAAGCCTGAATATCGAACGTCACGCCCTGCTACAAGGGCCGATACACCCCCCTTAACTGAGTTTACAGAGATAATAGCCACTTCAAGTTTATCTGTTTTAGGGCGTTTCTCTAAATACGGTAAGCTTTTCTCAACCGAATTTTCCATTGCTGTTTGTTTTTGTAAATCAAAGTAAGTAAAAACTCTAACGCCAGCATCTAATATTTGCTGATCGGGTAGTAATTTATTTAATTCACGGTTTACCAATTCTAAACACCCTGGGTATGATTATTGTAAACTTTCTTTCATTGGCGCAATGTCTATTGAGCGCTTTAGCGATGCTCGGTATTCCTTTGTACTTATTAATTTGTTTTCTACCATAAGGCGAAGCACTAAATCGCGACGCTCCATAGTGCGCTCTTTATAACGGCGAGGATTGTAATAGGACGGGCCCTTTACCATAGCTACTAGCAGCGCTATTTGGTCGTATTCAAGCTCATCAACGGGTTTTGAAAAATAAAACTCAGACGCCCAGCCCAGCCCATGCCATGCACGCCTTGGTTATACGATTGCCCTAAAGAAACCTCGTTTAAGTAGGCCTCTAATATTTGGTCTTTTGAATAACGATAATCCAGAATAAGCGCTATAAACGCCTCATTTATTTTTCGCAGCAGCGAACGTTCACGGGTTAAATATATATTTTTAGCGAGTTGCTGCGTTAATGTACTACCGCCTTGGACTGTTCGCCCTGCTCTAATATTGGTATACAAAGCGCGTAAAATAGAAAAAACAGAGACACCGTGGTGCTCATAAAAATTACGGTCTTCCACCACTAGCAAAGTGTCTTTTAACATAGCAGGAAACTTATCAAGGGGAACAAATTCCCTATCTTGCTTCGAATCGTTACCAATGCGGGCTATTTGAACAGGCTCTAATCGAGCGTTGTTCAAGCGCCTACCAAATTTATCTTTTACAGAGGCTACCTTTTGCCCTGCAAAACGCAGTTCAACAACCTTAGACTCCTCCAGCCCATCATAAAATTCAAACTCACGTCGATAAATTTTAATTGGCGCTCATAGGCATAAGCTAAAGCTTTGCTGAAAGGGTCTTTAGGCAATAACTCTGGGCGTTGGCGTTGCTCGTATAGCCAGTTGAATAATGCAGCAATGGCAGGCTCGCTATGTTTGAGCCGATATTGGACGGTATCGTCAGCGTTAAGCGCGTGTTTTCGTATGTGCGCTTCCAGTTTATACAGCTTTTGGATTTCAGCCAAGGCGGTTTGCGCCTCTTTAGGATGATAATCCAATGCTTTTTCGAAGTGACGGCGGGTGTGTGCCCAACACGCTGCATGGGTGATGTGTTGGCTGAGGCGCTCAACCAGCCACATTAACTCCACATTCCGCTGCGTTTCTTTTTCTAGGCGTCGACTTGAATGAATGCGGTTTAGATAACTATAAAGGTATATCTTGAGCATAGTTGCTGGAGAATAGCTTGGTCTACCTGTTTTAGCAGGTCGGTAACGAGCAAACCCCAACTCGGATAACTCCAAAGAATTGATAAACATATCGATGGCACGAATTGGGTTTTCTTCATGAACATAGTCATCCAGAACTTCTGAAAACATCGTGCTTTGCGTTCTGCTTTGACCTTTGATAAATCTCGACATGTACATGAAACCTATCAGCTTTTTGATAGTTTCATTTTACCAATTGTCACCTTAATTGAGGATCGATACTTAAGACCGATTGCTCATATTAAGCAAGTACTTAGACCAAAAGGTGATCAATAGTTTTCACACAGCCTGCGCTCATAGCTGACCGTCAGATAGAGTCTAAACCTATTCATCGAAACTGTCAGATCAGATATGAGCTACTACGTGTTACACTATAAAATTTAAGGCTGATTACCACGTACCACTACGAAGTTGTCATAAAGTGCAGATACTTCACCAGTTTTTACCGCCCCTGTTAAGCTTGGCATTGAACCTAAAAAGCTAGTTCTAATGATTTTTTGAATTTTAGCCGCTGGTGGAACATTAGAACTTGTTCCGCCAAAAAATTTGAAACCTGTTTTTTTCGCAACTTCAGTTCCGTCAATATACAGCCTAGCTTGGGCATCGCTTTTGGTACTAGAGCTATTTACCTTTACATAGAGAGCTACGTCGTACCATTTATTTTTCTCAAATGTGAATTGTTCAGCTCGAATTATCTCGCCACATTCACCATCAGGCTTTCCTTGTCTGTATATATATAGTTGTGGGTGTTTATCCCTAATGCCAACTCGCGCACTCCAGCCATTTGTCGTAATGTCGCGACAGCCAGTGACTGGCTCTTCCGGTCCCAAGCCAAAAAACTTACCGCCCATGTTTGTATCATAATTGTCTTCAAGCTTAATCCTGTATTTAAATGTCGCATCAATAGCATTAGCTGAAATAGGGATTTGACCTACCATCATGGGGTGAGACCCAACCTTACCATTTGAATTAACTTTATACTGTGGATATTTGATGCGGATGTTGTTTGCGCCATTTCTAAACTGTACGTTGGGATGTGACCATTCACCGGCTGAACCTGAATTGAAGTTTTCAGTGTACAAAACGCCTGAAGCGCTTGCTGTAGTTGCCATCACTACTGTGAACAACGCGCCAATTGAGGCTATTATCCGAGTTCTCTTTTTCACTTTATGTTTCCTTATATTTTCTAACTTATTGGTGAATATCACTCTTCAGACGAAACTAACTGTCTAATGAGCAAAGCGATTTTTTTTTGTTCTAGGTTATTTGTTTCAAAGAAAAGGTCGTCACTAAATAAGGCTATGGATTTCTTTTGTGATTCACTTAAGGCCTCATGTTCGTGTTTAAGCCATTCAAACAAAGGCTCTAATCGTTGTGTTACGGAACCAGACGGTGCGCTTCTTACTGCGAGGAAAACTTCTTCCATGGATAAAGATAGAGACTCGGGGGAAGAAAAAATCGAATCAATCAGTGCTGTCCTGATTTTGACCGATTGGGTTTCAAAGTATGTAGAAATAGCGAGATCGAATGCGTGGCTAGGAAGGCTAGTGTTCAATTCGTGTGAAAGTATCAATTTAACGTCGTCAGAAATACTACTCTCCAAAAGTTCACGTATAGCACGATGCCTTACAGACTCGCTCTTTAACTTAATGGCTAAATCTACGGCTGATTCTTGGTCTAACTCTCTCTCAGACTTCGTAAGGAGATAAACAATCTCTTCTTGTTGTACTTCATTTAGCTGTTGAACATTTTGCAGCAGTTCTCTTCTTTTAGGATTGTTTGGAAGTTCCATTAACAGAGCTAAGATTAAATCTGTAGAGTATTCGTCTTCAAAACGGATGTGATTTGACGTTTCGCTGTTTACTTTTTTTTCTAGTGTGGTTTCGTGAGAATCATTTATTAAATGCGCAGAACGATTGACTTCATGAGCAGATTTCAGACATTTCTGAGACGTTTTAATGTTTGATATTTCTCCCTTGCTATTGTCAGGGCGATGATCAAAGTAATATTCAACGGCTAAGCTTGCTAGAGTTAGAAACACTAGTAACGTACCTAAAAGCTTTATTTTTTTCATACGTTGGGCATCACTTCTAGTAATTGCAGAGAGGCTAAACGTTGCTCCACTGGTAAAGATGTATCGTTTAGCACACTTTTCGCGACGTCCAGTATCGCTCGTACTTGCTTTGTCGTTAGCTTTTCTTCGCTACTGCCAACCCAATTCTTGGCGATAACATATCCTAGCTGTTGATTTTTAACGTCTTCAGATTTCAGCGATTTCAGAACAATTGAAAAAGCGTCTTCTCTAAACTCATCGGGAAAAGCGCTTATGGATAAAAGTTGAAGCTTTCTAGTCGTATCTTGTACTGCAAAAAATCTGTTCTGAATGGCATTCGAAACCAAAGACAATACCTGTCTGTTGTTTTGGTTTTTTGAAAAAGTCATGAGGCTAGATAAGAGTGTTTCAGAGAGGCTTTCGGACAATAGTCTGCTTAGTATCTTTGGTTTGACGTGATCCTCTACTGCTGAAAGAAGCTCAATGGCAATCAATTTATCTTCGTCTCGGTGAGACAGCAACAAGAACTCAATTGCCTCTTCTTTTGCTCTGGAAGGTAAGCCATTTAACAGTGATATTAGGTACTTTCGGGTGTCAGATGAAAGCTCGAGATTTGTTATGCGTAAAACTACATCGTGCAGCAAATGTAGATTTTGCGCTAGGGCTATAAACTCGAAATCCTCAGGAATCTCTGCGAGTACTTCCAGTTGACCGGAACTTAATTCCGTCGTTAGGGCATGTTCCAGTTGGTTTTCAGAGTTGAACAACAATTGATGTAGCGTATCCTCTTCTATTTTTTTTACCGAATTTTTCTTACCATTTTCAAAGTCAATTGGAACGTTTATCGCGGGCTTTGAACTTTGCTCCGATGAGACAATCTGCCATTCTTCACAATCAGTGTTTAAATTCTCATGCTCGTTGGGTCTTATTTTGTGAATATTAAAAGCGGCAGTAACAATCATTATTACGATTGGTATCGTCAAGTAGAAGTTAGTGAATGGAGAGATATCCTTTAGCGACACTTTGACTCAAATTGATTTCATATGAATGTTTTAATAATGTTTGATCATTATTAATCAAATGTAAACACTTTAGTGTGTTTGTAATGAATTTTCTGTGTTGCGGTATTTGGAAAAAAGGTTACTCAATAGGGCGAAAGAAATTTGATACTACATGTAGATTTCAGCCCTACCAATGCGTTGACTATATTTGAGGTGACACACGGAAGGATATAGAAGCATCAATAGTCTGCTGCTGCAGAAGTACTGACCTAGCGATAGGGCTAGGTCAGTCAAAGTTGTGAAGTCTTTCCTAGATAGAACTAACGGGCGAGGATATCCCAATTTCCTGGCTTTACTGAGAAGATAAAATAATCATTACTTTCTTCAACAAACTTTATTCCCGGTATTTCATTCCTCTCACTACCATTACTCCATACTTCTTTTCCATTAAATAAAATCTGTGACGTTTTGGTCAGGATTTTAGGAACACCAATTTCGGCAGTCGTCTTTGCTGGCGAGTTGAGTACAATATTTAACGTGTCATTGTCGAATTCTAGCTTGAACAATATATCGCCTTTTACACTAGGTATTAGTTGGCTGACTTTGGTTAGGTGTGCAAGATTCGGCATGATTTCATAACTTTTCCAAGCGACTGACGTTGGCTTCACACCAGCGATATGTTTACTCAATACAGTACTTGGAGCATTCCAGGCATGATTTTCTGTTCCTCTGGCGGGTAAGTATTCAGCTAATGTTGATAGCTCTGGATTGTCGACTTGCGGACCATAGCGCTCTTTCATTCTAGCGATAGCATCCTTATAACGCCCGGCTTTTGCTATTGCGTTATAAATCATCCATTCAAAATGAGGGCTCGCATAATGATTGGGCACTAATACGTTATCAACGATTTGCTGAAATTGAGTTGGCAACGCTAAATCAAAAAGGATGGCGACGGCATTTGCGCGATCATCCTTAAACATTTTATCGCTACTAAAATAACCGTTTTGCCAAAACTCTTTTTGAAAGGCTAAACGTATAGATTCAATACGCGCATTATAAAATGCAAGGTTCTCATCCCTATCCAGTTCGCTAGCCATTTTTCTTGCAGCCACAAGTGCACTGTAGTACAAGGCGGTTTGAATAACGTCATAATCAATGGTTTCCTGTGGTCCCCAATCAGTCCACTTCCAATCTCCAGTTCTGAACGTTGGAAGACCGTTCTGTTTTATATCCCAGAGCAGCAGGTATTTATGCACGAAAGGATATGCATATGACAATGTTTCTACGTCACCAGAATTGTAGTAATAGTGCCAAATACCTTGTTCAATAAACTGAAGGCTCTGCGCGGGGAGTTCTCGGAATCTTCCAGGACCCAAGCCAGCAAAAATGCCGGATTCGGTATCGCTAAACGCCAGCGTAACTTTGATGGCTTTCTTCAAAAGGTCTCGACCAGCTTGGTCCATAGAATAGAACAAATAGCTTGCTTGGTCGGCGACGTCACCAATCCACAGGCCTCGTTCTCTATCGGGGGTGTCCATGAAGTTGTCTCTGGCACAAATATAAAGTGTATTTTCAGCCATTTGCCAGATTCGATTTAACCAAGCATCATCCGATTCAAAATATCCGGGAGTTTTGCCCACGCCCGTCCAGCGATATTTAAGTGCATGCACTTTTACACCTTTAGGAATGCTGAACTCAATGGTTCGACCGTTGCTCCAAGAATAGCCTTCAAATTGTTGACGCCCAGATTTAGTTGTATATAGCGTTTCTATTGTGTTTAGGCGCATATTTGAAGCCACGCGAATTACTTTTCCCTCATCGGCTTCTATATCAAAGTAAGGTGTAAAATTTTTATTAAAATCCAACTTGCACTGGATGGATGTTCCGTCCGAGATAAACGGAAATGATTCTTCAGAGAAATTAGTACAGTGCGATAAACCATAATTTACAAGAGGAGGAATTTCGCTTGGGAATAAGTCGAAAAAAGGTGGCCTAGGAGGCTGCTTAATAGGGTGAGCGTTAGGCCAGCGTTCGTCATTAAAGTGCGAAGTATACCAAGCCTCTTTAGTCCAATCTTGCATGTCGTTTCTTGCGTCGTAGTTGATACTCCACGCGGCAATACGGTAGGGACTTTTTTTCTCTACTTTTTTATAAGCGTTATGAGTTTGGGCTTTCCAAGTTTCATCAGTCGCAATAAGCGTGTTGCCAACCTTAGCTTCAAAGATGAAACCACCTTTGTTTGAAGATATGTGTGTGCCTTTTTGACCATCATCTCCGTAATACCATGCGAGGGCAGCAATGGTATTTTTACCCTTCTTAAGATATGGACTTATATCGACCGTGTCATAATATTTGTTAGACGCGATAGGGTAGAAATCTACCCTGGGAGAGGGTTTCACCGGTGAGGGGCCGCCGGTGTAGCTTCCTTCGAAGATGACGAGTTCACCATTTATCCAAAGCCAGTACTTTGTATCAGCGCTAATATAGGCAAGTGATTCCGAGGGAACTTTATCCAGTTCAACCTCTTTTCTTAGCGCTACCCATGAGTTTGGCTCAGTAAAGCGTTCTTTTACCCAAATCCATTGTGCAGTCCATGTTTTTGCTTGTACGGGGATGAAAAGGGAAAGGTTGATAGTAGCTATTAACATTAGCCAGATAAATCGTTTCATATACTTTTACCAATAAATTACTAATACAAGTAATAAGGTAATTTTTTAGAAAATTGATACCCTAAATATATCCACTTATGACATTTACGAAATTATTTTTGCTGAACCATGTTTGTTTAACTCACTGTGAATGTATCTTTTCGTCATTAAAAAGTTTGTAGTTATATAGTGGATGGTCAGGAAATATAGCCCCTGCTTGACTCAAGGTAAGTCCAAGGTGTTGTTTTATAGCGGTAGATATCCAAGAAAACGTATTTGTCGTTGGAGCAAGGTCGCGCTGCTCGAAAAGAGCGTCATCTGAAAGCCCAGGCCACGTTCCATGGACCGAGCCTCCTAAATGAGAGCCACCCGCAATAAACATACTGCTGGCTGTACCATGATCTGTGCCGCCTGTTCCATTTTGTCGCACTGTTCTTCCAAACTCGGACGTGACTAAAACAAGGGTGTTTTTCCAGTCTTTGCCTAATCCTTTCTTTAGTTGCGCGATGCCGTCATCTAATTGCCCTAACTCCCGGGATAATCTGGCATTCTGGGCTTTATGGGTATCCCAGCCTCCCGACTCTATCATTACAAACTGAATGTTTGGTTTTGATTGCATTATGTCAGCACATTCACTGCATAATTTAGAAAAAGAGGCAGATGGGCGCTTCTTGCTATCACTCATTAAGGCACTTTTTATTTCTGTGCCAGAGTTCAGCGCTTTGGTCAGCTTTTCGTCATATTGATAAAGCGCAACGAGATCATCGGTTAAGCTGTCTATCGAATTGTCAAAATTGGATGGGTAAAAGTTGCGTCCTCGTGAAGAATCTCTAAATGCCAAAGGTGTTGACTTTGATATTGCAATGCCTTCAGTACCAAGAGTGTCCATAGCGCGACCAAGCCAACCAGATTGAAGGTTAGGAGCCCCTAAACCGCTTTCAAGATAATCTTGACCATCGAAGTGGGAGCGACCTTTATAGCCTGTAGAAGTTGCCACAATACACGATAGTTCTTTGCGCATGAATAAATCATGCACATTAATTAGCGACGGATGAAGTTTGTATTGATCATCTAATGAAAAAGCGTTTTCAAGCCCAGTCACTAAATCTGGGCGAAGAGAGATGAGGCTCTTCTCAAAGGCTGGAATAATAGTATGTAGGCTGTCAACAGCGCCTCGTTGCAGTATCCATATCACACGCTTTAATGGTTTTGCCTTTTTTACTTCATTAACTGCGTACAATGTTGGAGAGTGAAGCATAATTGCACCGCTCGCTAAGAGCTTTAATAATGCACGTCTTTGCATAGCTATCTCCTCATAAACTCTGGGCTTAAAAATAAAAGAGCAAACGCACGGTCACGACTTTCTGCTCGAGACACTAGTTGTCTCGTGTGTTCAGATAATGTTGATCCTAATAATTTGCTGGCCAGTTCGGGGATTTCAAACTGTCGGTTTATGCGCAAAGATGAGAGCCAATCTGCTCTTGCCATTAATCCATAGCCACTATTCCAGAAGTCCTCTGAGTCTTCATAACCAGCGGGACTACCTGCTTTGAAAGGTGCTTGGCCCATTTCAGTGAGACTACGGATTGCAAACCCTTCTTTAAGTGAAGTAAGTCCTATCCCTCTGCAAGTAGAGATCAGAAACTCTCTGGGAGTCTTGAATTTATCTAAGGTGTCGAACCAGGCGTGCGGATGAGTAACCAGTGCATGATAAATCGATTTGAGATCACCCTCTGTGTCTAACCAAGTTTGTTCTACATGTTTTAGTAACGCTGGTGAGGGAGTATCACTGACAACATGTTTAACTAACTTTTCGCTGATATGTTTAGCTGTTGCTGGTCGAGCTGCAATATACCTGAGCATGGCTTCACCTTGCTCTTCGTTTTCTTGAGCAAATAACCTGCCCAACAATGACTGTGAACCGGGTTCATGTCCGGCTTTTCTAAAGAAGAAAAGCCCAGCTTTTGTTTTTTCAGGGGCCTGAACACCCCACCCGGAAATACTGTTTGCTAATGCGATAACATCGCTTTGGGTATATCCACCATTTACGCCTAAGGTATGCAATTCAAGTATTTCCCGTGCTAAGTTTTCGTTGAGCCCCTTTCCTTTTTTTCCCAAACGCGAGTTCTTGCCAAATGACTTTTCATTATTCAGGTATACGAGCATAACCGGATGGCGACAAACAGAAAGCAGCATGTCTGAAAAATTACCTAAGAGATTGGGAGCTATTGCCTCGCGTTCCAGTGTCGGTGAAAGCGCTGTCAGATATGCTCCCTGCGCAGTAACGCTAAAGTGATTTGAAAAGAAATCTAGCATTCTCCACATAAACGGCTGCGTGCTACTAATTGCGTTATTGATCGTCCCAATGGAGAGTTGCTTGTAGATGGCTTGCCTAAACTTACGAGCCTCGTCTTTTGATTCTTCAGAGTTGTCTTTACGATATCGGTTAAGTGTCAAAGCAATTGATTGAGACGAATTCGTTTTATTTAAATGTATTGGTACTATTTGAGCGACAACATGTCCGACAGGGTCGTCAGCTGCTACTTTTAGTTCGACGGGGGTAGCTCCTAGACCAAATCGATTCGTTGCTATTGCGGCCTTCATATTTTTACTCGTCATCACACGTGCTGGCTTATTGAATAAACAATACTACCGATAGGTAAGATTGCTAACTACAGTCATGAAATTTACACACTATTTACACTCCTTTCGGAAGAAGATACAAGCCTAGGTTGATATTTATTGACTGCTTATGGCTGGATATGATTCTTTGGTTTTTACTACGCGTCTAAATAAATACGATGGCTTTTCTCTTCTATATGCTTGTAAATACAGTTTTTATTGTAATTTACAATCCAGCATGAAAGTGGTTTATGGTTTTTATATACTTTCCATTGAAATTATAAATCTTTAAGATTAAAAAAATTACGATCGAAATTGATTGTTAGTGATTTTTAATGATTATGAGGGGTGATATTATCATTCACAATTCCTTAACATGATGTGTTGTTGGGGAAGTTGGGTTCCAAAAAAACATATTTATATTTGTTGTATTTATAGAGATTGCGTTCATGCACACCAACAAAATTAATGGCTCTCACCTAATTTTAAATAGCACGACGGCCTTTTTACTCGCCGTGAGCTCACCAACTATTGTCGCTCAAGAAGTTAACGCTGCAATTAACAAGAGTATTTCTGATGACACCGAAGTAATTGAAGTAACTGGCGTGAGAGCTTCTCTTGAAAACGCGTTAAACGTGAAGAAAGAATCTTCTTCAATCGTCGATGCAATTTCTGCTACCGATATTGATGCCTTGCCCGCGCTTGACTTAGGTGAAGCACTGCAGGCTATACCGGGTATTCAACTAAACAGCGACGAAGAAGGGCGGCAAAGCACGATTAGCCTTCGAGGGCTTGGCAGTGGGTTTGTCAACACAACCGCATTCGGTCAAACATTTGCTACTCCTTCAGCAGCGCGCGAACTAAATGCTGTAGGGTCTCCTAATCCGTTTGCGGCATTTGAAGCTGGTGTATTTGATGGTGTAACGGTAATAAAAAGCCCTACAGCAGATCTACAAGAAGGGGGGATAGCGGGTGTTGTAGACATGCAACTCCAACAGGCGTTGTCTAAAAAAGATGGTAATTTCAATATCAGTGTTGGGGGGCGATACGAAGAGCTTACCGGAGAAATTGATGAAGAACTAAAGCTAGCAGGCGTTAAACATATCATTGATGACAAGTTAGCTGTTGCTTTTAAATTTGCTGGATCAGGTCAAACTTTTAGACGCGACACGTTTGATATTATTGACTATATAACAGTGGATACAGAAGAGGGCTTTGTTCGGGCAACCAATATAGACGAATATCGAGCACGGTGGGGCCTACCCGAGGATGCACAGCTAACTGCACCGGCGAGAGGGAGAAATGTCAGCGAGTTTAGTGAAGGAGATCGTCTTTCTTTCACTGGGAACATTGAATATAAGATAACGGACGACTTTAAAGTTGGAGCTCATGTTCTTTTTTCTGAGCGTAATCTTGATAACGGAACGAAGGAAGCAACGACTTTTAGCCCTGGATTCAATACCACACGACGAGACCGTGACAACTTTGACGGAAGAATCACTCTTGATTTGAACTCTGCACCGTTTGTATACGATAGAGTGTCAGATGACCCCGATTCTCCACTTGTTTATGCAGCTCCGAGATACAGCTTTGTGAACGGAAACTTGCAAACTGAAAACCGTAAAACTACGTTCAGGGAGAAGTCCGAAGGGCTTATCTTATACGCTGACTACATCACTGATGATTGGAGTTTCGACAGTAAAATTACGCATTCCGAAGCCACAAACCAATTTGCAAATGTGGGTATAAACTTTAATCATACTCAAGATTGGAGACGCCAATTTAATTTCACCGATGCAGAGGGCACTAGGAGAGATCTTATTACAGTGCCTACTGGGTTTGATGGGATTATTGACAGTGGTTACGGGAACTTGAACGATATCGTAGTACAAGGCGGCTTTGCGGTTCCTTATGTGTATAACGGATTGGTCTGGCAAGAAACTAATTTGAGTTCATCAACGGTAAGCTCTATTTCAGATGCAAACCAAGGTAGGCAACTGATTTTTGGCATAAACGGTCGTGTGCAGGACCTCGACCGAAAGGTTAGCAGTGTGGAGTTTAACAGCGCTCGCTTTCTTGACTTGGGTATAGGTGAGGTATTCAGGGCTGATGCAGTTAAATTTGGTGCTCGATTCTCACGTGAAAAGCTTAACAGCCTTGACCAACGGCAAGGGGCACCTGGTATTGATACAAGCAATATATCTGACGCATTTATAACTTCAAATGTCTTGTCGGCGGTTCAGAATGAATATTTCAATGGCAACATTCCTGGAACATTTGATAATACTTCGGGATGGTTAACGATAGACAATGATCTTGCCATCGCCATTTTACAGCAGAATATTGCGCTCAATGCCTCCGAAATACCGACGGCTACATCGTTTAGTGTGGCTTCTCCTATTTTAGAGAGAAATAGAACGGGGTTTTGGGATACTCAAGATCGTAACTCGGGCTTGCCTACAAATATCGGGTTTAATTTTGGGGCTCAACAAGATATTACAGCATTTTACGTAATGTCAGATTTTTCCGGAGAATTCGGACCGGTACCCTATACTGGAAATATCGGTGTGCGTTATGTGGAAACCGACAACACCTTTGATGGTTTTGAGACACAAGTGGATGCTCAAGGACGCAATGGTATAGCGGTCTTAACTGAATTCAAAGATGATTATTCACATACGCTGCCAATGGCGAACATCGCTTTCGAGCTTTCAGACGATATTATTCTTAGAGCAGCATATTATGAAGGTATAGTTCGCCCAAACCTTCTTTCACAAAGGCCCACAGCTTCGCTTCGCGGGGGAAATAATTCGGTTAATTTGGATCTCCCAACAGCAACGGTAAGGCCTTACGACGCAACTAATTATGATGTGTCGCTAGAGTGGTATAACCGTGAAGGTAGCGCTGTTACTTTAGGATTTTTCAAAAAAGACATTACCAATTTGTTTGACGAGGAGGAAGGCTTCTGCCCGTCTTCTGGCACCAACCCAGTCGTTGACCGACTATTGGGTCCAATTGAACGCGTTCCGGGAACAGGGGGCCGCGAGTTTGGCTGTATTCAACTAACGCCGATTGTTGACGACGATGGTAATGAAAACTTACGTGAAGTAATTATTACTTCACCAATTAATACGACTGAAAAAATATCAGTCGAGGGTTTTGAACTCGCTATTCAACAAAACCTAGATTTTCTGCCTTTTCCTTGGAGTGGATTTGGTGGCGTGTTCAACTATACAAACCTAAGACAGTCTGGCAGTGAGCTGGAGTTAACTCGTGTGTCGCCGGAGTCATTTAACGTAATAGGGTATTGGGAGCATAAAGGTATCAGCTTGCGGTTGGCATATAACTGGAGAGATGACCAAACTTTACGAGGTGCAAACTCCTTCTTGGGGACCAATGCCAGAACGCGGGAATCTACTGAGCGTCTTGATTTCGTAGGGTCGTATCAATTAAATGACCAGACCAAACTCTTCCTGAGAGCGTTTAACCTCACGGACGATGTTGGAGTGGAGTATTTGGGGTCCGATGAGCAAGCGTTAAGCCGTTTGACATATAACGGCCGGATTTACCAGTTAGCGGTCAATTATCGATTCTAGACTATTGAGCAAATAGCCACCTACTTGTGGGTGGCTATTCTCTTGCTAACCAATTTCTCGATTAGTCTTAACCAATACTTATTAGTCATAACTGGTCATCTAATGCCATCAGTGTTAACGTTATGTGACATGAGCTGGCTTTAGAATGGAAAGACACCCAGTTACTTTTTATCGCAGTATGGGAGTCTTTAAGCGGCAGGATATGCAGTTACATAAACAAAATGCACCAGAATTTGAATTGACGTGCACATCGGACTATTTTCTTTCATTGTTCTTACCTGAAAGAGCGCGCATCTATGGCTATATTTTTGCGCTTGTACAAAATCAATCCGTTGCTGATGACGTATTTCAAGATGTTTCCGTAGTACTTTGGAAAGAGATCAATTCATTCACTCCAGGAAGTAGCTTTACAAAATGGACCAACGCAATTGTTTATAACTGCGTTCGAACGTATAGACAGAAAAATAAACGTTATTTGGTAGGCTTGGAAGATGAAACATTCGAACAACTGACAAGAACGTTTGATGATCAAGTTCGAATAGATAAAAAATGGTCGCTAGTTCAGTCCTGTCTATCTAAACTTACTGCTCACGCCTATCGTGTCTATCACGGCTTTTACATTGAGAACTTAAGCGCGGACGACATTGCAAAGCGGTCTGGTCGTTCGATATATGGCGTACGTAAATCTCTAATGTTACTTAGAAAGACATTGTTTGAATGTGTTGAGAAGAAAAGCGTTGAGGCCGATAGTTGAAAAGAACTAAACACTTCTCGGAACTCGTAGACCTTGCGGAGCAAGTAATCAATGGGGAAGCCTCTGATTCTTCACTAGAGCGCCTAAATGCGTTATTGCATGATAATGTTCACGCTCAGCGCTTTTATTTAGACTACATGCAGCTCCATACTGCACTCAAGACTGAGTCAAACCCTAGTGTAGAAGTTGTGAGAAGACGTGCTGTTGTCGATGAGGTTGTTGTGAGACCTCTACATTCCACGAATGAACCGCATCATTTTGAAAATACAGAAAAAAACAAATTCTATCTTCAGCAACGTGGCTCGAATTTAACGACGAACTCTTTCTATTGTGTATTAGCAGGCACCCTATTTCTATTATGTATTTTAGGGGGGGGCTGGCTCTTCAACAGTGTCTCAACAAGTGAATTAGTTATTGCTACAGTTTTACAGGGAGAGCTTGTAACTAAGGACTCTTCTAGAGAAAGTTTCAACTATTTGACGCCAGGCTCATATAGAAGTCTTTCCCCGCTAAAGATAGAACTAAACTCAGGCGTTGTTTTGTCTTTCGACGCTGATTCAAGCTTTAAAGTTTTTAATGCTAGAGAAATAAAGCTGACTGAAGGATCTATTGAGGTACATCCAAGCAAAAAAGTTAATTTACAGATACATTCACACGCTTTTGAAATTAATACATTCGGTGGAAGTCTAGTTCTAGACTTGATAGAAAATAAAGCGTTCATTAAAGCAAGCAAAGAAGTCAGGCTTTCGCCATCTATTTGGAAACCTCGTCATCTTTGGACATTCGATGAACGAGGAGCTACGGCATTTGACAGTGCAGGTTCTGCAACGGGCGCTTTAGGAAAAGGTATAACGAGAGTGGATGGAATAGTAGGAAAAGGAGCTCTACACTTTGACAATAGCTCGCATGCTAGGGTAGACGTAGGAAGCGGAGGTGGAATAGCGCCAGCTACGGGCACATTTTCTGTGAGTGAGGGAATAACAATTGAGGCGTTAATAATACCGGGTTATACAGGAAAAGCTCCTGACGAAGGGCGCTTTGGTGAAATTGATGAAATATTCCGAAAAGACCAAAGCGATAAAGAGCACAGAATTTTGCTCAGTTTCCAAAACGATCGAGGTAAGTCAATACTTCGCCCTGCTGGAGATTACAAAGAGTCATTGAGTTTTGGTCTGTATATTGTAGGTCAAGGATACCATGAGCTTAAGCTCCCTCTGGACGGGAAATCTGGTAGGCCAACACTGAAAGCACTTAAAGATGGTGAGCCTCACCACATAGCAGCAACTTACAGTGTGAAAACTGGCCTTAAAGCTATTTTTATAGATGGTCAAATGTTAGCGAGCTATCAATATCCGGCGGGTTCAAAAGTTTTAAGTGGCGGGACTGGCGGAGCGAATATAGGAAACTCTCCAAATACATTAGGAAGCGATTCAGAAGCATATGTCGGAGTGATTGACGAAGTGGCATTTTACGATTTTGCTTTAACATCTTATACAATCAGAAATCACTTTGAAAATACAAAGAGTGGTCTTAGGTATTTCGGCTCTCGTCCCTTCAAAAAAGAGTTACCTTCTTCTTTATACCTTCAATTGCCTCCGTTGCAATGGATAGAAATTGACATGGATACCGGTCAGCCAATTTCCATATTAAAGCCTCAATAAATAAAAAACTAAGCCACGCTAAAAATCTATTAAACCTCCCCTTTATTACCGAATATAATGCGGTATGCAGTTGGTGTAAGGAATGTTCATCAGCATCGCAGATTTCCCATCGCTTTAAAGATAAAAAATTGGCAGTTAAATGGGGTGAATGTGTTTTGTTTTCGAGTAGGGCATCACCATATTAATCGCTCTTCCCTAGAAAAAACAAACCACCCTCCAAATACTACGGCAACATACCCCTATATTATCTCGCTAAACTTCCCGCAGCTTCGCTGCGGCGGCCGCGCGCTCCGCGCAGTTGTGCAGGTAGAACATGAGAAATTGGTGAGTGAGGTGAGCTTTTTGGTGTGGTAAATCCGTCCTAGTTTGTGTCTCGGTTAATGAGTCCGGGCAAGGTTCTTATGCTGCGGTGATGAGAAGAGGGTTTGTTGGTTAAGGGTGCTTTAGGGTATGTTGCCGTAGTTATCACCCTTGGCCAGTTATCAACAAGGCTGTGGATGGTTTATTCGTTGGATTTGCTGGTGTTTGATGAGTTATTCACTTTTTCGTTATTAGGATAGCCCTCATTTTTATATTCTCGCTTTGGGCAACACGCCTTCAGCAATCAGTTCCCCAGTCTCTCGGTCGAAGTCTTCAGAAGCATCAGCAAAAGTTTTACTCAAAGCAACGTCAATTTCCGCATTAAGTGCTTCAATGTAACCCATAGCCAACTCATCATTTAAGAACGTCTTAGCTGCATGTGATTTCCAATGTCTCATTTGAATGTCTGCCCAGATATAATGATTATTTTTAGACTTTACCTTCATGGCCATCCGCAATTCCTTGCGTCTGAATTGGTTTCTGAATGGATACGCTGAAATCACGTCGTAAAGCGGGGTAAGCCAATGGCCAGTATGGTCAAGGTAAACACTGAAGTTTTTTGCGTGGCCATCAATGCCCATCAACAGCCAAAATACGTATTGCGCAAGAAAGAACTGATACATGTCATTTTCGCTATCAGTACTAAAGCGAAGTAGATTGGCTATCTCACTCGCCCCCGGCCCCCCATTTGCTTCATACTTTGACTGGCCAGCCCTACCAAGCGCCTGGCACATGTCTTCTTGAGTAAGTCGATATATAAGGCCGTCCTCACCTTGTTGCCTATCAAACCGTTCAACCACCAGCGCTTTCTGGTCACCGAAAGTGTGTATATCTGCTTGAGCAACGTTGAATCCCAGGTAACGCATAAATCTCAGGCAGAACCATTCATTATCTACACTGTTTGTTAGCTTTAGCCCGTTTTCTAAATCATGTATTGGCAGTTTGAATATATGGGTTGTTGGAGTGGTACCTAGAGGGCGATGCCATTTTCCTTCATGAAGTGTCAGCGCGGTTTTCTCTTG
>MDSV01008594.1_pt1 | contig 20331 bp, 19 predicted proteins | sample 810851 | NCBI WGS metagenome assembly MDSV01 (sample SAMN05326640, study PRJNA326480) | marine metagenome | isolation source: seawater | place: Atlantic Ocean: North East | collected 2012 | reverse complement strand
GCCAGCTGGGAGAGCCCTCTACGGCAGCGTAGGACACCCTATGTCCAGCCTGTGCCATCCACTGCGCAAGAACCAACAAATTGCGTTCCAGACCGCCCCAACCTTTGGACGATGTGATCATTCTTAAATTATACGTCATCAGTATCTTGTGTCTGGACGTATGGTGAGTTCGCTGACAATGCCTTTGCCTCGGCTTTCCACGGCAAAGAGCGCAGCTTCCGCCACGTATTCAGGAGCCATTCCGACGTCAAATTGAGGTCGATAGTTGGCCCGCAAGTCGTCGTTGGTGGTGCGGTCGATGAAGGGGGTGTTGACGGCGCCGGGGTTGAGCGTGGTGATGGCCAAGCGTCCCTTGAACTCTGTCCTTAGCGATTCAGAAATGGCGAGGACGGCATGCTTGGTGGCGCAGTAAATGCCGCTGTTGGGGAACACCTGACGGGCGGCCAGCGACCCGATGTTCACCACATGACCTTTCGAGGTGAGCAGCATGGGCAACGTCGCGTGCAACGTGTTGAGCACTCCTGCAACGTTGACGTCCACCATCGCGCGCCACTCTTGAAGCTTCGCAGACTCCAATGGGTCGAAGTACCCGATGCCAGCATTGGGGATGACCACGTCCAACCCTCTCCAATGTTCGGACATCCATTGGACGCAGTGGGCCACAGATTCAACGTCGGTGACGTCACAAGGGAGGGTGGACACATTGCCAGTCAACCCTTGGGCTTCCTCTGCCAAAGCGTCCAAGGGGGCTTGAGATCGCGCGGAGGCGAGAATGCGGTGGCCTGCTCCGGCCAAGGTCAAGGCGCATGCTTTCCCGATGCCGCTGGAGGCTCCTGTGATCCAAATGTTCAGTTGTTTCATGGATGGCTTTCCCATTGTGAAAGGCCGACGACGCGGTCGTAGCCTTCCCAGTCTTCATAATGCACCACGAGGGTGTAAAGGTTGTTGGTTTGGGCGTGGCTTCCCTCCACGTCCAGGAGTTGACCCGCCGAGTCGCGGTCGCCTTGTTCCCGCACCACGTACTGGTAGTTGTGGTAGCCCTGCTTCAGGGTTTGGTCCAGGGTGTAGAGGCCGCGGTCGGCATCGTAGGTCATTTTGAAATCAGGCCGGCACTCGTATTGACTCAACGCTCCCACCACATAGATGTCCCTTTCAGCCAGCGGATGGCGGGTGTCCAAGGCCCAATGCACCCACACGTGGTCGCTTCCGGTGTAGGGGTCGAGTCGGTCGTTGTGGGTCACCGAGGCTCCGTGGATGTCTTGGCCTCCACCGAAGTAGTCGTAGGTGCGCCGCTCGTCAGTGTCCAGCCAGAAATGCCACGTGTCGGGATGTTCTTCCAGCCGGGCCACGCCTCGCGCGCGAAATTCCAGGCCTTTGAGGTCCACAAATCGGAACGTATTGCCGCCTTCAAACACGTAACCAGAACGGGTGAAATCGATCTCAGTGCCTTTGACGAATCTCGGTTCCCGACCTGTGATGGCGCGCGACCAGGTCCAATTGGGCACCACGGTCACGGTCAACCGGTCGTACGGGTCCGACAAACTGTAGTTCCGTTCTTTCAGGGTGAAGTGCACCTCTTGGTGGCTGCGTACCAAGGCCAAATCCGACGGTTCGCCCACCTTGGCGTCCACATCGCACAACTCTTCGAACACCACAAAGCGGCGTTGTACCAGAGGTCGTTCGGGGTCGTAGGGATCGACAATTTGGAGGAGGTAGTTCCCGCTTAGGGTCCATCTCATGTCTTCGTTGGGCAACCGCAAGAGGTGGTGCGTGAAGTCCACCTTGGTTCCGAAACTTGCCTCGTCGTCGGACATGGGGGTGGCGTAGAAACCCTGCAGGTACTCGCTGGGATGAAGGTCGGAAGGCTTCCAGTGACGGTCACAGTGGACGATTTGGACTTCCCAAGTCGTGTACTCCCCGGTCATGTCGTCGAACCGCAATTCCAGCACGCCTTGTTCTTGGGATTGCGCCAATGAGATGACAGGTGGCGCGATGGGTTGACCCACGGGGTGGAAGGTCACGGCCTGGATGCGTGCGTCGTCGACAGGTAGGATTGGGAAGGTGGAAGTTTGTCCGCCTGCCATCGTCGCGCTGGCCCATGCCAAGGCCAGGGTCAGCAGCCTGGAATGTGTTTGGGAGAGGTGCCAGCTGAAAGTCATGCCCCAAAGTTCGTCGCAAATCCTTTCAGGAATTGCCCTTGCGACCATGGATAAATCGCGTGTTGTCTTGGTCCGTTCTTTTGAGTTGTTGGGGCTACCTTTGCGCCCCGAAAACCGATTGGACATGTCCAAGACCTTGCGAATCAAAAAAGGAGTTGACATCCGCTTGGCCGGAGCTCCTTCCACTGAATGTGCTGCCGCGCCTGCGCCAAAGTTGGTGGCCATCCAACCTCCTGATTATCCGGGATTGACCCCCAAACTTGCTGTCAAAGCGGGCGACGCCGTCGACGCGGGTGCCGCGTTGCTTTACGACAAGACATTCACCACGGTGAAAGTCGTGAGCCCCGTGGCTGGAACCGTGAAGGAAGTGGTCCGAGGCGCCAAGCGCCGAATCATGTCCGTCGTGGTGGAGGCCTCTGGTGAAGAAAAGCACCGCGATTTTGGGGTGTGGAGCGGAGGAGACCGGGACGCCCTTGTGGCCCACTTGGCGGAAGCGGGTGTGTTCGCGGGATTCCGCCAGCGTCCATTTGACGTGTTGGCCAATCCCTCAGACACCCCCCGCGCCATCTATGTGAGTGGGTTTGATTCTTCTCCCATGGCGGCTTCAACCGCGGTGGTGCTGGAAGGCCAGTTGGACAACCTCCAGCGCGGCCTCGACGCTTTGTCAGATCTCGCAGGATCGGGTGGGGTGCACGTCGGCCTTGAGTCGGGCGACAGCGCCCTGGCCGGAATCAAGAATTGCAAGACGACATCGTTTCAAGGGCCGCACCCAGCCGGGAATGTGGGCGTGCAGATTCATCACACCGCCCCCATCAACAAAGGCGAGGTTTTGTGGACCTTGGGTTTGCAAGACACCATCAACCTTGGGGCTTTCTTGAAGACGGGCAAATACAGCGCTCGACGCGTGGTGGCAGTCTGTGGCTCCGAGATGGAGTCCCCGCGTCACCTGAAGACGGTCTCAGGCGCCAAGCTCGCCGACCTTGGGTTGAAGGTCAACGATGGCTCCCGCGTCATCAGCGGCAGCGTGCTTACGGGCACCACAGCAGGAATGGACGGTTACTTGGGTGCCTTCGCCACCCAGGTGGTGGCGTTGCCAGAAGGGCACGACCCCAAGTTCATGCTGACGGAAGGATGGTTGAGCCCAGGACTGGACAAATTTTCCGCCAGCCGAGCGTACCCCACCTGGCTCATGCCAAAGGGAAAGACCTTCACTTTGGACACCAACCAAAACGGAGAAGATCGTGCCTTTGTGGTCTCCGGTCAGTACGAAGCCGTCTTCCCATTTGACATCTACCCAGTTCATCTCGTCAAGAGCATCATGGTGAACGACATCGATGCGATGGAGAAGCTGGGCATCTATGAAGTTGCGCCCGAGGACTTCGCCCTTTGCGAATTCGTGTGCACCTCGAAAATTCCTGTTCAGTCGCTCGTGCGCGAGGGGCTGGACGCTTTGAAAGTGGAACTTGGATAAAGTCTGACGATATGAAAGCCATTCACAACCTCATCCAATCGATTAAACCACACTTTGAAGAAGGCGGCAAGTTGTCGCGTTTCTGGGTGGTGTTCGACTCTCTCGAGACGTTTGCATTCACCCCAGGGCACGTGACCTCAGCTGGGTCGCACGTCCGGGACAGCATCGACTTGAAGCGCACCATGTTCTTGGTGATTGTGGCCATGATTCCCTGCCTGTTGTTTGGCATGTGGAACATCGGACATCAGTACCATCTGAGCCTGGGTCAATCCTCGGACATCCTTGCCAATGTCCTTGTGGGTGCTTGGAAAGTCATTCCACTGATCGTTGTCAGCTACGGCGTAGGCTTGGGCATTGAGTTTTTGTTCGCCGGCATGCGTGGGCACAGCATCAACGAGGGCTACCTCGTGTCGGGCATGCTGATTCCGCTCATCATGCCCGTGGATGTCCCCCTTTGGATGGTGGCTCTTGCTGTGGCATTTGCCGTCGTCGTGGCGAAAGAAGTCTTCGGAGGCACTGGCATGAACATCTTGAACGTGGCCCTCACGGCACGTGCCTTCTTGTTCTTTGCCTACCCCAAGCAATTGAGTGGGGAAATTTGGATCCACGACGTGGCCACCAGCAAAGCGGGAGGCATGCTTGTCGACGGTTACACCGGGGCCACGGCATTGGGCCACCTCGCTGGCACCGTGGGCACTGCGGCCTCAGAGGCGAGCGCAGCCACCATGTCGTTGTTCGCGGACGGCGGCCTGTTCTCTTTGAGCAATTGTTTCTTGGGACTGGTCCCAGGTTCTGTGGGAGAAACTTCTGCCATGGCCTGTTTGATTGGTGCGGCCATGCTCATTTGGACCGGCATCGGAAGCTGGCGTGTGATTGCCTCCTTCTTGGCAGGCGGACTCGTGATGGGTGTGTTGTTCAACCTGATTGGGGCCAACGCGTACATGACCATCAACCCCGTGCACCAAGTGGTGATGGGCGGCTTCATGTTTGGCATGGTCTTCATGGCCACCGATCCTGTGAGTGCGGCCCAAACCAACACCGGCAAACTCTGGTATGGGTTCTTCGGTGGATTGTTCAGCATCATGATCCGCGTCTTCAACCCAGCCTACCCGGAAGGGGTGATGATGGCCATCCTGTTCATGAATGTCATGGCTCCGCTCATTGACCACTACGTGATTGAAGCCAACATCAAGCGCCGTGAGAAGCGATTGACGGTGGCTGCAGCCTAATCTAACGCAACGAAACGCACAACCATGGCGATCAACAAAAACGGAACCGGCTACACCTTTGGCTTTGCCATTGTGATGGTGGTGGTGGTGGGTACGGCCCTTGCGGCCACGTCCATCTCACTGAAGCCCCTCCAACAAGCCAACGCGGCCGACAAAAAGATGATGGACATCCTTGGGGCCATCAAAGTGGACTCCCAGCGTGACAATGCAAAGGAGCTCTTTGCGGAGTATGTGGCCTCACGTGTCGCCATCGACGCATCCGGCGCGCAGGTGTCGGTGAAACAAGGCGAGGTGAGCACCACTGACGCGACCGACCCTTTCAACATCGACATTAAGAAGGACTATCGTTCTCATAAGCCGGCCAAAGGGGACCTCTCCTGGACGAATGCAGACAACTTGACATTCCCTGTCTTCGAATGCCAAAAAGAAGGTCAAACCTACTACGTAGTGCCGATGGTGGGGTCTGGACTTTGGGGGCCTATTTGGGGTTACGTGGCGCTTGAGGGCGACATGCAGACCATCTACGGAGCCAAGTTTGACCACAAAACGGAAACCCCTGGTTTGGGCGCTGAAATCAAGGAATCGTTCTTCACCGAGAAGTTTGAAGGCAAGACCCTTGCGGAAATGGGCCCCACCTATTTCTCTGTCTTGAAAGGTGGTGCCTTGACCGATTTGCACAGTGTGGATGGCATCACAGGCGGCACCATCACGTCCAAGGGCGTAGATGAAATGCTCAACCGCACCATGGGCATCTACCTCAAGTACTTCAACAACGCAACTCAACGCGCCCAACGATGAGCACCGACACCAACATCGCGGTAGAGACCAAGCGTGAAAGCTTGTTCAGCAAAAAGAACCGCAAACTCCTCAAGGACCCCTTGGACGACAGCAATCCCATCACCGTGCAGGTGCTCGGAATTTGTTCGGCCTTGGCAATCACCGTTCAGCTTCAACAGGCTGTGATCATGAGCCTTTCCGTGTTATTCGTGATGATCGGCGGCAACGTCATCATCTCCCTGCTTCGCAACATGGTGCCAGACCGAATCCGCATCATCGTTCAGCTCGTGGTCGTCGCCTCTTTGGTGATCATTGTGGACCAGGTGCTGAAAGCTTTCCAGCCTGACATCAGCGAGAAGCTGTCGGTCTTTGTCGGCTTGATCATCACCAACTGCATCATCATGGGCCGGCTTGAGGCCTTTGCCTTGGGCAACAAGCCTGGGCCGTCGCTCCTCGATGCCATTGGCAACGCCATGGGATATGCTTGGATCCTCCTCGTGGTCTCCATCGTCCGCGAAATCTTCGGCAGCGGCGCAATCTCGCTGCCAGGCATGGGGCAAGTCAAGTTCTTGCCCTCAAGCTGGTTCATCTCTGAAGGTGGGTTCTACGAGAACAACAACCTGATGATCCTTCCTCCGATGGCCTTGATCACAGTCGGCCTCATCATTTGGATTCAACGCAGCCGCAACGCAGCACTTATCGAAGAAAACTAAGCCATGGAATACCTCAGCATATTCGTGAAGGGCATCTTCATTGAGAACATGATTTTTGCCTACTTCTTGGGCATGTGTTCTTACCTCGCGGTGTCCAAGACCGTCAAAACGGCCAACGGCTTGGGCCTTGCGGTGATTTTCGTCCTCGGCATCACCGTGCCGATCAACTACCTCCTTGAAAACTACGTGCTCAAGGATGGCGCCTTGTCGTGGTTGAATCCGGAGTATGTCAATGTCGACTTGAGCTTCCTCAGCTTCATCATGTTCATTGCAGTCATTGCCTCCATGGTGCAGCTCGTGGAGATGATTGTCGAGAAATTCGCTCCTGCCCTGTATGGCGCTCTCGGAATCTTTTTGCCCTTGATTGCGGTGAACTGCTCCATCCTTGGAGGTGCACTGTTCATGCAAGACCGCCAATACCCGAGCATAGGCGAAGCCACAGTCTTCGGACTTGGCAGCGGGGTGGGGTGGTGGTTGGCCATCGTGGCCATCGCCGCAATCCGAGAAAAAATTCGTTACTCCCACGTGCCTGCGCCTCTCCGCGGATTGGGCATCACGTTCATCATCACCGGACTCATGGGCATTGCCTTCATGAGCTTCATGGGCATTGAAATCTGATCAGACATGACAACCACGCTGATTCTGGCCATCGCCTTCTTCCTCACGGTCATCTTGATGCTCGTGAGCTTGCTTCTCTTCGTGAAGGCCAAACTCTCGCCTGCGGGCAAGCTCAAAATCACCATCAACGGGGAGCAGACTCTCGAGGTGGAAGGTGGCTCAACCTTGCTGTCCACGTTGGGCAACAATGGGGTGTTCCTTCCTTCGGCTTGTGGAGGTGGTGGCACTTGTGTGCAGTGCAAATGCCAAGTCAACAGCGGGGGAGGCTCGATCCTGCCTACAGAAGCTCCGCATTTCTCGCGCAAGGAGGTCGCCGACAATTGGCGCCTCGGTTGCCAGGTGAAGGTGAAGGAGGACATGGACATTCAGGTGCCCGAAGAAGTGTTTGGCATCAAAAAGTGGGAATGCGAAGTGGTGTCCAATTACAACGTGGCTTCTTTCATCAAGGAGTACGTGGTGCGTTTGCCTGATGGGGAGACCCTGGACTTTGAGGCCGGCGGATACATCCAGGTGGACGTGCCCACAATCACGGTGGACTACAAGGACATTGACATCACGGCCCATCCGGAGCACCACCCAGACCCCAAGACCTTCCAATCGGAGTGGGACAAGTTTGGCTTGTGGGACCTTAAAATGGTCAATGACGAGCCCATTGTGCGCGCATACTCCATGGCCAATCACCCGGCAGAGGGCAACATCGTGATGTTGAACATCCGGATTGCGACCCCACCTTGGGACCGCGCGCGGAACGGATGGATGCAGGTGAACCCTGGGATTTGCTCATCGTTCGTCTTCGCCCAGAAGCCTGGTGACAAGGTGACCATTTCTGGTCCTTACGGGGAATTTTTCATCAAAGAGACCGGATCTGAGATGGTTTACGTGGGAGGTGGCGCAGGCATGGCGCCCATGCGATCCCACCTGTTCCATTTGTTCCACACTTTGAAAACCGGTCGAAAGGTCACGTTCTTCTACGGTGGACGTTCCAAGCGCGAGCTGTTCTACGTCGACGATTTCCGCGCCATTGAGAAGGAGTTCTCCAATTTCAAGTTCCACTTGGTGTTGTCCGAACCAGCTGAAGGCGACAACTGGAACGAGAAGAAGGATGTCAGCGACGAGGGAGATGGTTTTCTCGGATTTGTTCACAATGCGGTGATCGACCATCACCTTAAGGACCATGAGGCACCCGAAGACATCGAGTTCTATTTCTGCGGTCCGCCCATGATGAACCAAGCGGTCCTGAAGATGTGTGACGATTGGGGTGTGCCACCCGAAAACGTCAGTTTCGACGACTTCGGTGGCTGATTTCAGCATGCAACGAATCACAAAGGTCCTTGCCGTGGCAGGGGCCTTTGTCGTTTTCGGATGTCAGGGTCCCGGCGGCAGCGCAGACCACACCTCCAATGAAGGCAAGCTCTGGGTGCACCAAGGCAAGGCCCAAGGCACAACGTACACCATCAAGTACGTGGCCCATGATTCGGTGCCCCAGCAGGCCATCGACGACGAGCTCGAGCGGGTGGATGTGGAAATGAACGCGTGGCGCCCCGAGTCGGCCTTGTCCCGATTCAACGCCTTCTCCCGGACCGACACGGTGTTCGAGGTGCGCGATGCGGCACACGTGTGGGGGGTGCTTTGGGACATTTCATCCGACGTCCACATCGAGTCCAAAGGGGCGTTTGACGTGGCCATGGCCCCTTTGATGAAGCTCTGGGGATTTCGAACAGAGCGCCGCGACGTGGTGACCCAGGCCATGGTGGACAGCGTGCATGCATTTGCTCGGTTTCGAACCGACGTGGTGGATTTCAACGAGGTGCTGAACGACGGAGGCCAAAAGATGGCGGGCCACCTTTCGAAAGGAGACCCCAGGGTTTCGCTGGATTTCAATGCAGTTGCCCAAGGCTACACAGTGGACGGGTTGGCCGAGGTGCTTCAATTGAAAGGTGTGGCGCACGCCATGGTGGAGTTGGGGGGAGAGGTGAAGTGTTGGGGGAACAACCTGCAGGGCCAGCCTTGGCGCATTGCGGTGGACCGTCCTCAGGCCGTTGGTCGCTCCCTGCAGGCCGTTTACCCCGTGGAAAACACCTCGGTGTGCACGAGCGGCAATTACCGGAAAACGACGGTGGTGAACGGCCGACGCATCTCGCACACCTTGGATCCTCGCACAGGTCGTCCAGTGGAGCATGGGCTGTTGAGCGCGACGGTGGTCACCCCAAGCGCAGCTTACGCGGACGCCTATGCAACCGTATGCATGGTGTTGGGTCCAGAAGTCGGTGCGGCTTGGATCGACAGCCTGCAACAGGCTGGCAAGTCGGTCGAAGCCTTGTTCATCATGTCGGATTCCACAGACGCGTACAGTTTTTGGGCGACACCCAACATGCGCGAGCAATTGACTTGGTTGTCGGAGTTGCCGGAAGTGGGGCGCTGATGACGCTCAGGACTTGAATCAGGCTGGACTTTCCGCTTGACATGCGTCTTGTGGACGGGCTCCACAGACGCTGCATCCTCCGTCGTCGCTTTGAAGCATGGGGTTGTTGCTGGCGCACGTGCCGCTGAACTCGCCCCCTGGTTTCACCAGGATTTTGATGGCAATGCCAGCGACCCCCAAGCCAAGGAGGCCGATTGTCAATAAAATCTCAACAACTCCCATGCCTTAAAGGTAGTGGAAGCTTGGAATTGGGCCTACGTTCATGCTTTAATTCCCCCGCTTTGACTCGGTTGTTTTTCAGGTCTTGTTTCGTTTTGCTTGCAGGGTTTCTCATCCAGCATGGGCGCATAAACGCCCAAGACTGCGGGTGCCCGTTGGTGACCCAACGCGACACGGTTTGGGTGACGGACAATTCCGGTGCAGGAATGGGGAGCCAGGTGTGGACATGCGACCACCACTACGTGCTTCAGGGGGAAGTCTTTGTCAATCCAGGGGACACCCTCCTGATTGAGCCTGGCACCGTGGTGCTGGGGGCCCAAGGCGAAGGTCGAAGCGAAAGCCTCTTGGACATCCCGTTCGCATTTGGTTCTGTCAAATCGGTGACGTTTTCCGCCATGCCGGGGGCCTTGATCGTGTCGAGAGATGCCTTTTTGGATGCCCAAGGAACGGCGACATGCCCCATTCAATTCTCTTTTTTGGGGGATCCGATGGACGGCTCGGTGGGCCTCGATGTCCGAGGTATGTGGGGCGGTTTGGCCTTGTGTGGAGGGGCCCAGACCAACACGCTCAACCTCGACCTGTCCTTTGCCAATGCACCCATGTTCACAGGCGGCGTGGGTTCAGGGGAGGATCTTCTTGAAGGTGTTGTGGATGTCTCGGGGCAACAACGTCACGTCTATGGCGGCAACATGAATCCACATGGATCCTCTGGCGTCCTGCGACACTTGTCCATCCGCCATGGCAGCACCAACTTGGGGTGGAACCAGAGCGGCAATGGCCATGAGACCGATTTGCTCCAACTGGGAGCCTGTGGTTCTGGCACGGTGGTTGAAAACATCGAATTGGTCGCGTCGGCCGACGACGGGCTCCACATTTTTGGCGGCTTGGTGGAGGTGCGGCGCGTGGTGTCGGCCTTCCATGCGGAAGATGCGTTTGAAAGCGACCAGGGCTGGCAAGGCGTTGGGCAGCATTGGTTTGGGCTTCAAGACACGGCATTGGCCCATGCCAGCAATCCCCCTGGCCAAAGCTTTGTATACGACGCGGAAGGCGACGACTTCGAGGAGAGCAACATGGACCCCTCGGCGGAACCGTATTGCACTCCGGCCATGAGCAACCTCACTTTGGTGACCAACGGGGCGGATTACGCGGCGTGCTACCACAGCCTTCCTGGGGGCGATTGGACCAACAGCATTGTGCACGGGGTGGTCGACGCTGGGATTGAGATCCAGCACTATTTGTCGTGCGATGGGTTCAATGCCATCATGCCCAGCCAATACGGCATCCTGACTCTGCGAAATTGGCGGGTCTGTGGAGAGGCTGGGGTCATCCCGGGGCGTTACAACGGGAACTACGGTGCCCAAGAGGAGCTCTCGGGCTGGTTGGCCGACAGTGGGAATGTTGTGATGGAGGTGCTCCAGGATGGTGCCTTCACGCTGGAAGGGGGCATGTTGGTGGAAGGGCTCGACCCAAGGCCTGTTTTAGGACAAACAGTGACGCCACACTACACGGCGTTGGACGACCGACTGGAGGTGACGTCCTACCACGGGGCATTCCATCCGATTCTGGAACCTTGGTTCGCAGGCTGGTCTGCCTTGGACGGCATGGGACTCTTTGCAGGCGAGGTTGTGTTGACGGAAGGTTGCACGTACGATTTTGCATGCAACTACGACCCCTTGGCTCTTTTGGACGATGGCAGCTGTGAGCGCGAGTCGTGTTCAGGGTGCACCTTTGAACTTGCTTGCAACTACGACCCGGCTGCCCTGTTGGACGACGGGTCATGCGCCACCGAGGGTTGCTCAGGGTGCACTTGGACTGAGGCAGAGAATTACGACCCCGTCGCCACCCTTGACGATGGGACTTGTGTGATGGTGGTGAACGAGGACACTTGTCCTGCCGACCTCAACGAAGACGGCGATGTGACGTCTGTCGACTTGCTGATGCTGCTCTCGGTCTACGGGGAGCCCTGCTGAGGTCGTCCTCAGCCGATGATGCCTCGGACATCTTTGAAGAAGGTGCGCAGCGCCACTTTAGGCTCAACCCCTTGCTTCTGGGCTTCCTCCAACACACGCCTGGCGCCCAAGATGTTGGTCAACCTGTCGCCCAAGACAGACACGTCGTTGGCTTCGTCGTCCATGGAGGCGTAAACTTCCTGCTCAAGCTTGGCGAGTCCAGCCATGTCGTACTCTGCGATGAGCTTCCGGATCTCTGCAGCGTTCATGAGGCGATGGCGTCTGTGAGCTCGGTCACGCGGTCCTTTTTCGCAGTGGCGAATTCTTCCAACAACTTGCCGTCCTTGAAGCCTGCGAAGTAGGGGAGGTCGTTGATCTTGAACGCTTCTTTCACATCCAAGTTTTCTTCGACGTCCACATCAATGAAGGTGACATCAACGTATGCGTCGCTCTGCTTCAGCGATTCCACATGAGGGGCCAACAATTTGCACACCCCGCACCAAGAGGCGTGGAAGCGGATGAGAAGTCTGGGTTGGGACTTGATCTGTCCCACGAGGTCTTGAAGGTTCATGTGAATGCGGCTTCTGATTTCAAATTCGAAGGTGCAACAAATGGACGAAAAATTGGTTCGACTTGCAGGCCAAACGTGCAACCTTAGGCACACACCGCGCCTACCTTTGAGGCATGAACACGCGTGCGCAACACCTCGAAGCATTTGGCCGATTGTTGGACATCATGGACGACCTCCGGGAAAAATGCCCTTGGGACCGGAAGCAGACCTTTGAATCGCTTCGGCACCTGACCATCGAAGAGACCTACGAGTTGGCCGATGCGATTTTGGACGCCGACGTGGAAGAAATCAAAAAAGAGACCGGCGATTTGCTTTTGCACATGGTGTTCTATGCCAAGTTGGGATCCGAATTGCCCGAGGAAGAAGGGGGGTATGACATTGCCGATGCGCTGCACAGCATCTGCAACAAACTCGTGGACCGTCACCCTCACATCTATGGGGACGTGGAGGCCAACGACGAGGAAACGGTCAAGGCCAACTGGGAAAAGCTCAAGCTCAAAGAAGGCAAAAAGTCGGTGCTTGAGGGTGTGCCTCGTTCGCTTCCCAGTATGGTGAAGGCCTACCGGGTACAGGACAAAGTCCGTGGCGTGGGTTTTGACTGGGACCATGTTGGACAGGTTTGGGAAAAAGTTCAAGAAGAGCTCGGAGAGCTCCAAGACGAGGTGAAGGCACCCACGGTCAACCCCGACCGCGTGGCCGACGAATTCGGAGACGTGATGTTCGCCATGATCAACTACGCCCGGTTCTTGGACGTCAACCCCGATGAGGCCTTGGAACGCACGACTCGCCGGTTCATCGCCCGTTTCCAGCACTTGGAGCAAGCGGTCTCCAAGGATGGCAAAGATCTCGCCGATATGGACCTCGCCGATATGGATGCGTACTGGGACCGTGCCAAAAAAGAGCTCGGCTGAGTGCCCCAGATGTCAGTCGAGCTGGTCCGCGACTTGGCTTGCGAACGAGTCAACCCAAAGACCATATTGCACCCCGCTCGGATGAAGCCCATCTACGGCGACCAAGCCAGGCGTGTCAGGCCATTGTTGTGAAATCTCAGTGATGTTGAAATGGGCCACGCCCTTGGCCAATGTATGCGTCCGGCATGTGTCGTTGAAAGCCTGCAACGCGGTGCTGATCGACACTTGGTTGGCCTGCCCGAAGGGCGTGTGCCCGTAGTCCGGAATGCTCACCACGAACACACGCCCCTTGTTGCCTCCTGCCAAGTCAATGGCCTGGTCAAGAAGCTCATCGAATTCTTGGGCGTAATCATCGATGGGCAGGCCCTGGTACTGGTTGTTGACACCAATGAGCAGGGAGACCAAATCCCAGGTTGTCGTGTCCAGTCCTGCGCCGTCCATGCCTTGTTTCAAATCTACCGTTGTCCACCCAGTGGTCGCCAAGATTTGGGCTGGAGCCAAACTGTCGCCTTCCGGCAGGCTCTGACGCAACACTTCGACAAGTTGGTTGGGCCAGCGTGCAGAAGGGGTGACGGCTTCGCCGATGGTGTAGCTGTCCCCAAGTGCCAAGAGATGAAGCAGCCTCCCTTGCGGGCCTTCTGCGCCTTCGTTTCCGTAGGGCGTGGTTGCGTCGGGTTGACACCCCAAAAGGGCCAGGGCCAACATGCTTGACAAAGGGTGTTTCATGTTCATGTCAGCAAATTGCAACAATCCTTCCAGACCGCGTCTATTCAGCAAAGCGGGTGTATTTTGGAGTCCGAAAATCAAAATGAAGATGAGAATTTGGATTGCAGCAGCGTTGAGCTGCGTGACGGCGTTTGGGACCTGGGCCCAGCAAGAGACTCCCCAGCGTGTGAACACCAATGCGTTCAGGCAGTTGGCCCAAGATTTGCCCACTCCCAACGTGTACCGCACGGCGTCTGGCGCACCTGGCCATGAGTATTGGCAGCAAAAGGCAGACTACAACATGAAGATTCACTTGGACGACAAGACCCAGCGGATCGACGGTTCGGAGACCATCACGTACACCAACAACAGCCCAGACGAATTGCGCTATCTGTGGTTGCAATTGGACCAAAACATGCGAGCTCTGGACAGCGACAGTTACAAGATCCGAGAATCTTCCTTGGACAACCGCGCGACTTTTGACGAATTGCGCAAGTTTGAGCCCTCCTTTGACGGGGGATTCAAGATTGAAAAGGTTGTGGACGCGGCAGGCAAGACCTTGGATTACACGGTCAACAAAACGATGATGCGCATTGATTTGGCTCGCCCACTGAAGCCCGGCAGCCAGTTCAAGTTCAGCATCGACTGGTGGTACAACATCAACGACCGCATGAAGGACGGCGGACGTAGCGGATTTGAGTACTTCGAAAACGAAGACAACTACATTTATACCATTGCCCAGTTCTACCCTCGGATGGTCGTGTATTGCGACAACGACGGTTGGCAGAACAAGCAGTTCTTGGGAAGCGGGGAGTTCACCTTGAACTTCGGCGACTACCACGTGGAGTTGACCGTGCCCTCTGACCACATCGTGGCGTCCACAGGCACGTTGAGCAACCCCAAGAGTGTGCTCACTTCCCAACAACGCCGCCGCTATGAGCAAGCCAAATCGGAGCACAACCAGCCGGTGTTGATTGTCACCGAGGAGGAAGCTCGAGAGACGGAGAAGACGCATGCCGACGGTGAGAAGACGTGGGTGTTTGACGCCAAAAACGTACGGGACTTCGGTTGGGCATCCAGCCGGAAGTTCATATGGGACGCGATGGCTGTGAAGGTGGGCAACAAGGCGCCCTTGGCCATGAGCTACTACCCCAAGGAGGGCAACCCGTTGTGGGAGCAGTACAGCACCAAGGCCGTGGCCCAAACGCTCAAGACCTACAGCAAGTTCACCATCGATTACCCGTACCCTGTGGCCATCTCTGTCCACACCAAATGGATCGGGATGGAGTACCCCATGATTTGCTTCAACGGCGGTCGTCCTGCAGAAGACGGCACCTACAGCGCCCGCACCAAGCACGGAATGATCAGCGTGATCATCCACGAGGTGGGGCACAACTTCTTCCCGATGATCATCAACTCCGACGAGCGTCAGTGGACGTGGATGGACGAAGGGTTGAACACGTTCGTGCAGTTTCTGACTGAGAAGGAATTCGACCGGGATTACCCTTCACGTCGAGGCAGCGCTCGCAACATCCGCGAATACATGGGCGGCGACAAGACACGCATCAGCCCCATCATGACAAATTCAGAGTCAATCTACCAGTTCGGGAACAACGCGTATGGCAAGCCTGCCACCGCCCTGAACATCTTGCGCGAAACGGTGATGGGCCGGGACCTCTTCGACCATGCCTTCAAGGAGTACAGCCGCCGCTGGGCGTTCAGGCACCCTTCACCGGCAGACTTCTTTCGCACCATGGAAGACGCCTCGGGGGTGGACTTGGATTGGTTCTGGAGGGGATGGTTTTACACCACCGACCATGTGGACATCGCCATGGAGGACATCAAGTGGATGCAAATGGATTCGCAAAATCCTGACGTGGAGGCGGCCTTCCGCGAAGCGTCCGACGCACTCCAGCCAAATGACATCACGCAAATGCGCAACGCCAGTGGAGGTGTGCCGCAATCTTACCTCGAAGCAGACCCCACCTTGAACGACCATTACACGACAACAGGCAAGTACGAAGTCCTGGAGCTGGACCGTCAGGAGAGCCAAAAGCTCCTGGAAGGACTCAGCGAAGAAGACCGTGCATTTCTGGAAAGTGGCAAGCAACACTACGAAATCACCTTCCGCAACTTGGGGGGCTTGGTCATGCCGTTGATCGTGGAATTTGAGTTCGAAGACGGCAGCCGCGACATCCGCAAAATCCCTGCGGAGATCTGGAAAATGAGCGAACCCACCGTCACCAAGGTGTTCGTCACCGACCAACCTGCCGTTCGCATCCTTCTGGACCCGAACATGGAAACTGCCGACGTGGACATGGGCAACAACGTGTGGCCCCCGCGTCCTCAGCCGACCCGATTTGAAGCGTACAAAGGACGCCGTGACTACAGCCGATATGGAGCAGGCGGGGAGAACCCTATGCAGCGCGCTCGTCGCAATGCTGAGCTGAACAACGCGGAGGGCGGGGAGTAAGTTTGAATTTTGAGCGTCAGATTTGATGTGGCCAAATCAAGGGCCTGAAGGGACGCGGTTTTCACTGCTCCGCTTCAGGCTCCTTTGGTGTCTGCCGGTGACGTCAGAACGTCATCATGGCCCCAATCGCCAGTGCCGCCAGTGCCACACCCCATCGTGCCTTTCGTCCAGGAATGTCTTTGAACGCGACCACGCTCACCAATGTGGCCAGCACGATGACGCTCAAATTCAGCATGGGAACCACCATGCTTCTCTGAAAAAGGTCGCCATTGAAGACACGCAGCAGAAAATAGAGGGATCCGAAGTTGACCACGCCGAGCATCATCCCTGCCAGGATGTCTTTGCGCTTAGGATGAGGGGTGCTTGACCGAAATTGATCCAACAAGCCCACCACACCACCCAAGGTGAATGGAACCGATGCGAAGGCCATTTGCATGCCCGGGGCTTCCATCGACGGATCGTCAGTGAACCAGCCAAACATGGTGTCGATGGTGCCCGATCCCAGGAACATCACCACAGGCATCCAAGCCATGCCCCAGCGGCCTTGATCCTTGGTTTGCGCGTCGCCATCCATGGCGGACAACCACACGGCGGGAAAGGCGAGGGCCAACCCGAGCCATTGGCCCAGACCCAGGCCAGACCATCCGTCGAGCAAGGCGAACACCAACACGGGGATGGCCATGGACAATTTGGTCGCCACTGTCGCGACAGAGACACCAAGCTCTTGGGAGCATTTGGCGGTGAGTCGAAAGAGCGGGTAAAAGGCCAGTCCCAAAGCCGCGAGAGGCCAGATCCAAGGGGCTGTCAACGCGTCGCCCATCGCAGGCACACCTCCAGCCAGGGTCCAGCCGAGGCCTGCCGCCACGAAATAATTCAACGTGATGGCCCAGGAGGTTTGTACCCCCCAACGTCCAAATCCTGCGAAGAGCAAGTAGATGGCGACCGTGGTGGCGATGGTGACGAAGAATGCAGTCATCTCACAGGCCTTTCCCAAATCTGAACGTCGTCTTTGCCACATCTCTTGCGCCTTGCAGAAGGCGATTCAGGGAACTTTGGCGCGGCCAAGCCTTTGCCCAAGGATTTCGGGCTTTGCAGCACGTGCAGTTCATTCCAGTTGGAAGTGGACAACGCGAGTTTGGCGATCTGTGCACCACCTTCGATGAGCACCGCTGCGCAATCCAGCTCCTTGCGCAAGTCTACCCACCACTCATGGGTCATGGGAGGCGGATGCAGGGCCAAGGTTTCGTAACCCGACTGGCGCCATGTGTCCAATCCTCGTTCAGATGCGCCAGAATCGGGATGGACCAGCACCGGAGCGACCTCCCAATCTGAGGCAGGTTTGGCACTTTCAGGACGAGCGGTCCTGCCTTGCGTCAAGATGAGGGCGCGCGCGGAGGGGCCGGGTGCGTATCGCGTGGTCAGCGACGGATTGTCAACGAGCCATGTGCGCATGCCCACCAGCAATGTGTCATGCTGTGCACGTAAGGTGTGGGTCCACCTCGCACTCGCCGAACCAGTGATGGCCCATCCTCCGGAACCAAGAGCAGGGGAAGTTCTGCCATCCATGAATCCATCTGCTGACTGCGCCCATTTCAGAGTGACCCACGGGGTCTTCGACGTCATGCGATGCACGAAGGGGGCGTTCAGTTGTCGGGCTTCGTGTTCAAGGCATCCTAAATCGCAGGTTGCGCCCGATTGTTGGAGGCGGTCTATGCCGCGGCCGGCCACCATGGGGTTGGGATCTGTCATGGCCACCACCACACGTCCCACCCCGCGGGTCACGAGCAGGTCAGCGCAGGGAGGTGTTTTGCCTGTGTGGCTGCAAGGCTCAAGGGTGACGTAGGCCGTCGCTTGAGACAGGTCCAAAGCGGGGTCGAGTTGGGCGAGTGCGTTGACTTCTGCGTGCCCCTCTCCATACAGGCGGTGCCATCCCTCGGCGAGCACGAGCTTGTGTTGGACGACAACACATCCCACCATAGGGTTGGGCCAAGTCGTGAATCGTCCACGCGCGGCCAATTCCAAGGCCCGCGTCATCCAAAGCACGTCTTGGTTCGACCAGGTCATGCGTCTTTGTGAGCGCAGGCTTGGAGGGTGTTCTCCATCAGCGATGCAATGGTCATGGGCCCCACGCCTCCTGGGACGGGCGTGATCCAACTGCATTTGGGCGATACAGCTTCGAAGTCCACATCTCCAGTGAGACGGCTGCCCGATTTCTTCGTCGCGTCGGCGATTCGGTTGATACCCACGTCAATCACCACGGCGCCTTCTTTCACCATGTCGGCCGTGACGAAATGAGCGCGACCAATGGCGGCCACCAAGACGTCGGCGCGTCGCGTGTGTTCTTCCAAGTTCTGAGTCCGGCTGTGGCATACGGTCACCGTACAGTTGCCTGGGGCACCATTTCGTCGCAACAACAAGGCCATAGGTGTGCCCACGATCGAGCTGCGACCCAGGATGACGGCGTGCTTGCCTTGGGTGTCAATCCCGGCGCGGTCCAGCAACGAAACAATGCCCTTGGGGGTCGCGGGCAAAAAGCAAGGCAAGTCCAACGCCATTTTCCCGGCGTTGACGGGGTGAAAGCCATCGACATCCTTGTCGGGGTGCACAGCTTCCAACACCACGTGATCGTCGATGTGATCGGGGAGGGGGAGTTGGACGATGAACCCGTCCACGGACGGGTCGTTGTTCAGGTCATTCACTGCTTCGAGCAAGGCTTCTTGGGAGATGGCGGCCGGATGTTCCACCAACGTGCTCTGGAATCCCACCCTGGCGCAAGCTTTCACTTTGTGGCCCACGTAGGCCCGACTTGCGGGATTGTCGCCCACCAAAATGGCTGCGAGGTGTGGACGTTTGAGTCCAGACGCCAGGCGGACTTCCACCGCCTCGGTCAATTCTGCTTCGATGGCCAACGATGTGGCCTTGCCATCCAAAATCTGAGTCATGTTTGGGTTGTCTTTGTGAAAGGTCTCGCGCGGTGGATTGTTTGATGTTGGGTCAACCGCGTCTCCCCGGCATGCGCATGCCGGGAATGTTGGGCATACCGCCTTTGGCCATCATGCCCATCATTTTCTTCATGTCTTGGAATTGCTTCAAGAGCCGGTTCACCTCTTCCACGCTCTTTCCGCTGCCTTTGGCGATGCGGGTGCGTCGGCTGCCGTTGATGACTCCGGGGTCGGCTCGCTCGGCGGGTGTCATGGAACGAATGATGGCCTCAATGCCGACAAAGGCGTCGTCGTCCACATCGACGCCTTTCAGCGCCTTGCCCATCCCAGGAACCATGCCAAGCAAATCCTTGACGTTGCCCATTTTCTTGATCTGCTGGATTTGGGCCAAAAAGTCGTCCAGATCGAACGTGTTCTTCCGCAGCTTGGCCTCCAGACGCTGGGCTTCTTTTTCGTCGATGGCCTGCTGGGCACGTTCCACCAAAGAGACCACGTCGCCTTTTCCGAGGATGCGGTCGGCCATGCGCTCGGGGTGGAACACGTCCAGCGCGTCCATTTTCTCGCCCGTCCCCACAAACTTGATGGGCTTGCCCACGACGGAGTAAATGCTCAAGGCAGCACCTCCACGGGCGTCGCCGTCAAGCTTGGTCAAGATGACCCCCGTGAAATCAAGTCTGTCGTTGAAGGCCTTGGCCGTCTGCACGGCGTCCTGACCGGTCATGGCGTCCACCACGAACAAGATTTCTTGCGGTTGCACGACGTCTCGGACGGCGGAAATTTCCTCCATCAGCACCTCGTCTATGGCCAAACGTCCAGCTGTGTCGACAATGACAGCGCCGTAGCCTTCTGCCTTGGCTTTTTCCATGCCGCGCTGCGCGATGCCCACAGCGTCTTTCACACCTGGTTCGGAGTACACATCGGCCCCCACACTTTCACCCACCACGTGCAACTGGTCCACAGCCGCAGGGCGGTGCACGTCGCAAGCGATGAGCAAAGGCTTGCGACCGGACTTGGCGATGCGGGCAGCGAGCTTTCCTGCGTGGGTGGTCTTTCCTGCCCCCTGCAGTCCGGCCAACAGCACCGTGGCGGGATTGCCTTTCAATTCAAGCGGCGCCGCCGCTTGGCCCATGAGTTTGGTCAGCTCTTCATGGGTGATTTTGATCATGAGCTGC
>MDSV01188589.1_pt1 | contig 20335 bp, 22 predicted proteins | sample 810851 | NCBI WGS metagenome assembly MDSV01 (sample SAMN05326640, study PRJNA326480) | marine metagenome | isolation source: seawater | place: Atlantic Ocean: North East | collected 2012 | reverse complement strand
TTTTGAAGGAGCACAGGGCACTCTATTAGACATTGATCATGGAACCTACCCATATGTCACATCTTCTAATACAACCCTAGCTGGTTTAATATCGGGTACGGGTATAGGAGTTGATAAGGTAAATTACTCGTTAGGTATAACCAAGGCATATACAACAAGAGTGGGTCATGGTCCATTTCCATCTGAGTTAACAAATAAACTTGGTGAAGATATTGCTAAATGGGGAGGAGAAGTTGGAGCTACAACTGGTAGGGCAAGAAGATGTGGATGGCTTGATATTAAAATTCTAAAAAAATCTATCGAGCTAAATAGAATAAATGGCATTGCTCTTACAAAACTCGATGTATTAGATAAGTTAGATAAGATAAAAATATGTACTAGTTATGATAAATTAGACTTAAAACATAATGCAAATGATATTGAATATATTGAAATAGATGGATGGAAAACTTCAACAATAGGAGCAACGTCTTTTGATGAATTACCAGAAAATGCTAAAGTCTATATTAAAAAAATTGAAGAGCTTGCAAATATTGAAGTTGTTATGATATCAACTGGTCCGGCACGAGACCAGATTATAATAATGAAAGATATTTTTTTATAAATGTCAAAACCGGAAACTAATAATATTATTTATGGTATACATACATGTACCGCACAACTTAATCATGATAAAACTAACATTACTAAAGTTTATGTAAAGAAATCACATAAATCTAAGCAAGTTCATAACATCATTCAGAATTTGAATGATTTATCGATTGAAGTTATTGAAACAACTAAAGACTATCTTACAATGATATGTTTATCTTCAAAACATCAGGGAATTGTTTTTGAAATAAGAAATATTACAGAAACATATGATTTAGATCACTATCTTCAAACAATTAGTAAACCTTTTATAGCTATATTTGATAATATTCAAGATCCAAGAAATTTAGGTTCTCTAATCCGTACTTCTAATGGAGCTGGTGTCAACTTAGTTATTAAAAAAAAATCAGGTTCTTGTGATATATCACCACTGGTACATAAAACAGCATCCGGTGGATTACAAGGTATTGGTTTAATTGAAACTAATAATCTTACTGAAATAATTAAAAAGATTAAAAATCATAACATAATGGTTGTTGGTACATCAGACTCCGCATCTTTGTCAATTTATGATATGAAACCTATAGTATCAGGAGTAGCTATTATATTTGGGTCAGAGGGTGCAGGCATAAGTAAATCCCTTTCCCATTTATGTGACAGTGTATATAGCATTCCAATACATGGTTCTATAGAATGCTTAAATGTAGCTGTTGCAGCAGGAATTGTACTTTATCATACTCAACAGATGCTTAAAAATTCTAAATGATGATTGAAATATTGTTGATACTCAAGTAGTATTCGCATATTGGATAAAACAATGAAAAATTACGAATTATTGCTAATGTTTAATATAAATCAAGATGAATCTACATCTAAAACTGTAGATAAATATAAAGATATTATTACTTCAAAAAATGGCATTATTGATAGATATGAAGACTGGGGAATAATAAAATTGGCTTACAGTATTGAAAAGAACAATAAAGCAAGATATATTCTCCTTAATTTTCAATCAGATAAAGAAGTTTTGTCGGAATTATCTGGTTTAATAAAATTCAATGACAGCATAATGAGGCATATGTTTATATCTAAAAATAAAAGGATAACAGAGCCATCGATTATGATGCAACAAAGAGAAAGGGCATAATTATGGCAGAAGATTCAAACCCAAAAAAAACTAATATTTTAGACGAGATAGATTATAAAAATCTTGGTTTTCTCAAGAAATTTCTTACAGAATCGGGTAAAATCTCTCCAAGAAGGGTTGCAGGCACAACAGCTAAACAACAGAGAAAGGTTAATAAGGCAATTAAGATTGCAAGACATCTTGCACTACTCCCATTTTGTGATAACCATAAACAATAATGGATGTACTACTTCTTAAAAATATAAAAAACTTAGGTGACATTGGTAGCAAAGTATCAGTAAAATCAGGTTATGCTAGAAATTACCTTTTACCTAATAATCTGGCAGTACTCTCTTCAAAAGAAAATCTAGCTATAGTAGAAGAGAAGAAGCAGTTATTACTAAAGCAAGAAGAAGAACTCAGAAATCAAGCTATAAACATTAAAGAAAAATTTAACGACTACATCCTTACCTTTGATGTACATGTACAGGAAGATGATGATAAGCTATTTGGCTCTATCAACTTACAAAATATAGTTGAAAAACTTAATAATGATGGCTATGAATTGGAAAAAAAGCAAGTTAATCTTCCTTCTGGACCTATAAAAATATTTGCAGATGATTATATAGCTACCGTAAGTCTATATGCTGACGTTTCTGTAACTATTCCAATTAAATTAACTAAAATTGCCAAGCCATCGCCTGAAAATACTTCAGAAAACCCATCTTCAGAATCTCCTGAATAAATCTGATCTATTCTATAAAAAATAGTTTTTTTCAGTTAGAATGAACTATGGATTCGAGAATACCTTCTACACCAAAATCACTTGAAGCAGAGCAAGCTTTCTTAGGCTCTTTGATTATGGACTCGTCTTCTTGGGACCAAGTATCGCATATGGTAGAATCTAAAGACTTTATCGATACTAAAAACAGAGAAATATTTAATCAAATTTATAATTTAGCTTCATCTGGCCAAGTTATAGACGTAATAGTACTTGGTGATGCTCTTAAAACCAGTGGTTTGTTAGATAAAGTTGGCGGACTAATATATCTTGGAGAATTAGCGAAAAAAGTTCCAACATCAGCACATATCAAAGCATATGCTGACATCATAAAAGAAAATTCTATAAAACGTGAATTAATCAATATAAGTACTCGTACAATACAAAATGTACATCAAAGTGATCAGGGTAATATCAAGGATATCTTGGATAAAGCGGAATCCGAAATATTTGGAATTACGGCTGACTCCACCATAGATAATGGATTAGCCAAGATAGGCCCAGTAGTAAATAAATATATAGAAAATGTTTATAATAAAAAAAATAATGATGAGATTGATTATTTATTAACTGGATATAAAGAATTTGATAAACTTGTTTCAGGGCTTCAAAAATCAGATTTAATTATAATTGCAGGTAGACCGTCAATGGGTAAAACTGCTTTTGCAATGAATATAGCGCAAGATATAGTTTTTAAACAAAAGAAGAAAGTGGGTTTTTTTAGTTTAGAAATGTCAGCTCAATCAATTGCATTAAGAATGCTTTCATCATTAAGCTTTGTCTCTCAACAAAAAATTAGAACAGGTGATTACGAGGCGAGCAACAAAGATACAAAAGCTGTCACCTCAGCAATAGAACAGATGCAAGATTGCGATTTTTATATTGATGATACAGCTGCTATATCACCTATGGAACTAAGATCTAAAGCTAGACGTATGAAAAGGGACTCTGGAATAGATATGATTATAGTTGATTACTTACAACTAATGTCTATACCTAGATACTCAGAGAATAGGGTGAATGAGATTGCTGAAGTTACTCGTGCCCTTAAAGCTATAGCTAAAGAACTAGATATCCCTGTAGTAGCTTTATCTCAGTTAAATAGAGGAGTTGAGACAAGAAATGACAAAAGACCTTTTCTATCGGACCTAAGAGAGTCAGGATCAATTGAACAAGACGCAGATTTAATTATCTTTTTGTATAGAGATGAAGTATATGACTCAAATACAGCGCAGAAAAATATTGCAGAAATAAGAGTAGAGAAACATAGAAATGGACCTACAGGAGTGATTAAACTTACATGGGTCCCTCACTGCACTAGGTTCGAAGATTATTTTCCGCAAGTTTATGATGGGGTCGGCGAGTATTAATTTACTCTTCTAATAATTTTATCTTGCCTTCTTTTCCTTCCCACTCCTTTGCATCGGCTGGCGGGTCTTTAATTTCAGTTAGTATTGGCCATTTCTTAGATAGTCTTTCATTAATCTCAAGAAACTCTCTAGTGTCATCTGTTATGTCCTCATCAGAGATGATTGCATTGATCGGACATTCAGGCTCGCACAGACTGCAATCAATACATTCATCAGGATTAATTACTAAAAAATTAGGGCCTTCATGGAAACAATCTACTGGGCAAACTTCTACGCAATCAGTATATTTACACTTTATACAGTTTTCTGTGATAACATATGTCATTAGATATATTATTTTGCACTAAATAGTTAGATATTGCACATGAAAAAAATAAAAAAAGCCGTTTTTCCAGTTGCCGGTTTGGGAACAAGGTTCTTGCCCGCCACTAAAGCAAGCCCCAAAGAAATGCTTCCAGTAGTTGATAAACCACTTATTCAGTATGCTGCTGAGGAAGCAGTTGATGCCGGTATTAAGCAGTTAATATTTGTTATTGGCAGGACTAAGAATGCTATCATAGATCACTTTGATTCTAGCCCAGAACTTGAGAGAGAATTAATTGATAAAAAAAAGAATAATCTATTGAGTTCCGTCAAGAGTATCGTACCAAATAATGTGGATTGTGTATTTGTCAGACAAAATATTCCAGCTGGACTTGGTCACGCAGTGCATTGCGCTAGACACATTGTTAATGATGAACCATTTGCAGTTATTTTGGCTGACGATTTAATAAAATCAAAAAAATCATGTCTTAAACAAATGACAGATATATATTCTAGAGAGCAAAGTCCTTTGATAGCTATTCAAAAAATTAATAAAAAAGATAGTGATAAATATGGGATTATTGAATACGGTGATAAACATAATAATTTATATGATATAAAATCAATTATTGAGAAACCTAAACCAGCTAAGGCTAAGTCTAATCTTGGTGTTGTTGGAAGATATGTGCTGCCTCCTTCTATTTTTAACAATATTGCATCATCTAAGCCTGGTGTAGGCAAAGAAATACAGCTAACTGACGCAATAGAGAAGTTAATTTTAGAGCAGCGTGTCTTAGGCTATGAATTTGAAGGTACCAGATTTGACTGTGGAAGCAAAATTGGCTATTTGCAAGCTACAACAGAATATGCGCTTGAACATAGTGAAGTGAGAAAAGAATACAAAAGTTATTTAAAAAAATTGAAAATATAAAATTAATGTTGATGGTAATTAAAAATTGAATTATCATGCGATAACTTATTCCTCGGTAGCTCAGTTGGTAGAGCGAGTGACTGTTAATCACCAGGTCGGCGGTTCGAGTCCGTCCCGAGGAGTATCTAATAATTATTACTCTTCACTATTTACCAAGATATATGTTATCTTATATATTACATATAATATTTAGCTCGTCATGAAAAAAATAATTTTAAAACTGTTGCATGCCATTAGATATATATTGGGGAGAATTATTATACACTTGATACCAAGAAACTTACCATCGCTAAGAGAACAAGAAAATATTACTTGTTATAAATTATATGAAAAAGATGAAATTGAAAAATGTTATCATTATTTTAAAAAATACTTCAATACTGCTATGCATTTAGAAGGAGACAATTTACTGGTCTATGGCATCAAACATGCAATTGAGATTAATGCATCTAAAAACAATTTATTTTTAGAATTTGGTGTTTGGAACGGAAGAACTATTAATTTATTTTCTAAATATATTAATAAAAATCGGATTTATGGATTTGATACATTTTCTGGGACTCCTGAAGATTGGAAAGGGACAGATAAACCCAAAGGATACTACTCAGCAAATAATAAAATACCTAAACTTAATGAAAACTGCATTCCAATCAAAGGACTTGTTAAAGATACTTTGCCATCATTTTTATCTAATAATAGCGGCAAGAGGATAAGATTTGTACATATGGATTTAACTATATATGAGCCTACATTATTTGTGCTTAATTCCATAAAACCATATCTAGCAAATGATGCAATAATTATTTTTAGAGGTTTTTATAATTATCCTAGTTGGCAAGAAGGTGAATTCAAGGCTTTAACAGAGTCTTTTGATGAAAAAGATTATAAGTATATTGCCTTCTCAAAAGATGGTAGTCCAGTAATAATAAAATATATCAGACCTAACTCTTAATGAAGATTTGTTTTTTTACAGAAAATACTCATAAAGGTGGTATGGATAAATTTATTTATACATTAGCTAATAATTGGCCCAACAAAGAAGATGAAATAACGATACTTTGCAATAGCTCTCATCCAGGTTATGAAGATATAAGGAATCATTTAAATTCTAAATATATTATTAAACCATCTAATATAAAGCTTTCATGGGAATTAAAAAATAATATCGCTAATTATTTACCTAGAAGTATCATTCCTGTAATATCTTTTATTCTGAAATATGTCCTATTTCCATATCAAATCTTTAAGTTATATGTCTATTTTAAAAACTCAAGCTTCAAAAAACTATTTACAATCAATGGTGGCTATCCTGGTGGATATTCATGTAGAGCAGCACCTATTGCATGGTATTTAGCAAAAAAGAATAAATCTAAAATGGCTTGTTTGAGTGCCGTTAAAGAAACATTTTGGTATGCAGCGCCTTTTGAATACCTCTTAGATAAAGCATTGTATTTTTCTTTGAATGAACTGATTTTTCCATCTCAGTATGTCAAGGATACACAATTACTAAGGGCATCACTAAAAAATATATCTTCTACTGTTATTTATAATGGTATTGATAAATTTCCTATAGAATTTCGCTCTAGTAAAGATAATAAAATAATTAAATTTTTAATGCTTGCAACATATGAAAAAATTAAAGGACATAGTCTTCTATTAGAGTCTTTTAAAAAAGTCATAGATAACTTTGACTGTACAAATTTTGAATTAACTATTGCTGGCTATGGTACTAATGAACAAAAAAGAAATATAATTGACGAGATCAAATCAAAAAACCTAAATAAGTTTGTTAATCTATTAGATTTCCAAGAGAATGTACTAGAATTATACCAAGCCACACATGCTGTTATTATTCCATCCATTAAATATGAAGGATTGCCACTTACAGCTATAGAAGCAATGTCACTTCAAATACCGATTATCTCAAGTGACACAGGAGGTCTAAAAGAAATATTTAGCTTAAACAGGGATATAGGGCTTATTTCTAGTACCTCATCTTCTTCCATGTCAAAGAATATTTATATGTTCATTCAAAATCCTAATAAACATAAAATATATGGTCAGCATGGAATAGATACTTTTACAAAATATTTTACTAGTGAAGTTTGTGCAGCTAAGTATTATAGCAGTCTAATTAACCACTAATTTCTGATATAATCTATATTATATTTAATGATTGTGTTTTAATTACAGATATAATTTATGTTTAGAAATCTAATTAAATTTATACTCTCACGAATCAGTTATGATTATTATGTCAGAGGCATGACTTTAAATTTACAGCATGCTGTTTTTAATAAAGTACGATTATCAAAAAAATATAATAAAAGAGAATTACTTTGGAAATCTCTCCTAGAAGAATTAGATGATAGAGAGATATTATATTTAGAATTTGGTGTCTGGAAAGGATACTCCATAGAATACTTTGCAAGAAATATACAATCTTCATCATCTAAATTTATAGGCTTTGATAGTTTTGAAGGATTGCCAGAAGACTGGTATACAAATCCAAAAGGTACTTTTAACTTAGATGGTAAACCACCTAGTGTTCATGATAATAGAGTTAGTTATATCAAAGGATGGTTTTACGATACAGTACCGCCTTTTATTGATAGGCAGTTGCAGGCTCGAAACTATAATGAACTTATAGTTCATTATGATGCTGACTTATATAGCTCTACTCTTTTTTGTCTATCACAGATCGATCGTCTGAAGAAACCATACTATGCCATATTTGATGAGTTTGTAAGAGATGAAACTAGAGCGTTATATGATTATATGCAATCTCACGGAGCTGAAATAGAGTTTTTAGGTTATACCGCTGAGAATCAAATGCTTTGTAAAATTACCCCTCATAATTCATAGCATATTATATAAGTCTATTTCAGCGAGTTAGTAATTCTCTTCATAGCATCTTCTAGAGAATGCATATCAATAGCAATCGATATTCTTATATGCCCTTCTAAACCAAACGCACTTCCTGGTACAACAGCTACTTTAGATTCATTAAGAAGGTGTAAAGCAAGCTCACTATCATTATTAATAGAACTACTATTTTTAATATATTCATGGAATGAAGGAAATACATAGAATGTACCATCAGTTTCTTTGCATAATACTCCATCTATTAGATTTAGTTGATTAACTACAAAGTCATGACGTTTTTTATATTCATCACGCATCATTGGTAATTCATTACATTCGTTTATAAGAGCTGATGTAGCAGCTGCTTGTGATATTGAACTTGCACATGAAGTACTTTGTGACTGTAATGTTTTCATTTTTTTTATAATGTCTTTATTACCCGCAGCATATCCTATTCTCCATCCTGTCATAGAGTATGCTTTTGATACACCATTTAAAACTATCGTTCTATCTTTCAATTCTGGACAGACATTAATTATATTATGAAATTTTTCTTTATACCAAAATATATGTTCATATATATCGTCGGACGATATGAATATGCTTGGATGTTTTAGCAAAACTTTTGATATAGATCCTAATAGTTTTGAGTCAAAATATTTTCCGCTTGGGTTATTGGGACTATTAAGCATTAACAACTTTGTTTTTTTTGTAATCAGGTCTTGTAGTTTATCGATATCAATATCGAAGTTATCTTTATACGTTGTTTCAAGAAGAATTGGAATACCACCAGAATATACAACCATATCAGCATACGAAACCCAATAAGGTTGAGGAATAATAACTTCATCTCCATTATTAATGAGAACTTGAAGTAGGTTGAAAATTGATTGTTTACAACCAGCAGAAACAATTATTTCGTCAGCATCATACGACAAGTTATTTTCACTTTGAAATTTATGTATTATTGCATTTTTTAGTTCCGTTGTACCATCTACAGCAGTATATTTTGTGTTACCCTTATCTATTGCAATCTTTGCAGATTCCTTTATATAGTTAGGCGTGTCAAAGTCTGGTTCTCCAACTGTTAGAATTACAACATCCTCCCCACTTTGGCGCATTTCTTTAGCCTTGGAGGTTAATGCCATTGTTGAAGATGGTTTAATTAATTTTATTCTATTTGAAAACGTCAATGTATTGCCTTGATAAGTAATAGTAGCTTATATAAGTCTTTTAAGTCAACTTCATGTTAGAATATTTCTAATATGAAGAAATTCAAATTGAAATCAATGTATAAGCCCGCTGGAGATCAACCTACTGCTATTTCTAGCCTAGTCAATGGAATAGATAACGGGGAATTACATCAGACACTTCTGGGGGTAACTGGTTCAGGTAAAACATATACTATGGCAGAGATTATTGAGAGAACTGGGAAAACTACATTAATTATGGCACCTAATAAGACACTAGCAGCTCAGCTTTATACTGAGATGAGAGATTTTTTTCCAGAAAACTCAGTTGAATATTTCGTATCATATTATGATTATTATCAGCCGGAAGCTTACGTACCAGTCTCTGATACATTTATTGAAAAAGATGCTTCTCTAAATGAACACATAGAACAAATGAGATTATCAGCAACAAAGTCTTTGACGGAAAGAAAAGATGCAATTGTAGTAGCTAGTGTATCTGCAATTTATGGTCTGGGTGATCCTGAAACATATTTAAAAATGAATTTACATTTAGTTGTTGGTGATTTAATAGATCAAAGAAAAATATTATCAATGTTAGTGAATTTACAATATTCTAGAAATGATTTAGAACTTAGAAGAGGGACATATCAGGTAAAAGGTGAAATAATTGACATTTTCCCCGCTGATTCTGAAAAGGATGCCTTAAGGATTGAACTTTTTGATAAAGAAATTGAAAACATGTTTATTTTTGACCCTTTGACAGGAACTATACATAGGAAAGTAAAGAGATTCACTGTATATCCCAAAACTCATTATGTGACTCCCAAAAATATTATGGATGATGCTGCAATTAAGATTAAGGAAGAGTTAAAAGATAGACTTATTTTTTTTCAAAAACAAAATAAACTGATAGAACTACAAAGATTAAGGGAGAGAACGAATTATGACCTAGAGATGATTGCAGAGATGGGTTATTGTTCAGGCATAGAAAACTATTCAAGGTATATATCACAGAGAGCTCCTGGCCAGCCACCACCATGCCTATTAGATTATTTGCCAAAAGATGGTCTAATTATACTTGATGAAAGCCATGTAAGTGTTCCGCAAATCGGAGGAATGTATAGAGGGGACAGGTCAAGAAAAGAGACATTAGTAGAATATGGATTTAGATTACCTTCCGCATTAGATAACAGACCGCTAAAGTTTGAAGAATTTGAGGGTTACAATTTTCAAACAATATATGTATCTGCGACACCTGGTATATATGAATTAGAAAAATCAAATAAAATTACTGAACAAGTAATTAGGCCTACAGGTCTTGTAGACCCTGTGGTAGAAGTAAAACCATCGTCAAACCAGGTTGAAGATGTATTATCTGAAATCAATAAGGTCTTAGATAACAAAAACAGAGTTTTGGTTACAACTTTAACAAAAAAAATGGCTGAAAATCTTACAGAATACTTGCAGGATTTTAATATAAAAGTTCGATATCTACACTCTGATATAAATACAGTAGAAAGGGTTGAAATCATAAGAGACCTAAGATTAGGAGAGTTTGATGTGTTGGTTGGTATAAATCTTCTTAGAGAAGGGCTAGATATACCTGAGGTTGAATTAGTTTGTATTTTAGATGCTGATAAAGAGGGATTTTTAAGATCAGATAGATCATTAATTCAGACAATAGGTAGGGCTGCCAGGAACATAGATGGCAGGGTGATACTATATGGCGATATTGTTACTAAATCTATGAAGACAGCTATGAGTGAAACAGAAAGAAGGAGGTCTATTCAACTTTCTTACAATAAATCTAATAATATTAAACCTGCTAGCATCAAAAAAGCAATAAAAGAAGCTCTTGATGAAGATGTATATGTATCTAATAAAAAATTAGATAAATTAACCTTGGTTTCAAATATTAAAAAGCAGTTCCCGAAAGTTAAGAGTGATAATGTAGTATCTGTCATCAAAGAATTAGAAAAAATAATGTTTAATCATGCTAAGGATTTAGAATTTGAAAAGGCAGCAAAACTAAGAGATCAAATTGAGACTTTACAGGCCAATTTTCTTGATATGCCTAATAAAAATAAAAGGAGTAAAAGATAATAATGTAAACTATAATAGCTTGAGAATACGTCGGCAGCATGTTAGTTTTACATGGATTAGGCGCGTAGCTCAGCTGGTTAGAGCGCCACCTTGACATGGTGGAGGTCGTTGGTTCGAGTCCAATCGTGCCTAGTTGATTTAAATTATGTATAAAGTAAATATTGAAAATAATTTTTTTGAAATTGGAAAAAATCAATCAATAGAGAAGTTAATTGATGAACATTTTCCTTCATCCAATATTGTTGCAGCTAAAGTTGATAATAAGCTTGTTGATTTAAGCCACGTTATTTCAAATGATTCAGTTATAGAGCTTGTTAAATCTTCTGACCCAGATGGGCTTAATATTATAAGACACACTTGTGCACATGTATTTGGACATGCTATCAAACAAATGTATCCAGAGACTAAAATGGTTATTGGTCCAACTATTGAAAATGGATTTTACTATGATATTGATTCTAAGACTACTATATCAGAAAAAGATTTGTCTGGGATTGAATCTTTAATGAAGAAATTAGCCAAGAAAAATTATAAAATTATAAGAGAAGTAGTAGATAGAAAAAAAGCCACTGATATATTTCAAAAACGTAGTGAAGATCATAAGGTTGCATTAATCAAAGAAATTCCTGAAAAAGACATAATTGCTATCTACCATCATGAAGAATACATTGATATGTGTAGAGGACCCCATTTAACTAGTACTAAATACTTAAATTATTTTAAATTAATGAAAGTGTCTGGCTCATACTTGAAAGGCGATTCATCTCAACAACAACTCCAAAGAATTTATGGAACTGCGTGGGACACTAAAGATGGTTTAAAAAACTATCTTCAAAAACTTGAAGAAGCTGATAAAAGGGATCATCGTAAAATAGGTCAGAAATTAGATTTATTTCATTTTCAAGAAGAATCCCCAGGTATGGTTTTCTGGCATAGCAATGGCTGGAAGATATACTCAACTATTAAGAATTTTATGACTGATTATCTATTGGATAATAATTATGAAATTATTAACACACCGCAAATCTTAGATAAATCATTATGGAAAAACTCTGGGCATTTAGATAAGTTTTCTGATCTTATTTTTGGTGTATCTTCGGAAAGTAAAGAGTATGCAATCAAACCAATGAGTTGCCCTGGCCATATTCAAGTTTATAACCAAGGCTTAAAGAGTTACAAAGATTTACCTATAAAACTAGCTGAATTTGGTTTAGTCCATAGGAATGAGCCTTCTGGCACCCTTCATGGGCTTATGAGAATAAGAGCCTTTACTCAAGACGATGCTCATATATTTTGTATGCCTGAGCAAATTGAGGATGAGATCAAATGTTTGATTAAAGATATTTATGACATATACAGTAAGTTTGGTTTTAATAATATTTTTGTTGAATTATCAACTAGACCTGAAAAGCGTGTCGGAAGTGATGAAATATGGGATAAGTCTGAGAACGCCCTTAAATCTGCATTAGACACCTGCAAAATAGATTGGAAGATTAATAAAGCAGATGGAGCATTTTATGGCCCTAAAATAGATTTTTCTCTTAAAGACTCTTTAGATAGAGTATGGCAACTTGGAACAATTCAACTCGACTTTTCGATGCCTGCTAGATTAGGTGCAAGTTATATATCTACAAATGGTGATAAAATACCGCCAGTCATGATTCATAGGGCAATTTTAGGATCCTTAGAGAGATTTGTCGGTATTCTTCTTGAAGAATATGCTGGTGATATGCCACTTTGGCTAGCACCGACCCAGGTAGCTATCCTAAATATATCTGAGAATCAAATTAATCAATGTCAAAAGATTGATAAAAAACTTAGACAAAATGGGATGAGAACAATAACAGATTTTAGAAATGAAAAAATTAGTTATAAAATTAGGGAATATAGTATGATGAGGGTTCCATATTTAGCTATTATTGGTGATAAAGAGGTGGAACGAAATACAATTTCTTTAAGGCTGAGAACAGGTGAGGATATTGGTATCATGGATGTTGATAAATTTATTAAAATGGTAGAAACTTTAGTAGAAGATAAATCAATTAATTTAAAATAAATTAGGAGTGAAGTTATAGCAAATAATAAAAGACTTAGGATGAATGCAAGAATTACTGCAGATAAAGTAAGACTTATAGCATCAAATGGGGATCAAATTGGTGTAGTTGACTCATCTAAAGCCCTTGATTTAGCACAACAAGAAGACCTAGATCTTGTTGAAATAGTCCCAAATCAAAAACCGCCTGTATGTAGAATAATGGATTATGGGAAGTATAAGTTTGAGAGTCAGAAAAAAGCCCATGCAGCTAAAAAGAAACAAAAACAGACACAAGTAAAAGAAATTAAGTTTAGACCAAATACAGAAGAAGCGGATTATCAAGTAAAACTTAAAAGCCTAATAAAATTTCTTAGTGGTGGCGATAAGGCAAAAATAACCATGCGCTTTAGAGGTAGAGAAATTGCCCACCAGGTTATCGGTAGAGACTTTCTAGACAGAGTTCAAAAAGATTTAGATGATTATGGAATTGTAGAGCAAATTCCATCATTTGAAGGAAGACAAATGGTAATGGTTATAGCGCCGAAGAAATAATTACTGTATACTTGTATCGTTTTAGATTAAAAGAGGTAATTATGCCAAAAATGAAAAGTAATAGTGGGGCTGCTAAGAGATTCAAGAAGACGCCATCTGGAGAGTTGAAGAGAGCTCAATCACATAGAAGGCATATTTTGACAAAAAAAAGCACAAAACGTAAAAGACATTTGAGAGATGATTTATTGATTAGTAAGGCTGATAAGGCCTTGGTCAAAAAAATGTTACCGTACTAAAGGAGTAAATTATGGCCCGTGTAAAACGTGGTGTAGTAGCACATGCTAGACACAAGAAAATACTAAAATTAGCTAAAGGGTACAGAGGCGCTAGGAGTCGTGTATATAGAGTTGCTAAGCAGGCTGTAATTAAAGCTGGTCAGTATGCATACATTGGACGCAAACAAAGAAAAAGGCAATTTAGATCATTATGGATTACAAAAATAAATGCCGCTGCTAGACAGAACAATATGTCATATAGTCAGTTGATGAACCAATTAAAAAAGGCTGATATAACTATTAACCGTAAAATGCTGGCCGACTTAGCAGTCAACAATGCAGCTAGTTTTACAGCAATAGTTAATTCTATAGCTGCACAAAAATAAATTTTACTGTTGTGTCGCAGCATTATAATTCATTAATATCCGAACTTAGAAAAACCGTTGATGACTGTGAGTCACAACATGATTTAATGAATGTTAAATCTAAATACCTTGGCAAAAAAGGATTAATCACTATTGAGTTTGAAAGTCTCAGAGTTGCTCAAGATGATGAAAAAAAAGAGCTTGGAAGACTATTAAATGACCTTAAAAATACCGCATTAGAAATAATAAATGAAAAACAAAACTCATTAATTAATAATCTTTCATTAGATAATAAAATAGATGTTACATTGCCTGGCAAAAATATATCTATTGGGTCAAGGCACCCTGTATCAATAGTAATAAATGAGATTACTGAAATATTATCTCGTTATGGCTTTACACAGGAAACAGGATTAGAAATTGAGGATGAATTTCATAATTTTGAAGCATTAAATATACCATCCACTCATCCAGCTAGAGATATGCATGATACATTCTATGTTGATAATAATAAATTATTAAGAACTCACACGTCTTCAGTGCAAATAAGATCAATGAAAAACTCAAAACCACCTATAAAGATTATGACACCTGGCAAAGTTTACAGATGTGATTCTGATCCTACTCATTCTCCGATGTTCCATCAAATAGAGGGTTTACATATTGATTCAAATATTAATTTCTGTCACCTAAAAGGTGTATTAAAAGATTTTATAGATGAGTTTTTTGGAAGAAAGACTGAGATAAGATTTAGGCCATCTTATTTTCCTTTTACGGAACCATCAGCAGAACTTGATATTAAATTTAATGGTAGGTGGCTAGAAGTTTTAGGGTGTGGGATGGTTCACCCCAATGTTTTGCGTAATGTAGGGATTAACTCCAAAAATTACTCAGGCTATGCTTTTGGTTTAGGTATTGAAAGATTTGCAATGCTTAAGTTTGGCATAAAAGATTTAAGGATGTTTTATGAAAATGACTTATCATTTCTCGCTCAATTTGAAGGTCTAAAATAGTCATGAAAGTTAGTTATAATTGGATTAAAGAGTTTGTGCCAGGCATAAAGAAGAATAACATATCAGATCAACTTACATCACTTGGTTTAGAAGTTTCCTCTGCTATTTATAAAAATAATGATTTAATTTTAGATATAGATTTAACTCCTAATAGAGCTGATTGTTTATCTGTAATTGGAATTTCTAAAGATTTAAGATCAATACATAAAACAATGATAAAAGAGCCCTTATATAAAAAACTTCACGGTGTAAGCTCAAAAAAATCTATTTTGAAAGTTGATAAAAAGATATCATCGAATTATAACTTACTCACAATAAGTAATATTAATAACAAAATTAGTACACCAAAATTTATTATTAATCGTCTAAGTGCTTCACAAATAAAGCATGTTAATTTTATTGTTGATATCTTAAATTATGTGATGCTTGAAAATGGACAGCCCATGCATGCGTTTGATAAAGATAAATTTAATGGTAAAGTTAATGTTAGATTCGCAAAAAAAAATGAAAAAATCAATGCATTAGATTCTAACTTATATAATTTAGAAAATGATATGCCTGTTATTGCAGATGATTGTAATGTTCATGCAATAGCTGGGATTATTGGATCGACCTATTCATCTATAACAAAGTCTACTAAAAACTTAATGATTGAATCTGCATTTTTTGATCCTAATATGGTAAGAAGGACTGCCAAAACTTTAAGAATTCAAACCGATGCATCACATCGATTTGAAAGAGGTGTAGATCCTACTTTGGGTAAGTACGCTATCATGCGAGTATTTTATCTTTTAGCAAAGTATTCTACATATGACAATTATTGTTATGATGTTAGAACTGCAAATAATCTACCTGTACATATTCAAAAAAAAATTAAAATTGAGTTTAATCATATAAAAGATTTGCTTGGTGTGAATTTAGATAATAAATTTATAGTTAGAACATTAACACTATTAAATTTTAAGCCCAGTGTTACAAAAAATAGTATCACTGTTCGTGTTCCAAGTAATAGATTTGATATAAATATACCTGAAGACTTGATTGAAGAGATAGCTAGAGTCTATGGTTATGATAATATTACCTCTACCCCTGACATAACTCAAAAAAAGATATCCAATAATACCGCAAATCAATTAAATAATTATCTAAATATATTTGTCACGAGAGGGTACAACGAAGTTATATCGTTTAGCTTGCTACCAAGAAAAATACAAAAATTCTCCAGCAGTGATAAAAATATTATTTCTATTCAAAATCCTATATCTGAAGATAAATCTGAGTTAAGAACAAGTATGATTTACAGTATGATTGATACATATAAATATAATGCTACTAGACAGCAGTTTAATATAAAGATTTTTGAATCTGGGAAAATATATAAATCTCAAAAGAAAAAAATAATTGAAACTAATATAATCAGTGGCTTATTATCAGGATTAAATTCTGGTTTTAATCTTAAAGCTGATCAAAATCTTATTGACTTCTTTGATATGAAGGGTGATTTAATGAGTATATTTCATAATATTACTTTTAAGCCCTCTAATTCTTTAGATTATCTAGAAAAAAGTAGTCAAGCTATGATATATCAGAATAAAAAACTTGTAGGGCATTGTGGAGAGGTAAAGAAATCCTTGTATAGTGATATTTCTCGCAAATACCCTTTATACTTTTTTGAGATTTTGCCAGATAATCTACATCACACAGTAGATGTAAAATATAATGAGATATCAATTTTTCCAAAGGTCAAGAGAGATTTAACTATTTTACTTGATGATAAAATTTCAGGACAAGATATAATAGATAAAGTAGAAAGAATGTCACTTAAACAACTGAAAAATATTAGAATAAGTGATATATTTTATAATGAGAAAGATTTTAGAACAAACGAAAAAAGCATGACCTTCGAGTTAATTTTTCAGGATAAGAAGTCTACTCTTACAGATAAAAAAGTAAATAATCTAATGATACTTATCACGCAAGAAGTACAAAAGCATCTAGAGGTTAAAATTAGAAGTTAATTATGACTATTACTAAAAACTCACTTGTAGAAATCATACATAATGAGGTTGGCCTCAATAAGAGGGAAGCAAAAGAGTTTATTGAGGAATTCTTTGAGATGATTAAATCAACATTGGAGGAAGGTAATGATATTAAATTCTCTGGGTTTGGTAATTTTATACTCAGAGATAAAGTTGCTAGGCCAGGAAGAAATCCTAAAACAGGAGAAGAGGTTGTTATATCAGAACGGCGTGTAGTCACATTTAAGTCAGGGCTGAAGCTTAAAAATAAATTAGAAGCTTATGATGGAAAATCAGAATAATAATATTTCGATTGATATACCTAATAAGAGGTATTTTACTATTGGTGAAGCCTCTAAAATCTGTAGAATAAAACCTCATGTGCTGAGATATTGGGAACAAGAATTTAAGGAATTAGAACCGATAAAGAGAAAAGGAAATAGGAGATACTATCAACAAAGAGACATTCTCTTGGTACTTCAAATTCGTGATCTTTTACAAAACCAGGGTTATACCATAGACGGTGCTAAAAACATGCTCAATAAGCCTCTTAACAAAACATCTACTTCAACAAATAACAAACAAGTTATTTCACAAATCAAATCAGACCTTGAGAAGATTATTTCTATTTTAAAAAGATAATAATGATTTCGGCATTTAAAGAAAAATACCGATACTCAAAATATCATATTAATAAAGTTGATGGACTGAGATATTACTCTATTTCAGAGAATTTAAACGTTCCAAGTGTTACTAGTATATTGAAAAAGACAAGCTCTGATAAATGGTATGAGTCATTGCATGTTTCTGACTCAATTGAGATTGGTAATTATATGCATACTTATTTAAATCACTATATCTCAAAAAATAATGATTTTGTTATTGAATCTAAGAATTATTCAATTGCAAAAAAGTTAGCTCAAATTGTTATTGATAATCTAATAGTAGAGCTTGATGAAGTATGGGGGTCTGAGGCCACAGTTCTTTATAAAGAACAATATGCCGGCACTATTGATCTTATTGGAGTAATTGATGGTAAGGTTACATTAATTGATTACAAATCATCTTATAGGAGAAAAAATGAAAATGAGATCAATGAATACTTTTTGCAACTAGCGGCATATGCATTAGCTCATGACTGGCAATACCATACCAAAATTGAATCAATTATAGTATTCTTAGCTATAAGAAATGGTGATTTTGAAAAAATTATAATTAATGATGAATTATATAAATATAAAGAAAAATGGTTAAGTAGGCTCGAAGAGTTTTTAGGGTAGTATTATAAAAATGATTAATTTAGAGGATATGTTAGAACAAACTAAAGATTTCGCTAAAAGGCTTTCCGAAATCCGGAGGTTAGTTTGACTATGATGGTATAAGGTCTCGTATTGACAATCTAAACACAGATTTGTCATCTGAAGAGATATGGTCAAATAAATATAAAATGTTAGAGTTACAGAGGGAGTTAAAAAACCAGCAAAACATCTTAAAAAATATTTCTGATATTCAGAGTAATATTGAACTCGTTGAATATACTATTAAGTCTCTTATTGATGAAAATCAATTGGATAATAATGATGATATTATTAACGAAATGCGTGATATATCAAAACATCTTTCTAAAGACATTGTTTGTATCGAAACAACACTGCTATTTAAAAATAAAGAAGACTTCTATGATGCCTATATTGATATTCAGTCAGGGTCTGGTGGCACAGAAGCACAAGATTGGGTTTCAATGCTACTTAGAATGTATACACGCTGGCTAGATAACAAAGGTTTTAAACATGATATTATAGATCTTTCTGAGGGTGAGATAGCTGGTTATAAGAGTGTAACAATTAAAGTTATAGGTGATTATGCATATGGTTGGCTGAGAACAGAAACAGGAGTACACCGTCTAGTCAGAAAATCTCCATTTGATTCGGGGAGCAGGAGACATACCTCATTTGCATCAGTGTTCGTTTATCCACAGATTAACGAAGATATTGAGGTGAGTATCAACCCTACTGATTTAAGAATTGATGTTTACAGAGCAAGTGGCGCAGGTGGTCAACATGTAAACACTACTGAGTCAGCAGTTAGAATTACTCATATCCCTAGTAAGATTGTTACTCAATGCCAGAATGATAGATCTCAACACAAAAATAAAGAAAGCGCTATGAAACAATTACGTGCTAAACTATATTTATATGAACTTAATAAACAGAATGAAATAAAAAACAAAGTTGAATCAGAAAAATCAGATATTTCATGGGGTAATCAAATTAGGTCATATATATTAGATGACTCAAGAATAAAAGACCTACGAACCAAACATGAAACAGGTAATATTCAAGCTATATTGGATGGTGATCTGGATGAATTTATAGAAAAAAGTTTAAAAGAAGGACTATAATGGCAGAAGAAAACAAATTAATTACAGAAAGAAGAAAGAAACTAGAGGAAATCAAAAAAAAATATAAACCTTATCCAAATAGTTTTAAAAAAGTTGATAACACTGCCTCACTTATAGATCAATATAGCGATAATGATAAAGAAAGCCTTGAAAAAAAATCTGTTAATGTTTCTATATCAGGTCGACTATTAACTATTAGGAATATGGGAAGCTCATCTTTTGCTAATCTCCATGACGAATATGGAGATATTCAAATTTACTTACAAAAAAAACAAATTGGTGATGACAGTTATGAGTTATTCAACAATTTGGATCTTGGTGATGTTGTAGGAATACAAGGTAAACTATTTAAAACCAAAACGGGTGAGTTGACTATCAATACAAATTTTATTCAACTTTTATCTAAATCACTTAGACCATTGCCTGAAAAGTTCCATGGCATTGCTGATATTGAGATTAAATACAGACAGCGA
>MDSV01120257.1_pt1 | contig 20337 bp, 18 predicted proteins | sample 810851 | NCBI WGS metagenome assembly MDSV01 (sample SAMN05326640, study PRJNA326480) | marine metagenome | isolation source: seawater | place: Atlantic Ocean: North East | collected 2012 | reverse complement strand
TGATTAGAACCCATATGACCGGAGCGATTTTGAAAGCCGGCTAGGCGAAAACCGCAGTCGTAGCCATAGCTACGGCGAGGACTTTCAACGACGCGGGCTTTCAAAAGCGCCCGGCCCTTTCAGGGTGCGGCTGGAATGGCCCCCGAGAGCGTCAAAATCCTCGCGCGATGCTCAGGCATCGCTCTGCGGTATTTTCCTACTCGGATGGCCATTCCAGCGCGCATCATATGGGTCCTAATCATCGGTCCTTGGTATAATGGTTAGCAAGCGCCCCGCTTGACTTGCAATCGCGACGGGGCGCATTACCTTGCCGGAACGAAAACGCGATGATCGGAGAGGCCAGACCATGACGGAAGCAACGAAACCGACCGATGTGACCGGCCTCAGCTTCGAGCGTGCGGTCGAGGAACTCGAATCGATCGTCGCGCGGCTGGAGCGCGGCGACGTCGCGCTGGAAGAATCCATCAAGATCTATGAACGCGGCGAGGCCCTGAAGAAGCATTGCGAAAAGCTGCTGAGCGCGGCCGAGGCCCGGGTCGAGAAGATCCGCCTTGACCGCGATGGCAAGCCGGCGGGAACGGAACCGCTGGACCCACAATAGAAATCGGCGCACACCGGCGCCCGGAGTATCGGACATGTCGTTTTTTCCCGGCAAGGACCCCGAATTCGGCGATGCCGAAAGCTGCAATGACGTTGCCCAGCTGATCATCCCGCGCACCAGCGATATCGGCGGCTTCGAGGTGCGCCGGGCGCTGCCGACAATCAAGCGCCGGCTCGTCGGCCCGTTCATCTTTTTCGACCGCATGGGCCCGGCCCGTTTCGGCGGTCATGGCGAGGCGCTCGACGTCAAGCCGCACCCCCATATCGGGCTTTCGACCGTCACCTATCTGACCTCCGGCGAGATCGGCCATCGTGACACGCTTGGCAACCACACCGTCATTCGTCCCGGCGACGTCAACCTGATGACGGCGGGGCGCGGCATCGTCCACTCCGAGCGCACGCCCGACGACCTGCGCCTGCGTCCGCATGCGCTGTCCGGCGTCCAGACCTGGCTCGCCCTTCCGGAACGCGACGAGGAGATTGATCCGAGCTTCGGCCACACCGAGAAGAACGCGCTTCCGACCATTTCGGAGACCGGCGTCAGCGGACGCCTCGTGCTCGGCCATTTCTGCGGGATGAAGGCCGATGTGAAGACCCACACCGATACGCTGCTCGCCGATATCGCACTGCGCCCCGGCGCCCGGCTCTCGTTTCCGGCAGAGCATGAGGAACGCGCGATCTATATCCTTGAAGGCCAGTTGGGCGTTGCCGGCGACGTGTTTGATGCCGAGCAATTGCTGGTGCTTGCCCCCAATGACCCGATCACAATCGAGGGAGCGGGGGAACACGGATGCCGCCTCATGCTTTTTGGCGGAGAGGCGTTGGAAAAGCCGCGCCATATCTGGTGGAATTTCGTGTCCTCCTCGAAGGAACGGATAGAACAGGCAAAGGAAGACTGGCGGCAGGGCCGGTTCGGACTGGTGCCGGGAGACGAGAAGGAATTTGTTCCTTTGCCCGAACGCTGAAATTCGCTAGAAACGATTTAGGACGCGCTCAGGCGATTGCCGGTTTTCCGGTCCCTGGCGCGCGAAAACAAGGAAATGCAGCATTTCCGGCTTGTGCCGCAAATGCTTAAGGCAGGAACAACGTCTTTCAGGACGTATGAGGCTCCACAGTGACGCTACCGTCAAAAACCTCCATTCTCGACCGGATCAGGCTGCCCGAGGACCTTCGCGAGATCCACGACCGCGACCTCCCGCAGCTTGCCGAGGAAGTCCGCGCTGAGATGATTTCATCCGTCTCGCGCACCGGCGGGCATCTTGGCGCGGGCCTCGGCGTGGTCGAGCTGACGATCGCGATCCACAAGGTGTTCAACACGCCCGATGACCGGCTGATCTTTGATGTCGGCCACCAGTGCTATCCCCACAAGATCCTGACCGGACGACGCGAGCGGATGGGGACGCTGCGCCAGGAAAACGGCATTTCCGGCTTCACCCGCCGCGCAGAAAGCGAATACGACCCCTTCGGCGCCGGCCACTCCTCCACCTCGATTTCCGCCGGTCTCGGCATGGCGGTCGCCTCCAAGCTGCAGGATCATCCCCGCAACGTGATCTCCGTCATCGGCGACGGCGCGATGTCGGCCGGCATGGCCTATGAGGCGCTCAACAATGCCGGTGCGCTCGGCGCGCGTCAGATCGTGATCCTGAACGACAACGACATGTCGATTGCGCGGCCGACCGGGGCGATGAGCGCCTATCTGGCGCGGCTTGCCTCCGGCAAGACCTATCTCGAGGTCCGCGATTTCGGCAAGCGGCTGACCTCCTATCTCGGCAAGTCGATCGAAAGCGCGATCTCGCGCGCCGTCGGCCATGCCCGCGGCTATGTCACCGGCGGCACCATGTTCGAGGAGCTCGGCTTCTACCATATCGGCCCGATCGACGGCCATTCCTTCGACCATCTCCTGCCGGTGCTGCGCAATGCCCGCGACAATGCCCGTGGGCCGGTGCTGATCCATGTCGTGACCCAGAAGGGCAAGGGCTATGCGCCGGCCGAAGCCGCCGCCGACAAGTGCCATGCCGTGAGCCGGTTCGATGTCGTCACCGGCCATCAGGCGAAAGCCAAGCCGAATGCCCCGAGCTACACCTCCGTCTTCGCCAAGGCGCTGATCGAGGAAGCCCGTAACGACAAGGATGTGGTGGCGATCACCGCCGCCATGCCCTCCGGCACCGGCCTCGACAAATTCGAGGAAATCTATCCGAGCCGGATTTTCGATGTCGGCATTGCCGAGCAGCACGCGGTGACCTTTGCGGCAGGGCTTGCAAGCGAAGGCATCAAGCCGTTCTGCGCGCTCTATTCGACCTTCCTGCAGCGCGGCTACGACCAGGTGGTCCACGATGTCGCGATCCAGGGCCTGCCGGTGCGCTTCCCGATCGACCGCGCCGGTTTCGTCGGCGCCGACGGACCGACCCATGCCGGCTCGTTCGACACCACCTATCTCGCCACCCTGCCCGGCTTCGTGGTGATGGCTGCCGGCGACGAGGCCGAGCTGATGCATATGGTGCGCACCGCCGCCGCCTATGACGAGGGTCCGATCTCGTTCCGCTACCCGCGCGGCGAAGGCACCGGCGTGGTCCTGCCGGAGCGCGGCGAGATTCTCGAAATCGGCAAGGGCCGGATCATTTCCGAAGGCTCGAAGGTGGCGCTCTTGTCCTTCGGCACCAGGCTCGGGGAATGTCGCGAGGCGGCGACGGTTCTGAACGCCGCAGGCCTTTCGACCACGGTCGCCGACGCCCGTTTCGCCAAGCCGCTCGACCACGACCTGATCCGCCAGCTTGCCGCCCATCACGAAGTGCTGGTGACGATCGAGGAAGGGGCCGTCGGCGGTTTCGGGGCCCATGTGGTCCAGTTCCTTGCCAATGAAGGCCTGCTCGATCATGGCCTGCGCGTTCGCCAGATGGTGCTGCCGGATATCTGGATGGAACAGGCCAAGCCCGAGGACATGTATGCCAAGGCCGGCCTTGATCGCGACGGCATCGTGGAAACCGTGTTCCGCGCGCTCGGCCGCCACGGCGTTTCGACCGGCACGGTCGGCTGAGCGCATCGTGCTTTCCGAAAATCGGTTACGATTTTCAGAAAGCACGATGCGTCGTTTCAAGAGATTATCTTGCGCCGGTCGCCAAAAGCGTCCATGGAGCGGCCATGACCACTCCCGCTGCCCCGATGCGCCTCGACCAGTTGCTGGTCGCGCTCAACCGTTTCGAGACCCGTTCGCGGGCCCGCGACGCGATCGCGCGCGGCGTGGTGTCGGTCAACGGCAAAACGGTAACAAAGCCCGGCGCAACGGTAAGCCCGGATGCCGTGATCGCGATTGACGACCCGGCCGAACATTATGTCTCCCGCGCCGCGCTGAAGCTTTCGGCGGCGCTCGATCATTTCGCATTGTCGCCGGAAGGCGCGCTTGCGCTCGATATCGGCGCTTCGACCGGCGGGTTCACGCAGGTTCTGCTGGAGCGCGGCGCGCGTCATGTCACCGCCATCGATGTCGGCCACGGCCAGATGGCAAGCCGGATCGCCGACGATCCGCGCGTCACCAATATCGAGGGTTTGAACGCCCGCAACCTCAGCCGCGCGGATATCGCAGGCAGGCCGGTGGACTGGATCGTCTCCGATGTCTCCTTCATCTCGCTGAGGCTCGCTCTGCCGCCCGCGCTTGAACTTGCCGAGCTCGGCGCGACCTGCATATTGCTGGTGAAGCCGCAATTCGAGGCGGGCAAGGGCAATATCGGCAAGAAGGGCCTGCTGAAGGACCCGGCGCTTGGCCCCGTTATCGCCGCCCGGCTTGAGCAATGGCTCACCGAAGAGATGGGCTGGCAAAGCCTCGGCATCGCCCCTTCCCCGATCGAGGGCGGCGACGGCAATCGCGAATTTCTGCTCGCCGGGCGCAAACCCGGCATAAAAGAGGAATAAAATCCCATGGCGGCCGAAACCGTGACCATTGAAAAGCTGGGCGCGAAGGGCGATGGCGTAGCACAAACGCCCGCGGGCCCGGTCTTCGTGCCGTTCGTCCTGCCCGGAGAGCGCATCACGATTGCCCGGCAGAAATCCTCAGGCGCGATGCTCGCGCTTCTGGAGCCTGCGGCCGAGCGCGTCGAGCCCGCCTGTCGGCATTTCGGGCCGGACGGCAAGAACGGCACCTGCGGGGGATGTTCGCTCCAGCATCTCTCTCCCGAACACTACCACGCCTTCAAGCGCCAGGTGGTGATTGACGCGCTTTCCGCCCATGGCTTCGACTGTCCCGTCGAGCCGCTGGTTACCGCGGCCCCCGGCCAGCGCCGCCGCGCGACGTTTTCGGCGCGCAAGACCGAGGCCGGAATCGTGCTCGGCTTTTCGAGCCCGGAAAGCCATCACATCGTCGAGATCGAGGAATGTCCGGTGCTGTCGCCGGCGTTGTTTTCGCGGCTGCCGGCCCTGCGCCTTCTGGCCGGCATTCTGGCAAGCGAAAGCGACCCGTTCCGGATCGCCGTCCTGGAAACCGAGACCGGCCTCGACATCAGTTTCTCGGGCCTCAAGCCGCCATCGGAAAAGCGACGGCAGGCGGCAACCCGCGCGGTGATGGCGTTAAAGGGCATCGCCCGCCTGACCTATGAGGACGAGATTATCGTCGAACCGGTCCGCCCTGCCCTCAATATCGCCGGAACCACGGTCAACCCGCAGCCCTCCGGTTTCGCCCAGGCGACGCGAGAGGCCGAGGAGGTGATGGCGGGGCTGGTGGCAACGCATCTGAAAAGCGCCAAACATGTCGCCGATCTCTTCAGCGGATTCGGCACATTTGCCTTGAGGCTGGCCGCGAGATCGAAGGTTCACGCCGTCGAGTTCGACGCGAAGGCGCTCACCGCGCTCGATATCGCGGTGCGCAACCGCCAGGGGCTGAAGACGGTGACGAGCGAACGGCGCGACCTCTTCCGTCGCCCTTTGCTTGCACGCGAACTGGCGGGCTTCGACGGCGCGGTGTTCGACCCGCCGCGCGCCGGCGCGGGCGAACAGGCCGAGGAACTGGCCCGCTCGAAAGTCTCGAAGATCGCCGCAGTTTCATGCAACCCCGCCACCCTTGCCCGGGATCTCCGGTTTCTCGTGGATGGCGGCTACCGGATCGAGCGGGTCATTCCGATCGACCAGTTCCTCTGGTCCCATCATGTGGAAGCGATCGCGCTTCTCAGCCGGGCAAAATAAAACCCCGGCGGAAACCGCCGGGGTTCGAAATCACGCCATCACCCGCACTCAGTAGTAGGGCGACAGGCACTGCTGGCGCGGCCCGTTATAGGGCTGGAAGGTGTTATCGTAAGTGCGGTAGGAACGATAACGGTTCTCGCACCAGGCATAATGCTTGGGGTTCAGCCCGTTGGTCTGCTGCGGACGGTTGTTGTTTCCCGCCGCGATCGCGCCGCCGATGATCAACGCGCCGGCGCCAAGGACCGCGAGCGGAACCCAGGCATTGTCGTTATTGTCCCAGCGGTAGTCCGGACCCGGGCGCGGCGGGCGGTAGCCCGGCGGATAGCGGTCGTAGCGGTTGCCGTTATAGTAGCCGCCCCTGCCATTATAGGCCTGATGGCGACGATCATAGCCGGGTCGGCGATCATAGCCATGACGGCGATCCCAATTGCGGTCGCCCCGGTTACCGTTCCAGTTCCGACCATCGACGCGTTCGATTCGTGCATCCGCGCCGGCCGGATTTACGGAAATCGGCATGGACTGAGCAGGGATGGCGCTTGTCGCCACGACAATCGAGGCGAGCGCTGCGGCCACCAATTTCTTTGCCCGATCTAACATCTGCATCTCCCGTTCTTTCTTTAAAGCCGAAGCCCGGATTGGCCTCGTACGCTATGTGACGACCATAAATCCTGTCACCTGAACTCAGGATTAACGGCTTGTTTAGGTTTCTCTAAACGCGCGAAATATGCAGGAGGTTCAAAAAAATGCGCCGGCAGGCCTCGTGTCAGACCGTGGGCACCGTGCCGCCATCCACGACGTATTCGACGCCTGTGACCGCCGAGGCTGCCGGAGAGGCGAGAAAACCGATAACGTCGGCGACCTCCTCGGGTTTGGCCGGACGGCCGAGCGGAATGCCGCCCAGCGCGTTCATGATGATCGCCTTCGCGCCCTCGTAGTCCGTGCCGGAACTTTCGGCGATGCGTTCGGCGAGCGCCACCGAGGCCTCGGTCTCGATCCAGCCCGGTGATACCCGGACGACCCGGACACCCTTGGGCGCCAATTCCTTCGACAGGCTCTTGCTGTAGGTCGAAAGCGCGGCCTTGGCGCTGGCATAGGCCGTGGTCGATTCCGGCAGCGGCAGTTGTCGCTGGATCGAGGTGACGTGCACGATGACGCCGCCCTGGCTGAGTTGCGAGGCAAGCTGCCGGTCGAGCCGCACCGCGGGCATCAGGTTCAGGTCGATTTCGCTTCTCCAGATGTCGTCGGTCAGCGCGGCGAAACCGCCGCCCGGCGCCGACGAACCGCCGGCGACATGCACGATGATATCGAGGCCGCCGAGAAGGCGTATGGTCTCGGCGGCCACCCTCGCACAGCCCTCGGCAGTGGCGATATCGGCCGCGATAAACGCGACGCCTTCCGGCTCGTCCTCCGGCTTCGACCGGGCCGTCGTCACCACATCAGCGCCGCGCGCGGCCAGATGAGCGACCACCGCCGCGCCAAGGCCGCGCGTTCCGCCGGTGACGAGCGCGCGCTTTCCCTCGAAAACGCCCATCAGCTGATCTCCAGCGTATGGATGAGGTCATTCCTGAGGGTAAAGGCATAGTCCAGATCGACCGGGCTGCCCGGGAAATTGCCTTCGACATGGGCGGTGACGATGAGCTTGCCGTCTTCGCTTCTGGCGGCAATCGGCGTGCTGGTGTATTGATATTCCGTCGCGGTCTTCGCCCGCCATGCGCCGATCGCGGCCCGTCCCGTATGGGTCTTGCCCTCGTCACGCACAGTGGCATCTTCCGTGAAGCAGTGGGCGACCGTATCGGTATCGCCGGGATCGGTAGCCAGATAGGTGGCAATCGCCTTGGGTAAATCGCGCATGATGGTCTCCTTGGTTTCGTTGCGGACCGGCAAAATGTGGGCTAATCTGAAAAAATGACAAGTACGGACGAAAAAGTGGGGTACGAACCTATAAGTAAGTATACGAGCCAGACCGCCGCCGAAGGCGTGGAGACGGCGCTGCGCTTTCTGGAGGGACGATGGAAACTGGTGATCCTGTTCCACCTGTTCGGCGGCAGGGTGATGCGGTTTTCGGAGCTGGAACGGGCGATCCCGGACATCTCGCAGAAAATGCTGATCCAGCAGCTTCGCGCGCTGGAGAATGATGGCATCGTGCGCCGGGTCGTTTACCCGGAGGTGCCGCCCAAGGTGGAATATCGCCTCACCGACTGGGGACAGGCGCTCTGTCCGGCGCTCGACGCGCTTCTGACGTGGGCGGAGCAGAAACCCGAGACGCTGGCTGAATAGGACAAGCGGCGTCAGCACAAAAAAAGCGGGCCCGCATTTCGGTCAAATGCGGGCCCGCTCTATTGTCATCACTGGCAAAATGCTCAGAGTTCGTTCTGGCTCGTCACGATGCGCGAGACCAGGCCGTATTCGATCGCTTCCTCTGCCGAAAGCCAGTAATCGCGGTCGATATCCTTGGCGATCTTTTCCTCGGACTGGCCGGTGGCCTTCGAGAAGATCTTGATCAGCCGCTCGTTCATCTTGATGATCTCACGAGCCTGGATTTCGATATCGGAGGCCGGGCCGCGGGTGCCGCCGGAGGGCTGGTGCAGCAAAAAGCGGGTGTTCGGCAGGCAGATGCGATCTTCTTTCGGAGCGGCGGCATAGATCAGCGCGCCGGCGGAGGCGACCCAGCCCGAGCCGATCATGATCACCCTCGGCTTGATGAACTTGACCAGGTCGTGGATCGAATCGCCCGATTCCACATGCCCGCCCGGCGAATTCACGAAGACGCGGATATCCTCGTCGGAAACCGCCGCCATCGCGACAAGCTGCGAGCAGACCCGCTGCGCCAGTTCCTGGGTGATCGGGCCGTAAATGAAGATCGACCGCGACTTGAACAGATTGGCTTCGGCTTCCTTGCCCAGGGGCATTTCGGTCTTCTTGTCGTCTTCTTCGTCGTTCATCTGCAACTCCGGGAATCAGGATTGTTCCTTCCCGACTTAATGCCAATGAACCGGCAATACAATGACCCCGCCTTCAAACGCCGCGATGAAGCCCGTATTCGGCGACGGCTCTTGAAAAATGGCCTCGGCGACCCCAGATGAAAAGGGTGACCGGCGACGGCCACGCTATCATTGTCAAAATCCAATCATCATTGAACCATTCTGCCGCATGACGAGCATCGCGCACTCATTCGCGGCACTCTGCATACGCGAAAGGACACTCCCTTGCGTTACAATCGACTTGGAAATTCCGGCCTCAAGGTGTCCGAACTCTGCCTCGGCACCATGACCTTCGGCGGCAAAGGCTTCTGGACAGCCATCGGCCAACTCGACCAGAAGGCCTCCGAAGAACTCGTCTCCGCCGCCCTCGACGCCGGCATCAATTTTCTCGATACCGCCAATGTCTATTCCGAAGGCCTGTCGGAGGAAATCACCGGCCAGGCGCTGAAGACCCTGAACGTTCCCCGCGACGAAATCGTCATTGCCACCAAGGTCTTCGGCGGCATGGGCGAAGGGCCGAACAGCCGGGGCTCGTCGCGCTATCACATCATGGAGCAGGTCAAGAAGAGCCTCGCCCGGCTGCAGACCGACCATATAGACCTCTACCAGCTCCACGGTTTCGACAACACCACGCCGATCGAGGAAACGCTGGAGGCGCTCGACACGCTCGTCCGCCACGGCCATGTCCGCTATATCGGCGTTTCCAACTGGGCGGCATGGCAGATCGCCAAGGCGCTCGGTATCTCCGAACGCAAGGGCCTCGCCTCGTTCCAGTCGCTGCAGGCCTATTACACGATTGCCGGCCGCGACCTCGAGCGCGAGATCGTGCCGATGCTGAAATCGGAAGGCGTGGGGCTGATGGTCTGGTCGCCGCTGGCCGGCGGTTTCCTGTCGGGCAAGTATGACCGCAACAACCAGACAGATGGCGAAGGCCGCCGCGTCGCCTTCGACTTCCCGCCCGTCGACAAGGAACGCGGCTTCGCGACGATCGACGTGATGCGCGAGATCGCGAACGCCAAGGGCGTTTCGGTGGCGCAGATCGCGCTTGCCTGGCTGCTGCACCAGACGGCCGTCACCAGCGTCATCGTCGGCGCCAAGCGCAGGGAACAGCTTGAGGACAACATCGCCTCGACCGCGGTGGAATTCACCGCCGAGGAGATGGAACGCCTCAACACCGTCTCGGCGCTGCCGCGCGAATATCCGGGCTGGATGCTGGAGCGTCAGTCCGGCAACGAGGTGAAGACCGAGCCGCGTTCGCTGAAATAGTCTCAGCGTGCGGGGCGGCCGCCGAAAGGCCGCCCCAGAATAGAACCGGGCATCATGAAAGCCGCACCCTCACCCCGTGCGGCTTTACACCTTCCGGCTCGACATGAATGGCAAGCGAGGCGCCGGGGATCGCCTTCTTGATCGCCGCCTCCAGCCGGTCGCAAATGTCATGGGCTTCGCCCACCGGCATGTCCTCGCTCACCACCAGATGGAAATCGATGAAGGCCGCCGAGCCCGCCCTGCGGGTGCGCAGGTCGTGAACGCCGGAAGAACCGGCGGCGTTGTCCATGATCGCCTGACGGATCATTTCGGATTCTTCCTGGGTGAGCGCCGTATCCATCAGCCCGCCGAGCGATTCCTTGATCAGCCCCCACCCCGCATAGAGAATGTGCGCGCCGACCGCGAGCGCGAGCAGCGGATCGAAGATCGGATAGCCGGTGGCGAGCGCCAGCCCGAGCCCGATCACGACGCCGATCGAGGTCACGACGTCCGTGCGGATATGCTTGCCATCGGCGACCAGCGCCGGCGAACGCGCCGCGCGCCCGGCGCGGATCAGCACATAGGCCCAGACGCCGTTGATCAGGCTTGCGACAACATTGACGCCGAGGCCGATATAGATATCGGTCGGCATTGTGGGGTGAAGCAGTTCGCCCGCCGCTTCCTTGAAGATCAGCAGCGCCGCCACGACGATCGCGACGCCCTCGATGACGGCCGAGATATATTCCGCCTTGTGGTGCCCGAACTGGTGATCGTGATCGGCGGGCTTGGAGGCGTAGATGATGGCGACGAGGGCCGCGACCGAGGCGACGACGTTGACGATCGATTCCAGCGCATCCGACAGAAGGGCGACCGAGCCGGTCAGATGCCAGGCGGCAAGCTTGATCGCGAGCACCAGGAGCGAGAGCGGGATGGTGGCGATGGCAAGCTTGCGGGGCATGCTTTGTCCATGGGCATGGCCTGTGCTCATTGCGCGCTCCCATAGCGTTCACGATCGTTCGGGAAACCGGGCGGCTTCCTCGATGACGATGTGAAATTGCAGACTTTTTCCGAGACCACCAAGGTCAAATGCAAAGCGGGCCGGAGAAGGCCCGCCTCGCATTGCTACTCAATCACGCCCCCGTTCGCAAGCCTCAGCCGACAGCTTTCCTGCCTGAAACATCGGCATGGCCGACGAGCTTGCCGACGACATTCTCGATGATGCGCATGCCGGCATCGCCGCCGAGCGTCATGATCGATTCGGGATGGAACTGGACGGCGGCGACCGGCTCGCTGACATGTTCTATGCCCATGACGATGCCGTCATCGGTCTCGGCCGAAATCGCGAACTCGGTCGGCAGCGCCACCGCATCGGCGAAGATCGAATGATAGCGACCGACGGTGATCTCGTTGGGCAGGCCATCGAAAAGCCGACCATGCTCGAGAATGCGGATGCGCGACGGCTTGCCATGCATCGGCACCGCCAACTGCCTGAGCGTGCCGCCATAGGCTTCCGCCAGCGCCTGAAGTCCGAGGCACACGCCGAATATCGGCAGGCCGCGCTCGCGCGCCTTTTTGATCGTCGCCTTGCAATCGAAATCCTTCGGCATACCGGGACCGGGCGAAAGCACCACGAGATCGGGCGCGACGCGGTCGAACGTCTCGTCGGCCACGGGGGACCGCACGGTCGCGACCTCCGCCCCGGTCTGGCGGAAATAATTGGCGAGCGTGTGGACGAAGCTGTCCTCGTGATCGACCAGCAGGATTTTCAGGCCCTTGCCGACCTTTTCGACGGCGCGCACGGCGGGGGCGCGGGTTTGCGCATCCGCCTCACGGATCGCGGCCAGCATGGCTGAAGCCTTCAATTCGGTCTCCGCTTCTTCCTCATGAGGATCGGAATCATAAAGCAGCGTCGCTCCGGCGCGCACCTCGGCCACGCCCTGCTTGACCCGGATCGTGCGCAGCGTCAGCCCGGTGTTCATGTCGCCGTTGAAGCCGACCATGCCGATCGCGCCGCCATACCAGGCGCGCGGGCTCTTCTCGTTGTTTTCGATGAAGCGCATCGCCCAGAGCTTCGGCGCGCCGGTGACGGTGACCGCCCAGGCGTGACTCAGAAACGCATCGAATGCATCCATATCGGCCCGCAGCCGACCCTCGATATGGTCGACGGTGTGGATCAGGCGCGAATACATCTCGATCTGGCGCCGGCCGATGACCTTGACCGAGCCCGGTTCGCAGACGCGGCTCTTGTCGTTGCGGTCGACATCGGAGCACATGGTGAGCTCCGATTCGTCCTTCTGCGAATTGAGCAGTTTCAATATCTGCTGGCTGTCGGCGATCGGGTCCTCGCCGCGCTTGATGGTACCGGAGATCGGGCAGGTCTCGACCCGGCGGCCGGTGACCCGCACGAACATTTCCGGGGAAGCACCAATCAGATATTCCTGATTGCCGAGATTGATGAAGAAGGAATAGGGCGAGGGATTGGTGGCCTTCAGCCGCTTGGAGATCGCCGATGGTTTGCTGGCGCAGCGTTCCATGAACTGCTGGCCGGGTACCACCTCGAACAGGTCGCCGCGCACGAAGCTCTCCTTGGCGCGGGTGACGAGTTCGGCATATTCGCCCTTGTGGTGATCGCCTTTCGGCGGAACGCTGTTAGAGGGACGGAACGGATCGGGCTCGATCGTCCCGTCCCTGCCCTCGGTCGCGATGCCGTCCTTTTCGAAATCATAGCGGTCGATCCAGGCCTTGGCGGCGTGGTTGTCGACCATCAGCACCTCGTCAGGCAGATAGAGCACCATGTCGCGCTGGTCGGCCGGACGTTCAAGCTTCAGCGGAACCGCGTCGAACTGGAAGGCGAGGTCATAGCCGAACGCGCCGTAAAGGCCGAGGCTGGCATCCTCCTCGGAGAAGAACAGGTCGGTGATCGCCCGAAGCACAGTGAAGACGGTCGGGGCCTTGGAGCGCTCCTCCTCGGTGAACTGGCGGTCGGGCTCGGCGACCTTGAGATCGATGCGGCGGGCCTCGCGGGAAAGGATTGTGACGGCGTCGAGGGCTTCCAGCGCCGGCAGTATCAGTTCGAGCAGCGCCTCGCCCCGGCCATTGAAGGCCTCGAGCCAGACATTGCGGCCATTGCATGAGATCGCCATCGGCGGATCGATCACGGCGGTGTCCCAGCGGGTATAGCGGCCCGGATATTCGTAGTTGGAGGAAAGCACCGCCCCGCGGCGCGAATCCAGACGCTCGATATAGCTCGATATCGCATCGTCATAGGGCACGAAACGCCGCGTCCGCGTGATCTCCACGCCGCCTCTGGTCTGATAGCTCTCGCCGCCATCGGGCCGCTCATGAAGGCTCATATTCCTTGCTCCACCTCGGTGATGCGGCGCTGCCGCATGCTGGTCATTCTCAACCCTTGCAAAGACGGCCCCTAACAAAAAAGCCGCCTCGTTGGAGGGCGGCTTCGTCAGATCAACTGAACATGCGTGATCGCGGCCGCCGTTAGCGAGCCCACCACCAGTTTGCAATGTTGTTCGTCTTGATCATCATGCTGGTTTTGTAGCGCAACCCAAAAGCGCTGGCAAGCGTGGATTGGGCGGCCGGGGTCCGCGCCGCCCATCCTCAAGATGCCGCCACGCGCTCAGGCGAACAGCTGGCCATGGCAATGCTTGAACTTCTTGCCGGAGCCGCACGGGCACGGCTCATTGCGGCCGGTGTTCTTCCACTCTTCCGGCATGGTGGCGGCGTCGCCGGAAGCAACCTGCTCGCCGGCCATCTCGTCCTCGCCCGTTGCCGGATCGATGTGGCTGGCGCGCACCTGCGCCGGGTTGATTTCCGGGCGCGGCGGCGGGGCCTCGCGCACGAGCTGGACGCGGGAGAGCTGCGAGATCGCGACCTCGCGCATATTGCCGAGCAGCGCCTGGAACAGCTCGAACGCCTCGGCCTTGTATTCCTGCAGCGGGTCGCGCTGGGCATAGCCGCGGAAGCCGATGACCGAGCGCAGATGATCGAGGTTCACGATATGCTCGCGCCAGAGATGATCCAGCGCCTGCATCGTCACCTGCCGCTCGACATATTTCAGCACGTCGGGGCCGAACTGCTCGGCCTGCTTGGCGCGGTTTTCCTCGATCCGCTTGGCCGCCTCGTTGATGCGCTCCTCGATCTCCGGCTCGGCAATGCCGTCTTCCTCGGCCCATTTCTCGATCGGCAGGTCGAGATTGAGAATGCGCAGGCAGTCTTCCTTGAGGCCGGCGACGTCCCACTGCTCGGCATAGGCGCGCTCGGGAATGCGGGCCTTGACGGCCTTTTCAACCACGTCCTCGCGCATTTCCCTGACGATTTCGGAAATGTCCTCCGAATCCATCAGCTCCTTGCGCTGGTCGAACACGACCTTGCGCTGGTCGTTGATGACGTCATCGTATTTCAGCAGGTTCTTGCGGATGTCGAAGTTGCGGGCCTCGACCTTCTTCTGCGCGCGCTCCAGCGCCTTGTTGATCCACGGATGGACGATCGCCTCGCCTTCCTTCAGGCCGAGCTTGGTGAGCATGCTCTCCATGCGGTCGGAACCGAAGATGCGCATCAGGTCGTCCTGCAGCGACAGGTAGAATTTCGAACGGCCCGGGTCGCCCTGACGGCCGGAACGACCACGCAGCTGGTTGTCGATGCGGCGGCTCTCATGGCGTTCTGTGGCGATGACGTAAAGGCCGCCGGCGGCCAGCGCCTCGGCCTTCAGCCGTGCCACATCCTCGCGGATCGCCTGCTCCTTCGCGTCGCGTTCGGGACCCGGCGGGGTAAACTTGCGGGCGACTTCCACCCGCTCGCCCTGCTCGTTGGTCACGATGTCGGTGCCCGGCTCGGTATCGCCAAGCTCGGCCTCGATTCGCATTTCCAGATTGCCGCCGAGCTGAATGTCGGTACCGCGACCGGCCATGTTGGTGGCGATGGTCAGCGCGCCCGGCACGCCGGCCTGCGAAATGATGAAGGCTTCCTGCTCATGGTAGCGCGCATTGAGCACACTGAAATCGGTGATGCCGTCCTTCTTGAGAGCGGCGGCCAGAAGCTCGGATTTCTCGATCGAGGTGGTGCCCACCAGAACCGGCTGGCCCTTGGCCTTGGCCTCCTTGATCTCCTCGACGATCGCAAGATACTTCTCCTGCACCGTCAGGTAGACCTCGTCGTCCTCGTCGATACGCGCGATCGGCATGTTGGTCGGCACCTCGACCACGTCGAGACCGTAGATATTGGCGAACTCCTCCGCTTCCGTCGCCGCCGTGCCGGTCATGCCGGCGAGCTTGTCGTACATGCGGAAATAGTTCTGGAAGGTGATCGAGGCGAGCGTCTGGTTTTCCGGCTGGATCTTGACGTTTTCCTTGGCCTCGAGCGCCTGGTGCTGGCCATCGGAATAACGCCGGCCCGGCATCATGCGCCCGGTGAATTCGTCGATGATCACGACCTCGCCGTCACGAACGATATAGTCCTTGTCGCGCGAAAACAGCTTGTGGGCCTTCAGCGCGTTGTTGAGGTGATGGACGATTGCGACGTTCTCGATGTCGTAGAGCGAGGCGCCCTTCATCATACCGTTTTCGGTCAGCAGCTTTTCGAGCTTTTCCATCCCGTCTTCGGAGAAATTGGCCGAGCGCTGCTTTTCATCAAGCTCGTAATCGCCCTCTTCCAGCATCGGGATGATCTTGTCGATCGACACGTAAAGATCGGAGCGGTCGTCGAGCGGGCCGGAGATGATCAGCGGCGTGCGCGCCTCGTCGACCAGGATCGAGTCCACTTCGTCGACGATCGCGTAATTGTGGCCGCGCTGCACCATTTCGGCGCGCTGCATCTTCATGTTGTCGCGGAGATAATCGAAGCCGAGTTCGTTATTGGTGGCGTAGGTGATGTCGGCGCTATAGGCCTCTTTGCGCTGACGGTCGTCGAGCCCGTGATGGATCACGCCGGTGGTCATGCCGAGAAAGCCGTAGAGCTTGCCCATGTGCTCGCTGTCGCGCCGGGCGAGATAATCGTTGACGGTGACGACGTGAACGCCCTTGCCGGCGAGCGCGTTGAGATAGACCGGAAGGGTCGCCACCAGGGTCTTGCCTTCGCCGGTTTTCATTTCGGCAATCGAGTTCTCATGCAGGATCATGCCGCCGATAAGCTGGACATCGAAGGGCCGCATGCCGAGAACCCGCTTGGAGGCCTCGCGCACCACCGCGAAGGCCTCAACAAGAATATCGTCGAGCGTCTTGCCGTCTTCGAGCTTCTTCTTGAATTCGTCGGTCTTGGCTTTCAGCGCCTCATCCGAAAGCGCTGAAATCTGCTCTTCCATCGCGTTGATCGCGACGACGCGGGGTCTGTAGGCACGGACGCGGCGCTCGTTGGCCGAACCGAACAATTTGCGGGCTACGCCACCGAGTGAGACCATTTCAATAGCTCTTTCCGAAAGTTGTCATATTTAAACTCTACGTAGCGCCCTGTTCGCATCCATTGCGCGCCCGGACGTCTATCGACGCTGGCTTGGCAGACAGATAAGAGGGGGGGCACGCCATGTCAACGTCGAAGGCCGCGCGGCAAAGACCGCAAACGGGAGGAAAACCGGCCGGCGTTCAGCTTCTCTTCAGATTAAAAAGTGGAAAGGTTGCAACGGAAAGCAGCGTTTTGCGTTGACGGACAGAGATGCGGCGACCACATTCCCGCACAATCATCGGCGCATCACGACGGGCCGCAACGATTACGTTCAAACAATGAAAAGGTGAACTTATGCAGAAAAGAACCCTGGCAGCCGCAGTGCTGCTCGCAACGACCGTCAGCTTTGCAGCGCCGGTGTTCGCGCAGGACACCGATACCAGCCAGACCGTGGTCGCGACCGTCGACGGCACGCCGATCACCGAAGAAGAGCTTCAGAGCACCGTCGATCAGTTCAAGGGCCAGTTCGGCCAGATGCCCGAAGAGCAGATGCGCGCGATCGCGCTTTCCAGCCTTGTGGACATGAAGCTGATCGCGGACGCCGCCAAGGAGGAAGGCCTCGACCAGACCGATGCGTTCAAGACCCGCATGGAGCAGTTGCAGCAGCAGGAACTCTATAACGCCTATTTCGACCAGGTGATCAATTCCCAGATCACCGACGAGATGCTGAAGGCGCGCTATGACGAGGAGATCGCCAAGGCGCCGAAGCAGGAAGAAGTCCATGCCCGCCATATCCTCGTCGAGAGCGAGGATGAGGCCAAGGAAATCATCAAGGAACTCGACAACGGCGCCGATTTCGCCGAACTGGCCAAGGAGCACTCCACCGGCCCGAGCGGCCCCGATGGCGGCGATCTCGGCTATTTCTCCAAGGGCCAGATGGTTCCGCCGTTCGAGGAAGCGGCCTTTGCGCTGGCACCGGGCAAATACACCGAAACCCCGGTCAAGACCGACTTCGGCTATCACGTCATCGAAGTCGAGGACAAGCGCGAGAAGGCGCCGGTTCCCTTCGAACAGATCAAGCCGCAGCTTCAGCAGCTCGTCGCCGGCGAGAAATACAATGAGGCCGTCAACGCGCTGAAGAAGGGCGATACCGTCGTTATCGAAGATAAGGACTTGCAAGACAGCTACGACGCCGTCAATAAAATGCAGCAGCAATAACCAGTTTCCGGCCCGCCATTGCGGGCCGGTTTCTTATCCGGCCGCGGCGGTCTCCGCCGGGCCCAAGAGAGGGTCATCATGTCGACTGCCGTATCTCCGCTCGCGCCCAAATCCCTTACCCCCATGCCCGTTATCGATGGCGTACGCCTGGCAACCGCCAGCGCCGGGATCAAGTACAAGGGCCGCACCGATGTGATGATGATGATCTTCGATGAACCCGCCGCCGTCGCCGGCGTTTTCACCCGCTCGCGCTGCCCCTCCGCTCCTGTCGATTTCTGCCGGGCCAACCTCGCAAACGGCACGGCGAAGGTGCTGGTGGTTAACTCCGGCAATGCCAACGCCTTTACCGGCAAGAAGGGCAAGGAGGCGACCACGCTGACGGCGGAAACCGCCGCCGAGGCAGCCGGATGCACGACGGGCGACGTCTACCTCGCCTCCACCGGCGTGATCGGCGAGCCGCTCGATGCCTCCAAATTCGCCGGCGTTCTGGCCGACATGGCCGGACAGGCAAAGCCGGACTTCTGGCAGGATGCGGCGAAAGCGATCATGACCACCGACACCTATCCGAAGGTCGCGACCCGCGGCGCCACGATCGACGGCGTTTCCGTGACGCTGAACGGCATGGCCAAGGGCGCCGGCATGATCGCGCCCGACATGGCGACCATGCTCTCCTTCATCGCCACCGACGCGGCGATTGCCGCGCCCGCCCTTCAGGCGGTGCTTTCCGAAGGCGTCGGCGAAAGCTTCAACGCGATCACCATCGACAGCGACACCTCGACCTCCGACACCGTTCTGGTGTTCGCCACCGGCAAGGCTCCCGGCCAGGATCCCGTCACCGACCCGACCGATCCCCGCCTCGATGATTTCCGCGCCGCGCTGCACGCGCTGATGAAGGATCTCGCGCTCCAGATCGTTCGTGACGGCGAGGGCGCGCGCAAGATGGTGACCGTCAACGTCACCGGCGCCGAGAGCGACCGCGCCGCCTTCGAGATCGCCCGTTCGATCGCCAATTCGCCGCTGGTCAAGACCGCTGTTGCCGGCGAGGACGCCAATTGGGGCCGCGTGGTCATGGCCGTCGGCAAGGCCGGCGAGAAGGCCGACCGCGACCGGCTGGCGATCTGGTTCGGCGATATCCGCGTGGCCTTTCAGGGCGAACGCGATCCGGACTATTCGGAAGAACACGCCTCCGCCGTTATGCGGCAGGACGAGATCACGATCCGCGCCGATCTCGGCATCGGGGACGGTCAGGCAACGGTCTATACCTGCGACCTGACCAAGGAATATGTGGCGATCAACGGCGATTACCGCAGCTAAGGAAGCGTTGCCGCAGGGCAACACAGATCGGCTGACAAGAGGCTTTTGTGTTTACAGCCCGGCCCTCCGTCATTACATCCACCGCAACGGATCGTCACTGAATCGGAATCGTCTTGAACGTTGATCTTCCGCTTGTCCGCAGACTGGAAGCCATGGGCCTGCGCGCCTGGCCGGCGAAGAACGTGCTCTATGACGGCGCGTGGCAGCTTCGGGTCACGGCGGGACACCCGTCGAAACGGCTCAACAGCCTGGCCGTGCTCGACCGGTCGGATATCGCCGACATGGAAATCCGGCTGGAAAAAGCCAAGCGCCATTATGCCGCCTTCGGCCGCCCGCTCTTGATCCGCGAAACGCCGCTGACGCCGCCCGAGATCGGCGAATATCTCTCCGCCGAAGGCGCGGAAGCCTTCGACGAGAGCCTGGTGATGACCCTCGATCTCGATGGATTTCAGGCCGCCGACGCCATCGAACTTCTGCCGAGCCAGGACATCGGGCGTTTCGTCGACGCCTCGCTCGCGATCAACCCGATCGCGGGCCTGACCAAGGCCGGGCTTGCCGAGGTGGTGACCGCCATCAAGCCCGCCCACGGCCTGTTCATCCGCGAGGACGACAAGCCCTATGCGGTCGGGCTTGCGGTGCATGATTTCGACATGGCCGGCATCGAGGCTTTCGCCGTTGCCGAAGACGCCCGCGGAAAGGGCCACGGCCGCAAGCTCGCCGCCGCCATGCTGCGCTGGGCCAAGGGCCGCGGCGCGCGCATGGCCTGGCTTCAGGTGACGGCGAAGAACGCGGCCGCAATCGCACTTTACAAGAGCCTCGGATTTGCCGAGGCCTATCGCTACCGGTACTGGCGGGAACAACAATGACGGATGGATCGAAAAGACTGCTCCTGGTCGCCGCCTGCGCGCTGATCGACACCGACGGACGGATATTGCTGGCGCAGCGCCCGGAGGGCAAGTCGCTTGCCGGGCTCTGGGAGTTTCCCGGCGGCAAGGTTGAGCCGGGCGAGACGCCCGAGGCCTGCCTGATCCGCGAAATGGAAGAGGAACTCGGCATCACCACCAAGGTCGCCTGCCTCGCGCCGCTGACCTTCGCCAGCCACACCTATGACGATTTCCACCTGCTGATGCCGCTCTTCGTCTGCCGCCGCTACCAAGGCATCCCCAAGGGCCAGGAGGGCCAGGCCATCAAATGGGTGCGCGCCAAGGACCTGCGCGACTACCCCATGCCCCCCGCCGACGAACCGCTGATCCCGATCCTGCAGGATTTGCTTTGAACGGCGCGTGCTTGGCACTTGTCGCGGAATAACACATAAACCATCGACCTATCGCCTCATTCGGCGTCATCAACTCTGTTGTTCTTGATGGTCCCTTATCCTTGCGTTGATGGTTATGATAATTTTGCGCATTGTCGCGGCGAC
>MDSV01054244.1_pt1 | contig 20339 bp, 36 predicted proteins | sample 810851 | NCBI WGS metagenome assembly MDSV01 (sample SAMN05326640, study PRJNA326480) | marine metagenome | isolation source: seawater | place: Atlantic Ocean: North East | collected 2012 | reverse complement strand
CACACGCTTGAGGTATGATTCAATACTGACAGACAGGTCTGAAGTGGTAAAAAGTGGTAAATACATCATATCAAATTATGACATAGGGTACAATATTCAACCCCATAAGATGAAGCCAAAGATGTACAACCTCGACTAAGGGTATTTAAGTGATTTCTAAGGTTATATCTCACTATGTGTAATATTGGGGTACGGTCTCAATCTAAACTCTCTTAGAATCCCTTATTTCTCAGAGTCCTTTTTAGTGGGGTGACAGGGTAACTTGCTCAGTTAGGGGAGTATTGGGAGTTTTAGAGTAGGAGTTGGGAACGAAATGAACGTAGTATCCCTATGAAGTGAATGAAGTTCCCTCTCTCCTATACTACTATGTATTCCCTTTCCCCTACTATAACGAGTACGATGTTTACGAGTACGAGGTGCTGTATCTTTATTATCATATTTACCGATAATTCTTTGAATAATTTATTATTCCAATCTTATTTCAAGATTGATGAAGGCTGAGAGTATCGAAAGCCTGAATAAAGAATTGAGGAAACTGGTGAAGCACTAAGCTACTATCAATAGAAAAAACCCTCCAAAAATTTTTTTGGCGACTCTTCGAACCCCCCACGACAAAAGAACAAAAGGGATTAGTTGGGTTATAAGGGATTAATAGTCGTATTCATCATCATTATATTCTTTTTCTTTTGGAGTTGATATATAATCATCTATTCCATCTTCAAGGTAGTCTTGATCATCGAAATACTTGTCATTATCATAACTTCCACTACATAAATAACTTTTTAATCCTATATCGGTATTTATCATATTATTATTGTTTTTAGTTCCCTATCGTTCAAAGGGGGTTCGATTCGTTAGTTTCCTCTACCTACCTTACGAATACCCATATTGGAGCCTTTACTCTTACTATTGGTATTCTTATTAAAGTTCTTATTCTTATTTGTCTTATTATTGTGTTTATTACCGAAAAATTTACTTCCCATTGTTTTGTTTTTTAAATTATTGATTTTCTATTTTTATATTGAAACTGAATATCTGCTTCATTGTTTCCCAATGCAATAAATACATAACGAAATCCTTTGTGTGGCATAACCCTATGTACTTCATTGTTATTAAAATATACTAAACCTCCTTTTGATGGTTTGATTGTTAATCCATTTTTGAATTCCAATTCTCCTCCTTCAAAATCATCGTTTAGAAATATAATGTAATTGTTAATATTATTGTGGCCGTGATATGCTTCAACCCAACCAAAATCTTCGTGATATTGTTGTATTCTCATCTTTGTAAAATCTTTATCACAAAATCCTCCATTATGTAAGAAAGATATATCTAAGTTATGTTTTTTAATATCAACCCACTTCATTGCAAGTGCTCTGTACTCTCCACTACTACTATTATCGTGAACAATATCCTCATCCCAAAGATTAAGAAGAGATTCAATTTCCTCATCATTTATAAATTTTTCTTGAAATAGTATCATTTAAATTAACTTTGAGTTTTGTTTTAGATGTTTATTTTCTAACCACATAATTAATGCATATCTAGTTCCATCTGTTATTTCTTTTACTTCATGTATGTCACCTGAATCCATTATAATGGTATTTCCTATCGATTTAGAACACTTCACATCATTTATAACTAATTCTCCTCCTTCATAATGAGATTCTTTAGAGAGTTGTATAATAAGTGTTTTTTTTCTTATACTTCTCCAATCTCCTCCTCTATCCCTATGTTTAACAAAAAAACATCCTTTTTCGTATTTTAATATTTTTGGATTATCTGGTATGGATATAATATCATATTTCGATAATTTATCTAATACAATATCACTTACTTTATTTCTATTAGGTTTTGATTCTGAGGACTTTCTTACATTATCTTTTTTACTACTATATAAATTAGCATATGCTGGAGATGCTAAAGAATCTCTCCATTTTGTTGCCAAACTTAGAATAGATTTACATTCTTCATTAGTAAATAAAATGTCCTCTATGTGTCTCATTTCTATTTTGACTTCAAATCTTCAATTTTTTGTTGAAATTTAGATATTAATTCTTTTTTTCCACCACCCACTTTTTGAGTTTCAGCTTTAATGGTGTTTTCTAAGTTCTCAATGATATGAGCTCTCTTTTGTTTTTTGGTTAATTTTCTTTTAGTTGATGGAACATATAAGTTCCTTGGATTGTTTTCGTAAAAATTCATATTATTTATTAAAAGGTATTGGTTTATATATTAAATCTATTATTTCTTTAACAATAGAACATTCTTCGTATCTTTCAAGTGCTTCTAAGTAATCAAGAAGATCATACAACTGAGATACTGGTATTAATCCTATTATAGTTCTTCTTCGTATTGTTCCTTGTTTATAACAATCTAACATCCACTCCATTGATTTGATTCGCATATCATACATGGCTGATTTACTAGGTCTAAACTTTCTATAATAGTATTCTTCTGGTGTCATTATTTTCTTTTAAATATATCGTTGAAATGATTCATAAAAGTTGTTTCACCTTTCTTCTCTGGCTTGATTCCATTCTCTTTTAGCCTTTGTTCTCTAATACTTAGAGTAGTTACTTTCTTTTTCTTACTCATTTTAAATTTCGTTTTTTATGTAATCTGCCCATATCTTATGAGATTCTTTACTTGGATGATTTCTTGGTAAAAACTTACCATTCCTTTCTTTTAAATATTTGTACATTGTAATATTTGTAAAATCCATAGGTAAATTATTCCATAGTTCACCCAAACAAATTTGACTTTCATCTCTACCAAAAGTGTCTATTTTTAATGTATCTGGAAATCTATCTTCTAATTGAAAGTTATCAAAATCATATTCATAAAATACATTAAAAAAGTGATAATGTATTTTGTATAAATCTAAAAAAGCAGCTAATCCTATAATATGATTAAATGTTCTAATATATGATGGAATATCTGATGTTTGATTTAAAACGAATTCATCTTCAGTTGTTCTATCTTTATCATTCGTACCCCATTTATCATATCCAGTCCATAACCTTTCTTGTTGAAATGATTTTCCATTCCACCATTCAAATCTAGTTGGAGCCGTCCAACCAATAATTACAACCATTTGATCAGAATAAACCCAACCACTTTCTTCACTCCAACATTTACGTTCTTGTAACCAATGTGATACATCTCTCATTGTTTGTCTGTATATGTAATCATTAGAAACTCCTGCAGATGCATTATTACAATCAACCATATCAAGTTCTTCAGATACTAAATAAGAAAATCTTTCTCTTGATTTATCTTTTAGTTCTGCTCCCCAAACTACTGAATCTCCACTTGTGTATAATATTGGTCTCATATTCTTGTTTTTGAATTTACTATTTTATATTTTTTATCAACTTTTGATGTTATATACTTAAATAAATATTCATATCCATATTGATTTGGATGCCATATTGCTTTTGGATTTCTATTTACTAATTCTTTTTCTCTTGATTTACCACCGTTTTTGTATCTAAATTCACAAGGAAACATATGATTCTCTTCCCAAACAGTAAAATCATGTGATGGATTATAATTTTGTAATTCATAATCAACTAATTTATCAAAACAAGTTTTTTTATTGTAAGTAAAATACATCTCTTGGTCAACATCAAATAATTCACTTACATAATAAGAGTTTATGTATGATTCAAATAAATCAAAAAATAGTATATTAACATTATGATATTTACACCAATTCTGATAAAACAAGTAATTTTGTTGAGCCAAATTCTCATGTGTTCTTTCATCAAATACAGATGATAGAAAATCTCTTATAAATTCTTGTTGAAATTCGAGATGTTTTGTATTTGGGTTTTCATTTAAAAACATCTGAGGATTTTTCAAACTAAATTGTAACTTTTCAAAAGTTATAGGTTGATTTATGATATTATTCATTGGGAATAAATTACTATATGCCATATTAACTGATGTATTACTATCTCTGTATTTAGAAGTAAATCCAAATAAAATTAGTTCATTATCTTTATAGTTTTTCAAAATCTTATTTAACTGATAAAACATTCCATAATTATCTGAACCTTGAGAACCTAAATTAACTATCTGAGAATCTACTATATTGTATTTTTCTCTGAAATGTTTATTCCAAGCAGTTTCTCTTCTCCATTCTCTTACTTCTTTATGAGCTTTTGCAGAGTCTCCTAAATCAGGTTCAGGACTACATCCTTGTCCTTCTATCCAAGAATCACCAAGTAAATATATTTTAGATATATTCTTCATATATTTTTTGTTTTCTCAAATCACCATAAGTTTCGGATGAACCACATGGTTTATTAAATTCTTTTATTCTACCTGATTTTAATATTTCGATTCCTTTCTTTGCTGATTCTGGACTCATGTACATATGCCATCCTACACAATCAAATTCATCATCTTTATATAATTTATCTTTATGTCTACCATCATAAATCATTGGTCTTGCCCACTCATTGAAATGAGGTCTGTTTGTAAGAATCATTCCACCCTGTCCTATATTCAATATCTTTTTTAGGTGAAACGATAAAATCATAAACTTATCTTCATATCCTCTTCCCATTCCTTTATATAATGCAGTTGCAGCATCAATAATACTTGTATCTCCAAGTGGATATAATCCTTTCCATTTTATATCTTCAAATTTAGGTCTGTTACCACTCAATATAATTTGATTTGGAACTGATACATAAGTATTTGCTGGGATTTCTATATCGGTATCTGTAATACCTAAGTAATGTAAACACAATCTAATTGCATTTGAATTAGAATCACAAGCAATACCATATCTGTAACCAGTATATTCTGCTACCTCATCTTCAAATATAGTTACCCAATCCCATGGGTCATTTATTTTATAATCTTTCATTGTTTCCAAAAATTATTCCAATTTTCATTCGTTTCAAATGGTGGTAGTTGTTTGTTATATGAATTCATTAAACTAATATTATTCTTATTTAAATCTTCTATCTTTTTCCTTGAATTATTTCTTATTAAAAAAACCTTAATTATTTTATCCCAATTTATAGTTTCTATTTCGTTACTAATTATAATATTACCAATAGAAAAATGAGGAAAATAGTTCTTGTCATATTCAATATAGTTAATAAATCTTTTCATTATATTCATATTACCAAATATAAAATGGTCATCTACCCAATGATGATTTATAACTCCTCTTTTCACTTCAACACCATTTGAGGTTGAACATCCATCATCTTTAACATATAATACGTTTTCCTTAAGTTCAAAATCTAAAATTTTGTTCCAATCTGATATTGAATCAGTTCTATGTAATATAACTTTTTGGTATTTACTTTCATCTACATAATTAATTACCTTTTTCCAATGATAATACATTCTAGCAGTATTTTCTAATGATGAATCTAACTCATTAGAATCTGTTTTTATAACAACTGCATGTGGTATATTTTTACTAATTAAATCAAGTTTTTCTTGAGATACATTATCTGACCATATTGAAACAATAACATCTACTTTATCTAAATCTTGTAATTGTTTCATTGTTATATCAAAGGTTCTATATTCTCCAAAAAATATTAATAAATCTTTCATTTCAATATTTTTATAAACTCTTCTTTAATAAACTTTTCCATCATATATTCAGATGGATGACCCCATCCATTTTCTTGAATCTTTAAATAATCTTCATATTTCATATTAGGAGTTTCTTGAAATACATCTTTACCTTCTATTCTGTTATCAATTGTCCATTCTAATAATCCATTATAGTTTTTATAGTGCCAATGATTTGAACCATTGATTGGAACTTCATCAAGATATGGTTTAAGTATTTCATACTTTTCCATCCATAAATTAGAACTTGTTTTATCTGAATCGTTGTTAGGTGCTCCAAAATGACACTCATATGATTCTTCTGAATATGGATTTCTCATACTCATCCAATATGTATTTATCTGATTATCTTTGGAGAATCTTTCTAAATGAGACCAAGATTCTAACCAATGAAGAGTTTGATTTAGAATATTATTCCAATTAATATCCAACTCCCAATATTTTATAGCATTTTCTATACCTAATAATTTTAATGCAGAATCTTCATCATCTGGTGGAGAATATCCTCCTGTAAGAAAGAAACATCCATTTTCTGTTTCCCAATTCTCAGTATAAACTAATGTGTGTCCATACTTTTCTCTATCTTTTTCTGTGAATTCTTTTTTAATCCAAGTTGATTCTCTATTTGGGTCTGACCATTGTCCTATTAATGTTATATCGCTTGAAGGTATTCCTTCACTTATTAACCTTTTTGCATGATATAACAAAATTCTACAAATACTAACATTATCATTTGTTGCACCACCGTAGTTTAAAACCTTATAACCTTTACCAAGTTCTTTTTTTAAGTAATACGGCCATGATTTTCTACCATTCTGTATTTCATTAACATTATTAGGATTTAATCTAACATTGTTTGTGAATGAACAACCTGATGTTAGTATGTATTTCATCTATTTTTGTTTATAACCATAATCTTCTCCACCTTTACCTACAAAGTGTCCATCCCAATTTTCTTCTTCGTGTAATTTATGGTGTGAGTAATCATTTGATTTGTAAGTACTTCTATGTGGTGGATTATCCTTATCATATTCTGATGTTGAAATATAGTAAAAGAATCTGATTGCACATCTTGGTGTATCTTCAGGTGCATTTACTTCACTTACTTTATGATAAGGGCCTTTGTGAACATTTTCATTGATAACCAATCTATTAAATTTTGGTGGTACAGATTCAATAATATTTGATTTTGGATTTATATCAATATTATCATCCCAATACTGAATATGTCCTCCCCAACTTGTTTTCCAATTGGGTGTAATATAAAGTAATGAAGTTAATTTTCTATGTAATCTGATTCTATCGTTCCAATTGAAATCATAATGACAACCTAAATCTTTACCATTTCTAATTATAGAGTATCCTGCTCCAACTAAATGTGGGTCTGGTAATAATCCTACAATCCCCGTCATTTGTTCCAATTCATAAAGAAACTCACCACTATGCATGATATCATAAGTTACCCTATGTGCAGTTGGTAGTGAAATCAAATCATTGAATTCCTCCATACGAGAACCAGCACGAGTAAATACAGTCCATCCACCTTTTGGTGCGTTCTTACATTCTTCATATAATTCATGAACTGTTTTTTCATCTAAAAAGTTATCGATTTTAGTTCTACCAAAACCCCATTCCTTTTTACTCTGTTCCCACTCTTGTTTTTTATTTATCATAATTTCTTATTGAATTATGTTTTTGTTTTGACCATCTATCTGAGTAATTAAATAATATTACTCCAAAGTACTTATCTACTTTGTCATAAATATACTTTTGGAAAAAATCTACATATACAGAATCATGTGGATGATTACCAAATTCCATCATATTTTTATCTTCTGGTATATCCCATTCATTTGCAGAACTTAGATATGCAATATTACCAAATTGTTCCATTGCAAACTCATCAATACCACCATATTCACTATGGAATACAAACTTTGAAAAATCAATCTGATTCCAAAGTTCATTAAGATAATCCGAGTTATCTTTTAAATCTGTAAATGGTGAACTATTATTCATTTTAAATGAAATATTTTCTATATTTTTTGATGATAAGAATGATTGAGTATCTACTATGTTCTGTAAGTAATTCTCATATCTATCAATTGGTTTGTGTGATATATGGCAATTCTTTTTGTATTCACTCAAATACCACTCAATATCTTTATTATTAAAATATGTTAAATCATCTACATCAGGATTAGTGTAAACCCTATCATCAAAAATAACATTTAATGATTTATATTTTTGAATAAACTCACCACTTTCTTCTTTAAGATTAAATTTATTATCTAAAATAAATGTTCCTTCTGTTTCACCAACATTATTTAGTATATCTTTACATAAATCTTTTGGTATTTCTGTAAATAATCTATTTGGTTGAGACCATTCAATTATTACCAATATATTTTCTGGTGAGATGCCCTTAGATAATAATTTTGAAACTGTATAGATAACACTTCTTTTTTGATATTCCGCTCCATGAGAATCACAATGTAAATCTATTACTTCAAAATTAGAATCATTTACAAATGTAAAATCTTTCATTGAACGAAACATCACTCCATAACTACAACCTGTATTTACTATGTAAGTTTTATCCATATTTTTCTTTTATGTTTTCTAAAATAACATTTTTTATATCAATGTGTCCTTTTGGGCCAGGATGTCCTCCATCAATATTATATTCAGTCATATGATGTTTCCAAAAGAATGTACTCCAAAGAACAACATCATCTATCTTATTTTTAATATCTATTTTATCCATTATACTTATTAATTTTGGATTGTCATGATTCACAAGAAGTATTTCATCTTCATCATTTTTCATTGGATTAGAACTCCAAAAATCTTGTGTTAGTTCAAACTCATCTTCACTAAAACAATCGTATTTTTTAAAATTCATTTTACACGATAAGATTGGAAAATAACCATCTACAAGTATGTGATTTGCATTAAATTCTTTTAAAAACTTATGTAATCCAAATATAGAATATCCCCAATGTGTAAGTAGAGATTCAACTTGAATATCCATTTTTGGATGTGGAGATTTCTTACCATCATTATTTACATCAACCCACCATTGATTTCTATGATTAGGATTTACTCTGTGATTTGGTATATTAAAAGCATGAAGCCAACTATCTTCTCTTGTTTTACTAATAGGTTCACAAGTTCTTTTACCTTCACTTGGGCCTATAAATTCATAGGCTCTTTGAGGTAATAAATTGATATTAAATTTACTTAAGGTTTCATTTTCTACTGGAACGAATGATATATCATCGTAATTTGGACACCTATTAAACTCTGATTTTTGAATTATAAATAAATAATCATCTATGTTTTCTTGATTTTCTAAAACAAAGGTTTTCATTACTTCTTCAACATAGTACCAACCAGAGCCACCTGCTCCAAGATTTAGATATTCTAATCCAAGTTCTTTTGCTAATAGATAACCCCAAGTTTCTTCGTATTTAACACCTTGTCCAAATGTTAAACTACAACCAACTACAACTAAAGTTTTGTAACTACTCAAAATATATTTATTTTTCCTCTTAAAATATCCCAAAACATCATCCAATCAGAAATCTTTGCTTTCCATGGGTCTTTGAATGCAGCTGGTTCGTTCTTTTCAAAAAGATAATGTCCACTCCATGCAAATGGATATATAATAAATGGTATGATTGGTATCAGATACCATAACCAATGATAGAATATCAAAAAGGTACTTATCAAAGTCACCCATTGACCTACAAAGTGTAATCTAATACAATTTTTGTTTTGATGTAATTTTAAATACATCTTGTAATAATCTTTTAGTTTCATATATTCATTTTTATATTAACAACACTTAACTAAGTCATTCCAAATTTGTTTATGGAAGATTTGTGAAAATAGTTTGTGTCTACTTGGATGCATATGTTCATGTTCTGATAATGGTTTTTTCATTAAAAACTCATCCCATTCTTTTAATTCTGATGGTGGTGTTATTAAACCTTTCCATTCATTTTTGTTCACATCCTTAAAATTATCATCATATATCCAACTTGGATAATTACTCATTTTATATACATTGGCCTTGTTTCTATCATCAATTTGTATTTGTTCTAATGCATTTTCATACATCTTATCCAACTCAAGATTATCTATCAAAGTCCATTGATATACATTATTACAAACTGAATTTAGTAATTGTCCTGCACCATAAGTTTGTTTATACCATAAATCAAAACTTAATATATCATCTAATTGATTTTTATTAAAATTAGTATAACTAGCCTTTTCAAGTTGTTCTTGTAGTTCTTCTGTTGGTATATCTGAGGCTCCATTTGGATATGAAAATTGCTGTAATCTTGGTGAACCAAATCTCAATGGATATGATGTGTTAAATACAACTACATCATCTTTTGAAATTTTACCATTCAACATTCTATCGTAAATATCTAACAATATAAACTCAATATTTAATCCACTTTGACCTTGAGTATGGTATAAATCTAATTGAAGAGAATTTGCTAAGAACTTTCCCCACCATTTATCTTTTTCACAATCATAATCTGTTGAATGTGAACAACCAAAAATATGTAACTTATTTTTCATTCCAACTAACTTCCCAATCCTTGAATTCTGATGCAATACAATCTATTTTATAATCTTTTCTACCACCAAGTTTTTCTTGTATCTTATTTTTGGCAGTGTTTCTGATTCCATTTAATCCATGGGTTAACATTAGTTTATTTCCTTTATCATCTCCACTCCTTGCATTATCCTCATTCACCCAAATGTGAGTATTCATCTGAGATAGTACAATTACTGCTCTGATGAAATCTCCATCTATTTTTAATCCTTTATTATCTTGTAATATTTCATTGATATCATGAACAATATCTTTGATTTCTTCTTGATACTCTTGTTTATGTTCAGGTATCTTTACTTCTTTAAGTTGACAAATACTTAATCTATCAATCAATTCTCCTAATGTTGGTAAATATCTTCTCATACTGTTGTAACTCCTCGTTTTTGTACTACTATTGTTGCATTATCATTTGCAAGTTTAATTGATTCATCAATATTTTTTGTTTCAACATACTTCATTACGAATGATGCCATCCAAGTATCTCCTGCTCCACTTAAATCTCTAACTTCAATTGAATTATCAACAGGATATGTTTTTTCATTATACATACATCCTCTTTCAGACATCGTTACAATCAATGATTTTTTCCAATCGGAATAAACTGCTCCCTTTTCAACACAATATTCCCATTCAACTTCATTCATTTTTACAAATGTATAATCTTTAAAGTAATTTCCACTACCTATTGTCTTTTTTGTATCAATAAAAGATAGTTTGGATTTCTGTCCAATCTTCTGAATGTCTTCGTATGTTAAATATCCTTTATCATAATCAGCAACAATAACTGCATCATATGAATCAAAATCAACCTTACGATAATCAAATGAATTAGAAACCTTATCATTACCATCTACTCTGAGTAACATTTGGTTTGATTTAGTTTCTACATATCTTGTTTTTATGATTTGTTCGTTGTTGGTTATTAGTTCTGTTTTTCTAACTCCTAATGCTCTAAGATTATCAACAACATTTCCTGCCATACCTTGGTTGGTTATGGTTTTTGATGGATTGAATACTGGTATAGGTGCTTCAGGACATAATCTCTTACAAGTACCATAAACAAAAACATCTGTACAACTATCTCCTATAACTAATATTTTCAAAACTCGTTTTCTTTATCTAATTCTTGTTCTATTTTTCTAATCTCAGCACACATTTCGTATTTCTCTTCCTCTAGTGCCCATTCCATTAGTTTTTCTAGTGTATCCCATATACCTTCATACTCCACAAAGAAATCAAATGCTCGTTTTTTCTTTCTTATTGATGCTTCTACTCTCGCAAACTGTACTTTACCTCTACCAGTAGATAACATTTCTTTAACAGATTCAAACATTTGAGGCATCAGAATATCCTTTCCAACTCCTTGAGTCCATTCTTGAATATCCACTTCACCTATATAAATGGTGAGAACCTCTTTTATTTTCATATTAAATCTTTACACCGATTCTAACTGAACATAATCCTTCGTGCTTACTTTCTTCTTCTGTTATACTTGTTATTGTCCATTTTGTTTTCATGAACTTTATAGTTCCTCCAATGGTCAAACAAGGGCCACCTTCGAAATCAAACATAGTTATATCACCATCTTGATTTACACTTTGTCTGTTCATGATTGATTCACCATAAACTCTCAGAGCTGTAGGATTAATTTTTTCAATAACCCTATCATCTCCATATCTATTCTTTACAAATTCCATTTTACTTCCACTTGTTTTTTTAGGTATGAATTTATTACCCACTTATTATCCTTACCATATATTTTGTAATACTGTTTAATGTATTTTTTTGCTGCGGGTATTTGTTCTACATTATCTACCGATTGTATTACTTTTATTACTTTCCTTAAAACATTATCTCTCCCCATACTAATATATATTTGTTTTTCAGGTTTTACTTAATTATTTATCTTAATCCTCTTGTTGTTTTTCTTCCTAATTTAATAGCTATTTCAGATGGTGTTTGTCCCATCTTTACTTGTTTTTTATACCACCAATACATATCTTCAGTAGTACCTTTACCTCTTTGTTTTTCCAAACACTTTTTCCATAAATCCTTACCAAATTCTTCTGTTAATCTTCTTCTAAGTTCATGTAATCGTGTTTGTTCTTCTTCCAATCCCTTCTCCATCAACTTTTGTGCTTTGATTCTTTTCATCTTTGCGTGTTGATGTGCTTCGTGTTTTATTGAATGTTCATCCTTACTATGAGAATTCTGAATGTACTCATTATACATTTTATCGTATAACTTTTCATTATCTTCAGCTTCTCTGAAAAAGGGTGAATATTCAAAATCACCATTTAGTATTTTTAATAAAAGTGGTGCTGTTTGTTTAAGTGGTTTTGTTCGGTACTTACCTTGTGTGTACCATCTGAAAGGATTATAGCCCATAGTTTATGTTTTAATGTTCATACAAATATACGAAAAATATCTGAGATTACCAAATATTTTAATCTGAAATTATTATCTCACCAACATTCCAACTTGGGATATAGTATTTGAATCCATACTCATCTAACATCTCTGTAATTCTCTTAGTCATTTCAGAGGAATTACCAACTATAATTCTACATTGAAACATCGGATTTTGTGATTGTATTAAAACAAAATCTTCAGCAGCAAATTGTGCTTCATCGTGAGTAAATCCATGTAAATCTAATTCGTTCATTTATTCATTTTTTCTGATAATAATTTTTTGAAGTTTTCAAATCCAATTTTACAGTTTTCTAACCAATCAGTTGGAGTTCCATCATCACTTGTCCATTTATATGAGTGAAATGGTATTTTCCTTTGTTTACAAACATAAGCCAATGCGTATGATTCCATATCAACAATATCACATTCTTTGATATTTTTATTATATAAATCTGTATAGTTGTTATGTGATTTATCGTAGATAGTATCAGTAGTAAAACACTTAACACCCTCATCACTTAGTTTTATAATAGGAATTTCTGATAGTCCAGCCGTATCCATATCGTTTATAACAGTACTAACTTCCAATACCTCACCAACTTTGAAATCTTTTAGATTTCCACAAGAACCAAAATTAATTACAACATCTGGTTCTTCATTCCAAAGTATTTCTGTAAGATTTGATGCAGCATTTACTTTTCCAATTCCTACATGAAATATTGGTAATCCATGTAGTTCTTTTAATCCACCATGCTCTAAAGGGGTTGCCGATACTAATATTATTTTACTCATATGATATTAAACATTTTACATCATGGTCTTTTACAATACCAATATCCATTAAACATAATTTATCTGAAACTTCGTATCCAAGTTTTTCACACAATCCTTCTGCTGCTTTCATCGTACCACCAGTTGCATATACATCATCTACTATAACAACCTTACCTAAATCAAATTCAGGTAGATATGCCATCTCAAATGAATCCTTACCATATTCTAATCCATAATCAACACTCATTAATTGATTATTTCCTAACTTACCTTTTTTTCTAATTAATCTAATTCCTCCACCTAATTCAATACTTAGTGCAGATGCAAATAAAAATCCTCTTGATTCTAATGCTATCCAATAATCAGGTACTTCTTTAATCAACTTAGCCATATCTTTAATTACTGAATGAAATACTATATCATTTGCAAGTAATGGTTGTATGTCTCTGTAAGTAATTCCTTCGATTGGAAAATCACGAATACTTCCTATGTATTTTTTGTAGTCCATATATCAGTTTTACAAGTTAGATATTCTTCTATTTTTTCTGAAAATAACATATCATATACTTCCTTACCAACCTCACTTGGTGGGATTGTAATATGTGTTGATGCATATCTAGTTGCACTCATAATATCATTTTCAGAATATCTTGGTCTTGTTGAATCTATTTCACCATTTACATATTCTACAAATTCATCAGATTCTAACCATTCTTGATATTGATAACCATCATCTCCCATTTGATTTGTTAAGTGAGCCATTGCCATCTGGTCTTCTAGCCATTTTTCTTTAACTTTTCCCATCTTTTAAATTTTTTAATTGAGATTCATTTAATATACCCCTTTTTTGTGTTTTCTCATTGGTAGGAACGGAGTATTTCTTTACTAATCTTTCCATCCAATCACTCATTTTTTTTTCACTCATTGTTTTTTACTATTTTAATTGCTTTTTCTACATTATCTATTGATGCTTGAATCTCTGAACCATCTGAATAGTTTAAATCCCAAGAACCATCTTGTAACATCTCAAAATCTTCTTTGAGCATTTGTAATATTTTTAATAACTCCTCGTTCATTTTACTCCTCCTCTTTCAATTGTATCAATCATGATTTTTATTTGACCATGCCACTTACCATAGGTATCTCTTGATTCTTCATCAGAATTTTGTTCACATCTTCTTTTAAAATCAATTAATACCGCTTCTAAAATTAATAATATTACATCTTTCATAGTTTTCCTGCATCCAAATTACCATTTTCTATATCTGAAATTAGAAACTTGATTCTCTCGGATGCGATGAGAGGTGAACCTGATTCTAATAACTCTAATATTTGTGAAAGGTTTTTCTTAACCAATCTTTTTGAACAGAGAGGATTTTTAGCTTTAAATTCTTTTCCTTCTTTCATCCATTCTTTTACTGTATCTCTTAAACTCATAATTTTAATTTTATATTTACTCTAATATACGAAATTATTTTTACAATTCCAAATTATTTTCATTATTTTTTCCAAATCCAAATTGGTTCACCAAAAGCAATATCTGATGTATCTTTAGTTTTCTCTTTAAGATGTTCTTCAAAGTATTCACTTTTTGCATTTCCTGCACCACCTGAATTAAATCTCTTGGTCATCTCCATTCCGATACAACCATAATAAGTTAATCCTTGTGATTCTAAAAATTCATTCATAGGATTGCAGATATTGAAATAATCTTTTTCTTTTGGATTGTACACATCTGCAATATTCACTGCTAACATTCCATCTTTTTTTAATGTAGGAATCAACTTACCAAGAGTTTTCTGTAAAAAGTTTTTGTTCCATTCATCAATTGTTTTGTATCTTACCCAACTCTGAGTACCTTCATCTGAATACCTCTCAACATCAAAGTAAGGAGGACTGGTGAATATAGTATCAAAATGGTTATGATATACGGTGAAGTCAACATCTTCTGCAGGTGAACAAATCAAATCTACTTCTTTTGGTTCTTCAAAGAATGTTTGGTTCTTTTTGTAGAACTCAACTTGTTTTTTATAGTTAGGGTGATTTAAAGTGTTTGGGTCAATCCCAACATAATGTTTTGTAGTTTCACCACAATAAAATCCTGCTAATCTATCTCCCCAACCAGCTGAGAAATCTAATACGTTTTCTGATTTGAAATAATCATAGAATGCTTTTGCTATTGATGGTTTGAATTGAGATGCTACATACTTTCGTAATGTAGTTGCCATTCTGATTGATTGTAAATCTACTTTAGTTAGAACCTTTTCTAAACTCCAAAATGCTCTTACGATAGTTTTAATTCCTTTTACTGTCTGCCAAGTTCTCCAACCTGATGGGGTTCTTGTCCAATCCACTTTCCATCTATTTTCAATATGGAATGGATTAGATGCATTATTACCTTTGTTATCTCTCTTGAAATACTTTGATGTTAATGGATATTTTGATTTTCTTTCGTTCCTTGGAAACCATTCTTTTTCTACCAATAAATCCTTAAATTTAATTCCTTTTAAAAGATTGAGGGATTTAAGAGTTTCTTTTTCTGATATATCTGGTATAGGACAAGGATATGTATGTAAACATTTTGCAAGTTCTTCAACCACCTCATCTTTTTCATATGTTTTCATAATATGTTGCCACTCATCTTCTTCAATCTGAAGATATGGTTTCATATCATAATACTTTTCAAAAACTTGTTTTAGTTCCATTATCCAAATATTTCTACTCTTATATCTTTCATCATTTCAAATCCTCTCTCTGAGAGATGTTTTCTACCTTCCGAAATCATTCTATCCCAACCACAGAAATATACCCAAGGACTGTCTTGTATATCTGTACTATCAATTAAATCAAGATAGTGTTTGTGTACATAACCTTTAGCAAATCCTGATTTATCTTCTCTTGATAATGTTGGTATGTATTCAAAGTTTGGTAATTCTTTTTGTATTTTTTCTAACTCTTCTCTATAAACTAAATCATCTTCAATACGAGTACCAAAGAATAACTTAATATTTTTAAATGGAATTTTATTTTGATGTAGATAATTTATCATTGACCGAAATGGTGAGATACCTGAACCAGTAGATACAAAGTAAATATCTCTATCCATTAGATTATCAGGTAAAGTAAATATCCCCATTGGCCCATTGTATGCAAATTCATCACCAATCTTTGCTTCATTAAACAAATACTCACTCATTTGACCACCTTTTAGATAGGTAATAATAAGTTCGAATTGATTAGAACCATCTGGCCAAGATGCGATTGAATAGTTTCTCTTAATACTATCTCCTCCTTCACTTGGAGCATATGGTTTTGCAAGTAATTGTACCAATTGACCTGGTACAAATTTTATCTCATCATATAATGGTGATTCAAATATAAATCTCCAATTTGATTTAGTTTCTTTTATTATATCTACCAATACTGCTACATTCATAATACGTTAGTTTCTTTATACAAGTTTCTAATTTTATTTAATCTTTCTTTCATTTTTTCATCATAAGATGTTACTCCATTATTCCAAAGGTTATAAAGAAAATCATAATCTTCTGGTGTTATTAGTTCTTGTTGTTTAGCAACAGTCCAATACCAACCCATCATATGTTCCAATAGTTTTCTATGGTCATTGGTCATTTCATATTTAATTGATTTAATATTCTTCATCGTCTTTATGATTTCTCCATGCATCATATAACCCCATCAAAAATGCGGTTAGTGTAACTGGCCATAAGAAAAGATATCTTAATCTAACTGAATTATTTGGCATTCTCTGAATAAAAAGGTCACAAAATATTAACCAACAAAATCCAACAAAACAATAATTCCATATCAGTTCAAACATAATTTTAATATTTTATTTTTAAATCAGAAATCAGAGAGGTCAAACCTATACTCGGTGGTATAGGGTTTAAGTTTACAGACCTCTCTTATTTTCCTTCTTAAGCCGATAAATCGACTAGGTATCGTAAATAATTGATATTCTTAAAACTGAGGGATATCATCCTCTTTATCTTCGGTGTTTTCATCTACATCCTTGAATAAAGGTTCACCATTTTCATCAGTTTGATACTTTTGTACCAATTGTTTGATGTAAGTTCTTTCAGAATCAACACCACCATCTTGTGAGAAGAATGGAAATATTGAAATCTCAGCGGCTTCGAACAAATCAAAACCATCATAGATTAATCCAGCCATCTCAACAGAAGCTCTTGTTGAAACCATTGCGGTAAGTTTACCATTTTCACTCATTGATTGAGTTCTAGTGTGGTGAGATATTTCAGCGATTGCCTTTAAATCATTCTCATTAACTTCTGGAAACATAAACTTAAGTAATCCTAATTCTTTAACATCATCAAGAACATCCATTTCGATAGTTACAAATCTATCTAAGATTGCTCTATCCATAACTCTTGTTGAAGTATATTCATTACCGATGTTAGCGGTAGCGATGAAAGTAACACCTTCAGCCACATTTACAATTGGAGAACCTTCAGCCTCATCTAATCTCAAGTATCTTTGTCCTTGGTCAAGAACAGTCATTAAGATATTCCAAGCATCAGGGTGAGCTCTCGATAACTCATCTAATAGAATTACTGAGTTTGGAGTTTTAATTGCCGTAACAAAAGCAGATTCTGAGAAGAATGTACCTTTCTTTTTATCAAAGTGAGTATTACCAATCAAAGTAGCTCTCGGGTCTTGAGTAGCTCCTAAGTTGAAGTAAAAATCTGGTCTATCTAATGCCTTCACAAGAGCTTTGGAAGCCATAGTTTTACCACATCCACTTGGACCGGTCATCATAATATTTTTAGCTCTCACAGCACTTCTGATAAGATATTTCCATTTTAGTTCTTCCATAACCAACTCTTGTGGTTTTAGATTTACCGAACCTTTGTGGATAAAATCCTTAATAGCGGTGTGGTCACCTTTATCTTCGAATTGTACACCACCTTCTTGGGTATTCATAGGAATAACTAAGGAGTTGTAAACATTCATATCAACTTTTCTGTAAGATTTCTTACCATTCTTATTGATGTAAGCTTGAACAGCCATTCCTTGATTGAATGCTGATTTCCTTACACCAGTAGTGGCACCTAGAGTACCAACCTTTACCCCTTGGGTATCGATTAGTTTGTAAGTATTTCCAAATTGTTCAACTTTGTAAACTTCTGTTGGAACATAACCTTTTTGAATTTCATTTGTTTTAGTCATAATTTTAAGTTTTAAGTGTTATTGTATTATTAATTATTTACATAGTAAATATACGAAAAATATTTCATATATCCAAGTCTTTTTTCATTTATTTTTGTAAAAATAATTGGTTCATTGTTTTGGTGATTTGATTAACATTTTGAACATCAATCATCTTAGCACCTTTACCATACATATTTTTGAAACTTCTCTCATCAGAACCACCATAGTAATCGGTAATAAAGTAAGCCAGAGTTTTAATTCCCATACCTTCAATCATTTTTACCATTTTATTAGTGTGTCTTTCTGCAGTATCACCAGAGTAGTAAAAACCAGGTCCACCGAAGTAAGGTTGTCCATCTGATAGATTTAAGAAATATGAATCCAAATCATTGTTGATTGGAATAAATGATTTCATAATTGCTTCAAAACACAATCCTTCTGGTGTTGTACCATTTGGTCTCAAACCACCGAACATTTGTTTTACTTTAGAAAACTTTTCTGTTTTAGAATCATACGCCATAACGATATATGGTTTGTTATCTTGAGTACATCTGAAAGTTACTTGAACTTGTAAGTTAGGAATCATATCAACTGCTTTACACATTGCAACTACATTAATCATCGTATTTCTCCACTTTTCACCACCCATAGATGAACTAGCATCTATTGAGATATGTAAGTTAGCTTTTTTGTAAGAATCAACTTCTGAGAATTGGAATACATTTTCATTACCAAATCCTAAAGATGAAATCATTCTCTTATCAATTCTACCAACTTTCTGTCTGTTGAAAACAGTAGTTCTATCTTCACCTCTCACTTGAAGTTTCTTACCTAACATAGTACCAAGTTTGATTCCTTTCTGAACCTCTTCTTGATAATCCATTCTCATTGGAGTTGTATCATCCCAATAGTTTCTATATGTCATTGGAAATAACTCTGATTCAAATAATGATTTAGTCATTTTATTAACTACGATACATTGAACTGATTGATTACCATAGTAACCTTGGTTCACATCTTTACCAACTTCTTTCATTTCAGAACCACTTTCTTCAATAGCATTTAAGTTCTTAGAATCTGATTTAGTAATTGAAGTTTTCTGAATATCACCATCTAAGAATTTCTCTTGTTTTTTAATTTTCTTTTTAAGAAGGTCTTTTTGTTTATCTGTTAATTGAACAGATGATTTAGATTTTGAATTATCTTCAGTTGGTTTACCTTCCATATTATCAGGTAAATTACCAACATCCATTGAATTACCACCAGTTGGAGTATCATCAGAATCACCACTCATTGGAGATTCTCCGATTGATTCTAATAAATCATTGAAATCATCATCACTCATTCCTTCAGAAGAACCACCTTGTCCATCATCAGAACCATTTTCATCAGAATCATTTGATTCACCCTCACCACCTTTTTGTGGTTGTTGAGAATCACTCCCATCGGATAATGAAGGTAAGTTAGATAATATCACTTTGAATATATCTAACGCAACTTCAAGAGCATCTGAAGTATTCTTTAATCTACTAATGTTTTTTAAATCTATTAGTTTGTATATTTTTCTTAATCCTTTCAGTTTAGAAAGTTTAGTATTTTTGTTGTGAATGTTGATAATTCTAAACATATAAGATTCAACAGATTCTTCTGTATATTCATCAGAAAGTATAGCCTTATCAATTAATTTATCATTAAAGTACTTATCGTACATTTTTCT
>MDSV01036483.1_pt1 | contig 20339 bp, 11 predicted proteins | sample 810851 | NCBI WGS metagenome assembly MDSV01 (sample SAMN05326640, study PRJNA326480) | marine metagenome | isolation source: seawater | place: Atlantic Ocean: North East | collected 2012 | reverse complement strand
GCGCCGCCGCGCCGGCGACGGTGATGGGTTGGGCGGGGCGCAAGGTCACCGCCTCCGCGACCGGGGGCGACCGACGATGAGCGCGGCGCGTGTGTGATGTCATGAAAATAAGATATCGTGCGTGATCCGTTTCCGGAGCTGGCTCTTTCCATCACCGCCGCGTCTCATCACCGCGTCGCTTCCCTTTCGACTCATTCCCGGGCGGAGATTTGGTTCCACTTCGCGACGTTCAGCACGGTGGGCCCGAAGATCATGAGAAACGCCAGCCCCACGGACGGCTCGAACGGGAAGTCCACCGATAGCGAGCCCCACTTCACGGCCGCGCTCAGGCCGGTGGACACCACGAACAGCTTCGCGATGAGCACCGCGTCCGAGTCCCGCGACCACGCAACAGAGAGGTCTTCCCACCCGAACAACCCGTCGCGCGTCGTCGTCTCCGCCCGCCGCGCGCTCGCGTCGGCGAACGACCCGCCCGGGTCCTCGGTCACGTCGCCCGTTCCTTCACGGGAAGGCGCGCCCAGACTGGAATCAACATCACCGTCGACGTCCCCGCTTCCGTTTCGCTCCGGGAAGAACCTCTCGAGCCCCTCCTCCCACGGCATCGCGACGTTCGCGCCCGCTGCCTTCGCCATGCGGTACGCCGCGAACGCGCACGTTGCGTTGCCGACCACGGTGAGCCCGGCTTGCGTCGCGACGACGGCGCTCAAGACGGGCGCGTTGTAGAAGACGTGGAACGTACACGCGGCGATCCCACTCGCATGGCACGGCACCATCCCCCACGTCAGGCCTTTGTACGCCTGGTTCCCGGTGACGTCCGCGTACTCCCAAATCAAACCCATCGCGACGAGCCACTCGATGAGCGACGAGACGTGGATCACCCACGTCGGCAATGAGAGCGCGTTGGGAGGTTCGGCGTGGCTTCCGAACAGAAGCGAGACCTCGCTCAGGATAGACGCGGCGGGGGCAGACGCGAACGCGTTCGCTTGGGAAGCGCACGCGACGCCCGCGCCGGCGACGACAGACGCCAGAGCCGCGGTCGCGGCCAACGCGGACCAGCCGAGAAGCGCGCCTCCCACGGAACTGCCGTCGACGATTTTTTTTCCGTCCCAGCCGCCGCCGCCGCCGCCGCCGCTGCGCGCTTCGCGCAGCCCCTCGCGCATGCCGACCACGATGAGCAGGTTGGTGACGGTGAGCAGCGACTCCGCGGGACCGTGCAGCCAGTCCACGTTGGCGAGGATGTCGTCGTACCGCAGCTTGGCGAAGATGGCGCATGGGATGGTGCCGAACACGAACGCCAGCAGGAACTTGAACCCGAACAGCGCCCTCGGCGGCATCTGCACTTCGGGCTTGCCGAGGTAATACAGGAACGCCAGGTACGGGAAAAGGGACGCGCCGAAGAGGTTGCCCTCGATGAGCTCCCACTGTTCCGCGGACACGCCGAAGGGGTCGACCGCTGCGGCGATGACCTCGGGGGGGACCGCGCGAGCGACCGCCGCGTCGCGCCTCGACGACGGGAACGACGATCGGTTCGTCCATCTAACATTATCTTTGCTCGGCGCGACGGTCGCGCGAACGCGCGACGTCCGGGTCGAACCGGTCGAGCCGCCGAGGGCGGCTCGAGCCCACGTGATACGAGGGGACATGCACCTCATGACCATGGCGTCCGCGTGGTGAAGATGCGCGGAATGAAGTGTCTGGAGGGCTCCAGTGGGCGTGTTTCGTCCACGAGGCGTGACGCTTCACAAAATCACCGAGCGCGCGAGCGGGGAGCGGCCAGCGAAAAAGGAAGCAAGGAATAATAGCGTCGACCGCGGCGCGCCTGACGTCAGAGATCTCGTGAGACGCCGGGCACCCTCTCCGCCGCGAGCGCCGCGGCGAAGTCTTCGGACGGCGGGCTCTCCGCGCGAGGCGCGCGACCCGGCGTCGGGTGGGTGCGACCTCCCGCGCGAGACGCTCGTGCGCGAAGGGGCTAAAAATGTCGGCGAGCGCCAAGGACGACGCGCCAACGTGGGCGCACGCGTTGGCAGGCCAGCTCGCGGGCATGGTGGGTTTGTCGGTGGTGCATCCCATCGACACGGTGAAGATCCGCGTGCAGGCGAACGGCGGGCGGGCCATGTCCACCGCATCGTCTCTGGTGAAGCGGGACGGTCCACTCGCGCTGTATCGCGGGATCGGCGCACCGATGATGGCGTACGGGCTGATAAACGCGGTCGCGTTCAGCACGAACGCCGCGGTCGTCCGGACCCTGCGCGAGGGATTCGACGCGGGCGGTACCGCGCCTCTTCTCACCGATCCGTGGCTGGTGGGCCTCGCGGGAGGCGCCGCGGCCGGGCTCACCAGCTCCTTCGTGCGCGGCCCCGCGGAGAGGGTTAAGACCGTGCAGCAAGTCGCCGAGCGCGGACGCGGCGCGGGCGGCGTCCCGGACAAGTACCGGGGCACGCTGCGCGCGGCGGCGACGCTGGCGAGAGAGCACGGCGTTTACCGCGGGTGGTTCACGGGCACGGGGGCGACCGTCGCCAGGGAGGTGCCGCAGTGCGCGGTGTATTTTTTGACGTACGACGCCATCCGCCGCTCGTGCGACGGCGTCGCCGGGCCCGAGTATCGCACCGCCGGCGTCGTGTTGGCGGGCGGCTCCGCCGGCGTGGTGCAGTGGACGGCGACGTACCCCCTGGACGTGGTGAAATCGAAAATCCAAGCGTCCCCGCCGGGAACCTTTCGAGGCATCTGGGACTGCGCGCGCGTGAGCGCCAAGGCGGAAGGGCCGTTGGTGTTCTTCCGCGGCATGGAGACGGCTCTTCTGCGCGCGTTCCCGCTGCACGCCTCGATATTCCTCACCTGCGAGACCATACACGCGGCGCTGGCCGAGCTGCGGGAAGACGGCGACGCGGAGCGGCGGTGGAAGGAAACGGGGTTGACGTGAACCGACGTTCGGGCGTCCCGGCGCGGGGCGCGACGCGAGACGCGCGCGCGACGCGCGATTGATGTATATTACTGTACGCGTATTTGGCGATCCTCAGCTTCGCCGCGCGGCGAACCGCGACGCCTGTTCGTTTCGTCGCTGTTCGTCACGCGCGCGCTATCCGCGATACGCGGACGGAGGCGGCGCGCGCGTCGCGTTCGCCGCGATTTCCTGCGCTTGCTTCGCCTCAACCTCCAGCGCCACGGTGTAGTACTCAAAGATCGAGACCAGGATCTGGATCAGCTTCACGAACACGTAAACGTTGACCCACCACAGCAACTTATCGAACGGGTGTATTCTCGGCGTGTGGTGCAGCACGGAGGCCATGAGCAGCAGGCCCACAGCCATGAACACGCCCATCAGCGACGCGACCGCTTCGTGGAAGTGCGCGAACCCGTGGTACTGACTGTACACCGAGAAGCGCTGCGTGGCGAAGCAGAAGTCGATGAACGACGCGCCGGTCAACGCGATGTACATCTGCAGGAACGCGAAGTGCGTCTTGGACACGCGGCGGTACCCCTTCCCGGCGGCGCGCAGCGCGCTGTCCGCGACGCTCGCGGCGCGCAGCGGCACGAGCCTGTTTATGCTCGGTATGAACCCCAGGCCGTACTGCTCGCCCTTCCACATGAACAGCATCATCGACGACGCGACGAAGAAGTTGAGCGAGCCGATGAGGTACGTGGTGTACACCCACCCCGGCGACTCGGGGTCGAACCGCCCCGCGCACGCCGCCAACAAGAAGAAACACGACCCCGACAGGTTATTCCACGACAGCCAGAAGATGACCGTCCGCGTCTTGCCGCTCTCGTAGCACCGGCGCACGTCCAGGCAGTCGTTGTGGGTCACCTCGCGCCACGCGCCGAGCACGAAACACACTGAACCAACCTCCGCGGCGCCCCACGCCATCTCGCGCTTCAGCCAAGCCGGCAGCCCCGCGAACATCTCCAGCGGTGCCGCGCACGACACGTTGAACACCAGCGCGCCTACCAGGTAGTAGAAGTACCCCATGAACCCGTCCTTCTCCGGGGCCCACCGCCACAGCCGGCTGGGTCCGCGGACGCCGACGTTGATGGCCTGGAACACGCCCAGGTACCCCCCCACCGTGAACAGCACCGACCCGAACAGGAACGGGTAGGTGACCAGCGCGCGCTTCCGCGACTCGTACGCGTACCGCTTGTACCAGAAGGCGCACCCGGCGACGAACAGCAGCGAGCCCAGGATGAACGAGACGCACACCCAGTACGACACCGTGTGCCGCCATCGCCACCGGTCGTCGTCAAGCACGAGATCGCCGGAAGGGTTGCCGCTGCTCGTCACCTCCAGCGCGACCATGCCGCCGCCGACGCCGCGGCTCCGCGAGTCCGAGCGGCCCATCAAAGGCGCGTCGTCCTTCTCGCCGCGCGTGTCGCCCGCGTCATCCTCCCTCTCGCGCTCCGAGAACCCTCGCGAGGAAGGGCCCGCGTTCTCCCCGGTGCCGTCTTTCTCCGCGGGCCCCGATTCCCGAGACGCGACCCGCTCGGGTTCCGGCGCCGCCGGGGCCTCGGGGTCGCGCTCCAGCGCCACGTCGAACATCCCGGGGAGATTCGCTACGTGTCCGGATCCCGCCGCCGCCATCGCGACCCGCCTCCGGACGGGGCGCGGGTCACGCCGCGACGTTCCCCCCGCGAGAAAAAATATGCATTACGACCGAGCGAGACGGCGAAGACGTCTGGTTTTGGTCACTCATTTGTCACTACTTTTCGCTCGCGCGCGCGAGCCCACCGGTCGCGCGCCGCCGCTCTTCAGTTGACGGCGATTCCCGCGACTTGCGACGAGATGAGCCCGAACCCGGGCAGGGTGAACCGCTCGACCAGCTCGTAGTCCGCGAAACCCGCGCTCTGTATGGTCTGAAGCGTCCGTCGATTGAGGTGGCACCCGTCCGCCAGCTTCGCCTGCAACCCGTCGAGCGCCGTCTGCTGCGCTCTCAGCGCCGCGTTGTCCTCGCTCAGCACGTGCTCGATGAACACGAAGCTCCCGCCCGGTTTCAGGACGCGCCGGATCTCCGCCACCGCAGCCACAGGGTCCGAGACGCTGCACAGCGTCAGCGTGCACACCACCGCGTCCGCGCTGCTCGTGGGCAGGGGAAGCGCCTCCGCCACGCCGCGCGCGACGCGGAGCGTGTTTTTCGCGGCGCCGTCCGCCGTCGAAGCTCCCTTCGCCCGCGCGGATTCGAACGCCGCGCGCGCGTACTTCTCCATGGCGTCGTTCGGGTCGACGCCCACGATATCGAGCCGGGGGAGAGATCTCGCGTCGGTCAGAACGCGTCGTCGCGCGTCGCACAGCGTGGGAGACCCCAGCGCGGCGGGCGGCAACGCGCAGTCGAACGACGCGAACGCGTTGAAGTACGCGTCCGCGTTCGGAAACGTCCCCACGCCCACCTCCACGACAGTCGCTTCTTCGTCACGGGGCAGACGCTCGAGCATGCGCGTGAACAACGCGCGTTTGCGGTCGGCGATGGCCATCTCGTAGCCGGTCATGCCGGTGTTCATGCCCTCAGCGAACGACGCGTCGCGCGCCGCGTCGCGGCGGACGTCGAACAAGGCGCTCCGGGCGGGGTCGGCATCCACCAGGGGCGCCATCGCCCGCGCGCACCCGCCGCACCCGCACGCGCGCCCGAGCGCGGACGCGAGCGCGCCGGACGCACCGACGAGTGCCGTGCGCCGGCCCACCTCGGGAACCACAGGGCGGGGTCGCGGGTGTGGGGCGAGCGGGTCCGACGTCGCGTCGGCGGACGAACGCGAGACATCGCGGTGTCCTGACGAGGCGAGGACACCCTCGCGCGCGCGGCGCCGCGACCGGAACTCGGCGGGTCTAGTGAGGTTCGTGCCGCGACGCTGGACGCCGCGACGCTCGAGACGCACGCGCGCGACTGGCGACGCGGGAGCGGATTCGGCGAGGAGGCTGTGCCACATCCTCACCGAGACCGCATCGGAGCAGTGCGTCGTCGATGTCGTTTCAGCGGCTCAGCTCGAGACATTCCCACTCGGCGCATCTGAAGAAAAACCGAAAAAACGGCGGCACACGTGTCAAGCCTGAAGTTTGCCACCGTTTCGACGCGTCGTTGTTAAATACGCATTCTTTCGAGACTGTTTGCCCTATACCTTCGGAAAACTTCGAGACGTGTCCTTCGCTTTTTCGCGCTTTTTGTATTCATTATCGAAACGTCATCACTCCGAACGCCACAACTCCCCGCACGTCATCCACCTCACAACCATGTCCGCCTTCACCGTCACCTCCGCCATCGCCGCCCGCGTCGCCGCCCCCAAGGCTGCCCGCGCCGCGCGCCGCTCCACCATCGTCCGCGCGGCCGAGGAGCCCGTCACCGAGGCGGCCACCCCCGCGGAGCCCGTCGTGCCCGCCAAGCCCAAGTCCTTCACCCTGCAGCAGGCCTTCGCCTTCTCCGGCCCCGAGGGCTCCAACTTCATCGCCTCCGGCCCCGAGCTAATGAACGGCCGCCTCGCCATGCTCGGCTTCGTCGCCGCCGCCGGCGCCGAGATCTCCACCGGCGAGACCGTCGCGCAGCAGTTCGCCGACGCGCCCACCGCCGTGCTCATGACCACCGCGCTCTTCGTCGCCGCGTCCCTCAAGGTGTTCACCACCAACACCGTGTCCGACCCCATCGGCCCCTTCACCAAGGAGAAGGAGCTGCTCAACGGCCGCGCCGCGATGATCGGCATGGCTGCCCTCCTCGGCTTCGAGGCGGTCAAGCACGTGCCCCTCCTCTAAACGATAGACTTAGCTCGTAGAGGACGTGGCAGTTTCCACGGCGAGAAGACGTTTCGGGACTTCCGAGAGCGCTTTTTGACGCGGAACGACGTCACCGTTTCTTGTTGTAAAAACTGGACTTTCTTTCATGCTCATCATATGCAATTTTGTCAGACTATCTCTACACTGCCCGATGTGATACAAATTCAAGCTTCGCGCGTCTTTCGTTTTCCATCGTGGCAGTTTCCGCTGCAGCGAAAGCGTCCACGTCGTCGGTTTTCAGAAGAGGCGCTTTTTGACCTCCGAATCGTCGCGCACGCGCATCACTCCCGCACTCGCAAACATGTCCACCTTCACCGTCACCGCCTCCCTCGCCTCCCGCGTCGCCGCGCCCGCCTCGACCACCGCGCGCCGCGCGGTCGTCGCCAAGGCTGGCGGGTTCACCCCCGACAAGACCGTCGGGCAGGAGCCCGTCGTGTTCTTCACCGATAAGAACGGCGAGGCGCAGCGCGGCACCGAGGCGGAGTACGTCGCGGCTCGCGAGGCGGACGAGACCTATCGCGCGTCCACCGTCACCGGCGTGCTCCCCGGCTGGGCCGCCGGCGCCACCGCGGACTCCACCATCAACTACACCATCCAGCAGGCGTTCGCGTTCTCCGCCCCCGAGGGGCACGTGCGCGGCACCGTGTCCGGCCCCGAGCTGATGAACGGCCGCCTCGCCATGGTCGCCTTCGTCGCCGCCACCGGCGCCGAGATCTCCTCCGGCGAGACCGTCGCGCAGCAGTTCGCGGACGCGCCCGCGGCCGTGATCCTCACCATCGGCATGATCATCTTCGGCTCGCTCATCTCCTACCAGGCCAACACCGAGCCCAGCCCCGTGGGCCCTTTCACCAAGGAGAAGGAGCTGCTCAACGGCCGCGCCGCCATGGTGGGCATGGCGTGCCTCCTCGGCTTCGAGGCGGTGAAGCACACCGCGCTCCTCTGAGCGGCGCGCGGCGTCGTGACGCACCGTGGGGAACGCGAGCAAAATAATAGACACGTAGGCAGGCGAGGTGTAACACGGACGTACGAAACTTCTCTCTCTCGATATCGACGGCGACGCTTCGAACGCCTCGCGCGCGCCGATGGCGGCGACGCGTCGAAAACACGAGGCTCGCCGCCCGAGGACCACGCGAAAAAGAGAAAAAAACAACCGACGTCATCGTCGTCGCGCCGCGCTCGCGGGGTTCGGTTCGTTCTCGTCGTCGCCCGTTCGCCTCGCGAGCTTCGCCTCGCGATCCGTCCGTCTCGGCGTGGGCGTCGCCGCGAACGACGCGTTCGTGGTGTTCAGGCTCGGCAAAGCCACGAGCTCGATCTGCTGCCTCAGCCCGGCGATCTGTAACTCGTACGCCGCCTTCTGGCTCTTCATGCGCGCGTAGCACTTCTTGGCGACTGACTTGTAGTACGCCGCCCGCGTCGGGTCCGCCGCCGCCGCGCGCGCGACCGCTTCCGGAGTCGTCGCAGGCGACGCTGTCGCACGACTTGCCGCGTTTTCCTTCGCGCCGTCAAGGCTCACGCCGCGAGCCGGTAAGTCCGCCGCGAGCCGGTCGATCTCGGCTTTCATGCGCGCCGCGCGCGATTTGTGCGTCGCCACCTCGTCTCGCGCGCGCGCCGCGTCCTCGCGCAGCCGCCGCGTGTACTCGCGCAGCGTCGCCGCGAACGCTTCCGCGCCGGCGGGCGCGGCTGTCGCGGCCATGGCCACCAGCGTAGCCGCCGCCGCGGTCTCCGCGGAGGTCTCCCCGGGGCGCAGGGCGAGCGCCGTGGAAGGCGAGGGCGCGTCGACGCGCGCCTCGAACACGAGCGGCGGCGGCTTGGGCGACGTCGCCGCGGCGTCGGCGGCTTCGGACGCCACGTGTTTCGCGAGCCGAGCCGCTTCCTCCTCGGCGCGGCCGCGCGCCTCGTGCGCCGCCTCCGCCGCGGACGCCTCGCGCATGGCCTCCGCACGTGCCTCGGAAGCTTCCCGGCGCGCCTCCGCCGCGTCGCACTCCGCGGCTGCGCGCGCGGCGGAGGCCTCCGCGGCTGCCGTCTCGAGCGCGCGGCGCTCGGCGCGGAGCGCCTTCACCGCCGCCTTGGCCTCGGCGGCGTCGTCCCGCCGCGCGACGGCCGCCGCCTCGGCGGAGGTCTTCGCGAACGTCACCGCGTCCAGCTCGGCGGAGGCCCGCTCCGCCTGGCGCGTCTTGTCGGCCACCGACTCGGCGAGTCCGCGCGCGCGGGCCTCCGCGGTGTCCGCGCGGGAAGCCGCCGCCGCCGCCTCTTCGCGCGCGGCGGCGGTCTCCGCCGCCAGCCGCGCCTTCTCGGCGTTCGCCTCCGCCAGCTGCGCGGCGAGCGTCTCGTTCTCCGCGCGCACGGCGTCCGCGGCGCGCGAGACCTCCTCCGCCGCCTCGCGCGTCGCGGCTTCCGCCTCGGCGTCCCGCGAGAGGTCCAGCGCGCGCGCGCTCACCGCGCCGCGGCCCTGCACGGGCGGCGTCAGCGCCAGCGTCTCGTCCGGGTCCACGAAGCCGTCCGCCAGCGAGAACCCGGAGAAGCCGTCGCCCGCCGCCGCCTCCGCCTCGGCGAAGCGCCCGAAGGTCTTCATGGACGAGAACGGGCTGTCGCTCGGCAGGGGCTCGCGCGGGCGGCCGCCGTGCCTCGGCGAGGGAGAGACGCGCGCGTCCTCCTCCATCTCGAGCACCTTCCACCGGAGCGCAGAGCACTCGTCGCGGAGCCCCGCGAGTTCCCCTCCGCGCGCCTCGGCGAGCTCGAGCGCGTTCTTCGCCTCCAGCGCCGCCGCCGCCGCCGCCGCGCCGGCGCGTGCCGTCTCCTCGCGCGCCGCCGCGGCGTCCCGCTCCGCCGCCTCGACGGCCGCCGCGAGCGTCTCCGCCCGAGCGGCGAGCGCGCGGGCGTTGGGCGACTTTTCTGCCGAGGTCCCGTCGACGGATCCCCGCGACGACGCCGGCGTCGTCGCGCTCGCCGCCGCCGAGTCGCGCCGCGCCTCCGCCGCGGCGCGTTCCGACGCCGCCGCCGCCGAGGCGGACTTGGCCTCCGCGCACATGTCCATCGCCTGCTTCAGCGCCACCTCCAGCTGCTTGACGGTCGCCTCGAGCGCGGCGGTGGCGTGCTCGTACCCGAGCACGCGCTCCTCCAGCTCGCGGCGCGCGGTGAGCTCCTGGTGCAGCCTCCGCAAACCCGCGCGGTGCTTCACGGCGAGGTCGTAGTTCTCCGCGCGCAGGTGCGGCGCGTCCGCCGCCGACTTCTCCGCCGCCTCCGCGCGCTCGGCGAGCTCGGCGATGCGCAGCTCGAGCGTCTGCGCCTCGGTCGCGCGGCGCTCCGCCAAGGAGGTCAGCTCGCGGTTCTCCGCGACCAGCGACTGATGCTCCATCGCGGGATGATCCGAGGTCCCGGCGGACGCGTCGAGATTCGACGCGGCGAGCGCCGACTCGGCGGCGACGGCGCGCGCCGTCGCCGTCTCCATCCACCGCTTCACCGCGGACGTCTGCTGCGCCTTCCACGCCTTCGCCGCGCCCTTCGCCATCTCCAGCGCTTCCTCGGCTTCACCCGCCGCGCGTTTCGCCGCCTCCAGCTCCGCGGCGAGGCGGGAAACCTCCGTGGAGGAGGTGGTCGTGACCTCCTCCAGCGCGTGCTTCGCTTGCTCCAGCGACAGAGAAAGACGCGCCTCCTCTTCCCGAGCGCGCTCCAGCTCGAGCCCGAGCCTCTCCCGCTCCTCGGCGCCGGCGGCGAGCGCGTCGCGCGCGCACACGAGCTCGCCCCGAAGTGTCTCCACCGCCGCCGTCGCGGAAACAGCCTCTGACTGCGCCGACGCGAGCGGCGCGTCCGCGTTCGCGGGCCACTCGGCGCCGTTCATGCCGAGAGCGTCGGCCGCCTCCTCCAGCGCGGCGGCGTCCGCCGCGTCGCCGTCGCGCGCGATGGGCGACGGCGACGGCGACGAGGGGGAGACCACTTTCGGCGAGCCGGCCCTGGCTTTTTCACCCTCCGCGGCTTCCGCGCGCGCGAGCGCGTCAGCGGCGTCCGCGCGCGCGCGCTCCAGCTGCGCGCGAAGGTGGCGCACGAGCGCGGCGGTCTCGTCCTCGGCGTCTCCCGCCTCGGCGGCGGCATCCGCCGCGGCGAGCGCGGCGGCGAGCCCCTCGCGCGTCGCCGAGACCCGCCTGACCAGCGACGCGATGGGCGCGTTCTGTTCGTTTTTGTTTTTGGCGTCCGCCGAGCCGGTCGCGCTGGCCACCGCGCCCGTCTGGATCGGCGCGAGGTTCGGGGGCGTTCCGAGAACCACCAGCGGCGACTGCGACACCGCCGCGTTCGGCGCCGGCGCGTCGATTCGGAACGAAAGCGACGCGTCGCGTTTCTCCTCCGCCCGCGCCTCGCGTTCGGTCTCGCGGAGCGCCTGCATGGCGGTCGATAACTCGATGGACAGGCGCGTGTGCTTCGCCTCCAGGCTCGCCGCCTGTTTCTGGCGACGCGACGCGATGTCCTGCGCCGTCTGCGCCGCCGCCGTCGCCGCCGCGAGCTCGGCAGTGAGCCGCTCCGACTCGCGCGCCGAGCGCGCCGCCGCGTACCGCGACTCCACGCGCTCCTCGTTGGCTCGCGAAGCCTCCGCCGCGAGTCGCCCGCGGAGCCGCACGAGCTCGCGCTCCGCCCTCTCGGCGCGCGCCGTCGCCGCCTGCGCGGCGGAGGGCGGCCGCGGCGCGGGCGGCGTCGAGATGACGTCCAGCGGCGAGCATGTGGGCGGCGAAGCGCTGGGAGCGCGCTCGACGGGCTCGACGGGCTCGACAGGCTCGACGGCGCGCTTGGACGTCGGCGCGCGGCGCCAAGGCGCCGACTCGAGCGCCTCCATGAGAAGATCGCGCTGCATGGACGCTAAGCTCGCCGCCTGCGAAGCCTCCTCCGCGGCTTCGCGCGCCTCGCGCCGGCGGTCCTCGTCGGATGCCTCCACGAGAACGACGTGGCCGCGCGCCTTCATGCGCTGCAGAGCCTTGTCGAGCGTGCCCCCGGGCGTGCGTGAGGCCTCTTGCGCGCGCGCGCCTCCCGGGGTGGACGGCGCGACGGCGGAGGAGGAGGGGCTCGCGTCTCCCGCGCGGCAGTCGGCGTCCAGCAGCGTCGCCGCGCGGCTCGCCGCCGCCGCGACGCGGTCCAGCGCCTCCGAGAGCTGAGCCGCCGCGCGCGTCGCGTTCGTGGGGTCGAACGGGGCGTCGTCATCGCGGCTCAGGCTCAGGCTCGGGCTCCGCGCGGAAACGAGCCCGCCGCCGACCGAGGCGGTCGGCGTCGCGGCGCGCGCGCGCGCGAGCGTCTCGAGACGCCCCGCGAGCGCGCGGCGCTCGCGCTCCAGCCGCGCATTCGCCGCCACGAGAGCGGACGCCTCGTCCACCAGCGCGGGGTGATCCAGTGTGGCCATGGCCTCGCGCGCCGCGGCTTTCGCCGCGGCGGCGCCCGACGGCGCGTCACTCGCGGCTGAGTCGAGCGACGACGCGAAGACGTCCTCCGCGTCCTCGGCGGCGTCACCCTCCGCGCTCGCGCCGAGCGCCCCGCCGCCGAAGTCGAAACTGGCCTCGGCCTCGGCGTGGTCGTCGCGCGGGAAAAGTGCGAGCTCGAGGTCCGCGTCCGCGGGCGCGGGGCTGTCGAAGAGCGCCGCCGCGGGCAGAAAAGTCGCGGGCACGCCGCCGCCGCCGATGCTGACGTCCGTGTCCGGGGTCTCTTCATCCGCGGACCCTTCGGGTTCTCCCGGGACATCGATGCCGTTCGCGCGGAGCACGTCCTGGAGCGCGCGCGCGCGCGCCTCAGCAGCCTCCGCGCGCGCCCGCGCGGTGTCCTTCTCGCGCGTCAGGTCGTCGACGCGGTGGACGTACTCGGAAGACATCTCCTTCATGCGCTCGGACGCGGCGAGGCCTTGGTCGATCTCGCTGTTTTTCAGGTGCTCGAGGCGCTCGCGCAGCGCCTCGTTCTCGTGGCGCGCCTGGATTGCGCTGCGCAGCTGTTGGTGCGCGTCCTCGTCTGTGGGCTCGCGCGCGAGCGTGTCGGCGATGTAGCTGACGTGCTCGGAGACCAGCGAGTCGTTCAGGCCGGGCGAGCCCGCGGTCGAGATCCAACGCGGACTCGCGGGAGCGGCCTCACGTCGAGGCGAACGCGGCGCTCCAGGCGAGGGCAGCGCGCCCGGCGCGATATTGGAGGAGGCTGAGATGACCCCCAGCGGCGTCCTGGGCGCACCGCCGGCCTTGCGTCGAGATATCGGTGTCCGCGCGCCGGCCGCGTCGCCGTTCGGGGACTTGGCGCCGCCCGACGGCGATTTCCTCGGAAGCGTCTCACGCGCCGACGCGGGGGCCAGGGGCGACGCCATCCGGGGCGGGCCGCCTCGGATGGCGGTCCCACCCACACGGGGCGAGCCCCGACGGGCCTCACGCATCGTCGCGTCGAGACGCCGCGCGGGTGTCGTGTGGTCCTTCCGGCGCACAGCTGTGCGCGGGCATCGAACAAATCTTTCTCCTCAACGGCTCGTGCGCTCGTGGCTCGTCAACCGAAAAGCCGTTTCATTTGGAAAAACGCATTTTGCCTTTTTATGAGACTGAAAGCGCTGGGCATTGTGCGCGTTTTTTCGAGTTGTCGAGACGAAACAAGACTCGACCACCCTCACCCTCACGAGCTGGAAAACGACTGAGAGCTTGACGCTCCGCGCACTCTCTCCCGCGCCCGCCGCCGCGTTCCCGGGATGTTCACGCCACCGACGACGCGCGAGCGCGCATCCGCCGTCGCGCGCTCGGCGCTCGTGTTCTCGCTCCTCGCCCTCGCCGACGCCGCAGAGACGCGGCGCGCGTCCACCCTCGCGTCACCGAGGGTTTCCTCGACGCTCACCAGCGTCGCGACGAGGACTCCCACCGCGGACGCTGCGGCGTCCGTCGGCGCACGCGAGGCGCACGCGTCGCCCACGACGCACGCCGTCGGGCTCGAGCCGTGCGGCGGCGCCGACCCCGAGTGCTTCGTACTGCGCACGCCCTTTCCCGCGAACGACGTCACAGCGTCCTCGTGCGCCCTCCTCGCGGTCCCCTCCGTGACTCTGGACGGCGAGGGCGCGCGCGTGAAGCGCCACGCCTTCGACGGCGCGGACCTGACGTTCTTCGTCGACGTGCGCGCGGCGCTTCGCGGCGCGGACGCGCGACCGGGCGACACGCCGTCGTTGCGGGCGAGCGCGAAGCTGATGTGCCCCAAGCGCACGTTCGAGGCGGCCGCCGCGGCGGCGACCTCGAAGGGCGCGCCCGGCCCCGGCGGACGCGCGACGTGGATCTTCCCCTTTAACTTTTTCCTCGTCGAGGAGCTCGCGATCCTCGGGGACTCCATCGAGGCGCTGGTGGAGGCTTCGGACGACCTGCAGATCACGGTCACGGGAGACGACGGCTCAGAGGCATTCCTCACCGCCGGGTTCGGCGACGGCGCGCCGAGTCAGCCGTCGAGTGGAGGCACGAGGGACGAGTCCGCGAACGATCCGTTCTCCGCGTTTGCCGGAACCGTCGCCGGCGCGCTGACGAGCGCGCAGCACGCGGTGACCTCGGCGTTCGAAAACGCACCGCAAATCACCCCGCCGTCGTTCGACGACCTCTGCGCGTGAAAATGAAGCGGCGCACGTCGTGATGCGCGCGATGGGAAGAAACGCGTTCGTGAAAACGGAAGCGCGGGCGAGAAGAAGGCGAGCGACGAACGCGCGCGAACGCGACGCGCTCTGTGAAACGACGAGAAAGAACCTTCGACTTGAAACTCATCACGCGAAGATCTCCTTCACTCCTTTCGAGAACTGGGTGTCCTCGGTGCGCATCGGCCCGCGCTCGGTGCCGTCCGCGTTCGTGAACCAGCCCTTGATGGGCGAGACCGTCTCCTTGATGCCCTCGCCGAGCGGCGTGAGGCGCGCGCGCATCACCCGGCGCAGGTCCTCCATGGACGTGATGCCCATCACCTTGCACGTCCCAACCACCACGGCGGCGGTGCCCCACACCGCGAGCGTCCCGCCCCACGCCATGGCGCGCCCTGGGGTGGGGTCGGGAAGCAGCTTGATCTTCTTGCCCGCGATTTCCACCACGGTGTTGTCCACCATGTGCCTCGCGGCGCGGCTCTCGACGCCGTCCAGGTGCTTGGGCGCCGCCGACATCAGCTCGCTCGCCTTGTGCACGGAGAAGATGGTGGTGTTCTCCACGCCCGACGCGGTGGTGCCGGCGGTCCACTTGTTCTTGCCGAGGTTCACGCGCGAGCCCATCGTGAGCGAGCCGATGAGATAGGGATCGCCCGTGCACACGCCCTTGACGACGTGGCGCGTGAGGAACGAGCGGTCCAGCTGGCGCGTGACGTGCTTCTCCTGCGCGGGCGTCGACAGGCGCACGGAGTGCGCCAGCACCTGCGGGAGCGCGCCGGAGGTCACGCTCCTGGCTTTGGGCGCGGGAATGCTGTCGTACCGGCCGGAGAGCTTCAGCTGCTTGACGTACTCCGCGATGTGTCGTTCCTGCTCGAGCTTGAAGAAGCGGTCCTCCTGCGCCTTGCGCATGGCTTCGATGGAGGCGGACATCGCGATGCTGACTGAGCGGAGTCGGGGCTTTCGGCTCGGGTGGCGATTTTCTCGAAATAAAGAACGCGAGGCGCGGGTGGCTCGGGCGACGTGCGGTGGAGGTGACGCGCGTGGCTCGGACGCTCGCGATGAGCGCGGCGAGAGGCTGGGGGAAGGTGGAAGGTGCGGAAAGTGGACCCCGCGCCGAGGCGGCGCCGCGGAAAAGGGAACGAAAGGGAACGCGTTTGTTTCCGGCGACTTTGGAGAACCGTGGAAATCTGACGTGGATTTGGTTTCCCGCGAAGAAGCGCGGTCAAGACTGGTCAAGATGCTCAAGAGCAAAACTTGACATGCGTGAAACCGGCTCCGCTCGAGTCGTCTCAAGTTGTAGCGTAAACACCACGACCTCGAGAATGTTTCGCTGAGACACCACAAGGTCGCTGTTGTGATACCCGCTCCGGCAGTTGTCGGTCGCGCGCGCGCGCCTTCGCGCGAGGTGGGACGTCACACCCCGGGGAGGTGCGTCGTGAGGAACCATCATGGACGGCGCGCGGCCTTCGTCCGGTGCGGCCACGACGAGCCGCGGCCCCGGCGGGAATCGGCACCCCGGCGGGATCGCGGAATCGCGCGCGCATGACGCGCGGACCCTGTCCACGATGGACGGCACGCTTCGGGACTCGTGCGAGCGCATTCGCGACCGCGTGGCTGAGCTCGCGGGCGACGCGCGACCGCGCGTCGTCTCCGAGATGGAAGCGGCCCTGTCGCAGGTGGAGTACGATCTGAACGGCGCCGAGTTTCTGCTCGCGCAGCTCAGGGAAGCGATCGCCGTCTCCGCGCCGCCGCGCGACGTACCGCCGGTCGCCGCCTACCGCGCCTCGCTGCAGGGCTCGCGGAGCGCGCTCGACGCCGTGCGCGAGGCTGCGCGGCTGGTGAGGCCGCGCGCCGCGGGAAACGCGCCCGGAGACGGGGAGACCGGGTCGGTTGAAGAAACCCGCTCTGCGTCTGCGTCTATGTCCGGCGCCCCCGAGCACCTGCGCGCCTTGCGAGGCATCTGGAACGGCACTTTGCGTCTCGTGCGGGAGCTCATGGAGGATCCGTTCTCCGCCGACCCGGAGCCGCGGATGGGAACGGGAGGCGGAAGGGTCGGGAGCGCGCGGGCGCGGCGGCGCGGCGAGGTGCCCGGCGAGGAGGCGCTTCGCGACGCGCCCGAGGAGTCGGAGGATTACCAGGTCGCCGCGGGGTACTACCCCGCGCCCGGTCGCGAATCCCGGCGGAGCAGAAGAGGCGCGGGGGACGGCGACGGCGCGAAACGCGGTGGGAGCTCGTCTCGGCGCCGGAGCGGACGCGCGGGGACGCGCGGGGTGGCGCCGGAGATGTCCCCCGTGATGGAGGAGTCGTCGCCGCGGAAGGGCCCGGATCGGTCTCCGGGAATGCGCGAAAGCGACGCGCGCGCGCTGGAGGGAGATGCGGGTCGTCTCGCGCCGATTCGCACGATTCGCACGACGCCCGAGGGGGACCGCCCGCCGGTGAGACGCGCACTGCTCCCTGAGGCGGGCCCGAGCCCGAGCCCGGAGCCCGAGGCGCGCACGCCGCGGAGCGACGCCGCGACGGAGACCGACTCGGAGGTCGGGTCGGACGCGGAGGGGTACAAGGCGCTCGTCGGCATGTACGCGGGCGTGCGGGTAGGGCACTCGCCCGAGCTCGGGGTCGACACGTCCGCGGACGAGGTTTCCGAGGCGGACACCACGCCGCGCGGCCCGGCGTCGGAGGAGAGGACTGGAAAGGAAGCTCCGCCGTCCCGCCCGCCGCCTCCGGGCGCGTCCGTCGCGGACGACGTCTCCGCTCGAGACGCGCTCTTCGCGACGTCGTCGGGAGGCGACGCGCGCGCGCCCGAGTCGGACTCGTGGAAACCCGAGGGCGCGTTCGACCCCGCCGTCTCCGGTCGCCGCGCGCGGTGCTCGGAGAAGCACATCGAGGAAGAGCTCGAGCGCGGCGCGCGCCGCCTGGAAAGAAGCGGCGAGTCCCTCGCTGCCGCCGGTCGCCTGGCGGACGGCGCGAACGCCGCGGGCGAGGCGTTGCTCGCGTCTCTGCGCGGGCAGACCGAGTCGCTGGCGAGGAACGGCGAGGCGCTGCGACGCGTGGGCTCGGACATGGAGACGAACGAGAAGCTGGTCGGGGACATGAGCAGTTGGACGCGGCTGGGCGCGAAACCCAGAAGACGACCGTGGGGTTAGGACGGGAGCGGAGCGTGTATCAAAAGTCTCAAGCGTTCGTTTTTCGTTTTCAGCCGCCGCGGACTCGTGAAAATGCGCTCACGTGCGAGCGCCACGTCCACGCATCGCGCGTCACAACCCGGCGAACGTCGAATCTCGCGTGGACGTCGCGTCGCTCGCCCCACCGATGGCCAGCCCGGCGAATGGGTCCTCCGCGCCTGCCTCGCGCGCGGGCGCCGCCGGCGGCGGCGGACCAGGCGCGAAGGCGGCCGAGCCGTCGACGTCGGCGACGGCCTCGGGGGGCGCCGCCTCGTGACGCCCGCCGGCGCGATTCTCGTCCCCAGAACGGCGCGCTTCTCCATCCCCCCCCCCCACGTCCTCGAGCAACGCCGCCGCGCCTCTGGTGAGCGCCTCGTACTGCAGCGCCAGGCTCTTGTAGCCCCCCAAGAGCTCGGGCACGTCGCCAATCTGCAAGTCGTCGGCGCGCGCGTACGCGTACTTGTACGGCAAAGGCATCCCCCCCCCGCGCTCGTCCTCCGCCGCGAGGCTCGCGGCGCCCTCCGCCTCCACGCCATCCACCGATCGCCACTTCTCGCGGACGCGACCCAGAAACGCGGATTTCTCCTCGAGCAAACGCTTCGCGTCCTCGAGCTCGGCGCGCAAGCGCGCGTTCTCGCGCCGCAGAGGCTCGGAGGACGCCTCGGAAGACGTCGACGCCGCGCGCGACGCGCCTTCCCCGCGTGCCTCGCGCTCTGCCGCCGCCGCCGCCGCCTCGTCGCCGAGATCCACGTCCTCGGGCGTCTGCTTCGGGTCCACGCCCTCCGCGAGCATGTGCGCCTCGAACACGTCCGCGTCGAGGTTGGTGAACGCGGCGTGGTCGCACGACGCCAGGAAGCGCGCGGCGGAGACCAGATTGGTGTAGAAGTACGCCGCCTCCGATCGGAGCCTGCTTTCCCGGCGGAACCGCGCGACGTACCGCAGGTTGCTCTCCAAGAACGGGGGGTTAGCGCGGAGCACGACGTATATCAACACCGGGAGGAAATCGTCCGCCCCCGCCGGTTTGTTCCCTCCCGCGGTGTTGAGGAGATTATTCACGATGCGACAGGTGTTCAACACGCACACGAGCTTGTCCCTGGGCGCCTTGAAGTGGTTCACCTTCGCGAGCTCATCCTCCGCGAGCCGCCACGACGTCTCGACTCGAAATTGCGCGGGTATGTCCAGGTGCTCCGGTCGGATGAACGTTCGAAGCGCGGCGACGCGTCGCGCGAGGTGCTTGTCCGCGCGTTTGTCGTCACCCGTCACCGCGAACGTGCTCGGATGCAGTTTCGTCATGAGGTACTTCTCCAAGCCCTCACCGGAGGCGTCGATCTCGTCGTCGCTCGCGCCGCGCCACGCGGGATGACCGCGGAATGCCCCTTCCGTCGCGGCGAGGAACTCCTGAATGCGCGCGGAGTCCGCCTCCGCGTCAACGACGCCCCCCGAACCGAAGGACGAGATGAAAGATTTGACGGACTTCACGAGCTCGGACGCGCTGGGGTGCCGCATCTTCTCCAGAAAGTTCTGGAACGTCAAAGGCGCCGCGGTCGAGCCCGACTCCCCGCCTTCCGTCATCGTGCCTGTCGGGACGACCACCCAGCGCCCTCGGCAATGGCGGTGGGGGCGTGGGCGGAAAGTTTGAACCACGTTGTCAAGTCTGAAAAATCAACCGCGCGAACCATCCCGCGTGGGGCGTGGCTTGACCGCACGAAGACTGACCGAAGAGGACCGTCGCGCGGAGGCCGGGTCATGCGCGCGACCGAATCTCGGGTGCGCGATCATGCCTCTACGACTACCCATCACGAGACGGACGTTGACGAAAAGGAACGCGTGCGATGTGGCGCGCGAGTAGCTGAGCGACGATGTGCAAACAATGAAGTGTTTCATTTCAGCATTCGTTTTTTAGGGGAGGACGTCCGTCAGGCGCGGGCGTTCGGAAGCGAACGCCCAAGCGCCGCCGATCAGTCATCGTCTTCGTGCCGCGCACGTACGCGCGCGACGCGTCGGACGACGCTTAATCGAAGAGGTCAAAGTCGCCCATCTCTTCCTCCTCCTCCTCCTCCTCGGGCTCGGGCTCAGCAGCCGCGGCGCCGCCGCCACCGCCGCCGCCGCCGCCGCCGCCGCCGCCGCCGCCGCCGGAGGGGACGGAGGCGAGCTTGGCCGTGCCTTCCTTGATGAGCTCAGCGACATCCTTGCCGTCGATGGCGGCGAAGAAAGCAGAGAGCTTGGCATCGTCGACCTCCGCGGAGACTGCAGTTTTGGAAAGAAAGTGGAGAGAGCGTCAGCGAAGCGGTTCGTGGTTTTGCGCGACAGGCGACGGTTCGAACGCGCGCGGCGGGCGGGGGACGCGACGCGCGAGGGGACGCGCGCAGGTGGATCACGCATCGCCACGTACCGGAAGCGAGGACAGCCTTGACATCAGCCTCCGAGGGGGAGTCCTTGCCTCCGAGCTGCGCCTGTTGTCGGAGAGAGAGATGGTCGGGAAAAGGGTTAGCGGAAAACCCTAATACGAGGAAACACGAACTCGGTGTTCGCGCGGAGGACGCGCGCGTCGCGTGTGTTCGGACGATATCACGCGTGCGACGCGAAAGCCGGGAGAGCGCACGCATCATCCGGTCCTGCATCCGGACTCCTGGCAGATGTCGTTCACCGCGCGCGAGGACGCCACCGTCCGTCGGGACGTCGGTGCACGTCGCGCTTTCGCTTTCCGAACCCCGAGCGTTGGATCCGCCGGACGGTGGGTCGCACACGCGTTACGCACCAGCAGGTAAGCGGCGGCGTACTTCATCTTTACGTTTAAGGTAGTGTGGTGTTAGACACGCAAGCTGCACACGAGTGT
>MDSV01237216.1_pt1 | contig 20341 bp, 19 predicted proteins | sample 810851 | NCBI WGS metagenome assembly MDSV01 (sample SAMN05326640, study PRJNA326480) | marine metagenome | isolation source: seawater | place: Atlantic Ocean: North East | collected 2012 | reverse complement strand
TTTTCTCATCAGGAATCTCAAGTTTTATTTTTTCTTGTATTTCTTTTATTTTAATTTCAACGTGATATTTTTTTAATGCTAAAATTATTTTTTCAGTTGTTTGTTTAATTTTTTCATTTTCTCTTTCTGTAAATATATTATGTTTTTCTTCCCAGTTTTCACTTATAGAATGCTTATTACTTAATAGATCAGCTGTTAAACTATTTATATTAGAATTATCATGTTTAATAAAGTAATCTATTTCAATTTTTTTATTTTGGTTATATATAGATAGAATTTCACTATAATAATTTTTATATTCCGGGTTGTTAAAAATAATATTATCAAATTGTAAATCTGATATAATCATTTCAGCCACATTTGTTTTTTCATTCTTATATATAAATTTTTGATTTCCATAATTGATTAAAATGCGCAATATTTCTTTTTCAAGGTTTTTTAATTTGTTGTTTTTTAATTTTTTTATATTATGGTTTTTTCTATCATTTTTTTCAACCATTAAAGAAGGATCCTTTTTTATGTTTTTTCTGGCTAAAGAAACTTCTTGTAACATTACTTCTTCAGAAATATTAAGATTTTTATGATATGTTTTACAATATTGTTCGCGTATTAGTTGGTCAGGTATATTTGATATAGAAGAAAAAATATCTCTTTTTATGGTTATAATTTCTTTAGGATCTTTTTTTATTTTTAGTTCAGACTTCAGTATTTTATATTCTACAAAATTTATTTTTTTTGTTTCTAGGAAGTCATTAAACTCATTCGAACTTAACTTTTTGGCATAGGAATCTGGATCCTCATTGTTCGGGAAAATAATAGTAGTTACATTCATGTTTTCTTTTAATGCTATATCAATTGTTCTGTAGGTTGCTTTTACCCCAGCATCATCTCCATCAAATAATAAAGTAATGTTATCTGTTAAGCGTCGAATTAATTTGATTTGTTTAGCTCCCAGTGCTGTTCCTGATGCAGACACAACATTCTCGATATTTTTTTGCTGCATTGAAATAACATCTGTGTATCCTTCCACAATAAAACAGTTGTTTTTTTTAGCAATACTTGATTTTGCCTGATAAAGGCCATACAATACTGAGCTTTTATAATATATTAGAGATTCAGGTGAATTCAGATATTTTGCTTTAGTATTTTTATTAAGAGCTCTCCCTCCAAAACCAAGAACCCTTCCCGAAAAACTATGAATTGGAAAAATAACACGATCCCGAAACCGATCAATCAACTGATTATCATTTTCATTTTTTAAAATTAATCCCGCTTCAATCAAAATATTTTCATCAAAACTTTTTTTTATAGCTTGAGTTGCTAAGTCATTCTTTTTTATAGAACTGTATCCTAATTCAAATCTATTAATTATATTTTTATTAAAGCCGCGCTCTTTGAAGTAGCTTAAGCCAATTTCTTTACCTTCTTTTGAATTGAATAAATTTTCTTTAAAAAACTCATTTGCAAATTTAGTAACTATAAATAAACTTTCTTGCTTATTTCTCCTATCTATATCTTCTTCAGTTAATTTTTCTTCTTGTATTTCTATATTATATTTTTTAGCAATAAACCTTAAAGCATCAGGATAATTATAATGTTCGATATCCATTATGAATTTCACAACATTCCCTCCAACACCGCACCCAAAACATTTAAAAATACCTTTTGTTGGAGAAACTATAAAAGAAGGCGTTTTTTCATCATGAAAGGGACAATTTCCAATATAATTCACGCCTTTTTTTTTCAACGACACAAAATCACTAATAACATCTTCTATTTTAGCCGTTTCAAAAATCTTATCAATAGTTTCTTTTGGGATCATATCTTTCTGTTTATTACAAAATCTAACAATAATATTAAAGATTTTTTTGCATCATTATTATCATAATTATCTAAAATTTGAATTGCTTTTTTGTGGTATTCTAGCATTTTTTTTTCAGCATATTCAATCCCGTTATTTTCTTTAACTATAGAAATAACCTTATTCACTTTAGTATTATTATCAGAGTAATTTTTAACAACATTTAAAATATATTTTTTGGTTTTATTATCTACTATGTTAAGAGTATGTATTAAAGGTAAAGTTAATTTCTTTTCTTTAATATCAATAGCTGTTGGTTTTCCTATTATAGAGTTTTGCGTATAATCAAACAAATCATCTTTTATTTGGAACGCAATCCCAGCTGCCTCTCCAAATAGCTTCAATTCATTAATTGTATTTTTAGATTCATTAACTGAGCTAGCTCCAGCAGCACAACAGGCACCAATTAATGTTGCGGTTTTTTTACGAATTATTTCAAGATAAATATCTTCTGTAATATCAAGAGTTCTACTTTTTTCAATTTGTAATAATTCTCCCTCACTCATTTCTTCGACGCTAGAGCTCATAATTTTTAGTAAATTTATTTCATCATTCTTAACAGCAAGCAACAACCCTTTACTTAAAAGAAAATCTCCTACTAGAACAGCAACTTTATTTTTCCACAAGGCATTAATAGAAAAGAACCCTCTTCTAAAGTTAGAATCATCTATAACATCATCATGAACAAGTGTGGCTGTATGTAGTAATTCAATCATAGTTGCTGCACGATAAGTGCTTTCTTGAAATTTATTAAAAAGCTTAGCGCTTAAGAAAACAAATAACGGCCTAATCTGCTTGCCTTTACGTTTAATAATGTAGTACATGATTCTATCTATTAATGCCACATTACTATTTAAAGATTGTTTGAATTTTTCTTCAAACAAATCCATTTCTTTTCTTACAGGAACTTTAATTTCTTTAATTATAGACATTTAAATTTCTCTTGAAAGTATAAATAAATGATATCGAATTTTTTGTAAGATAAAACATCAGGTATTTAATTTATTTATTAGCTGTCCACAAGCAGCATCAATATCCCCACCCTTGCTTCTTCTTAAATTTACAATTAGATTTCGTTCTTCCAAAAATTTAATAAATAAAATTGTATTTTTATTATTAGTTTTTTTAAAGCCAGTATCTTCTACGTTATTGTATTCTATTATATTAATTTTACAGGGGCTGATTTTTGCAAATTCAGCTAATTTTTTTGCATCAAAAATAGAATCATTAATATTTTCAAATAATATGTATTCGTATGTTACTCTTTTTTTAGTTTTTTGGTAATAATACTTTATGGAGTTTTTTAAATCCAAAAGATTTATTTTTTTATTTATGGGCATTAAGTTATTTCTTTTGTTATCAATAGCTGAATGCAGCGAAATAGCTATATTAACAGATACATTATCATCTGCTAATTTAGTAATCATTTTTGCTATACCTGCAGTTGAAACTGTAATTCTTCTTGGAGACATTCCTAAGCCATCATTTGATGTGATAAAACGAATAGAGTTTATTAAATTTGAATAATTTAATAAAGGCTCTCCCATGCCCATATAAACAATATTTGAAATAGGTTTGTCAAAAATTTTTATAGCCTCTTCATTTAACATATATACTTGATCATAGATTTCAGGGTAATCTAAGTTTCTTTTCATTTTAAGTTTACCCGTAGCACAGAACGCACATGTCAGGCTACATCCTACTTGTGAAGAAATACATGCAGTAATTCTATTTTTTGAGGGGATTAGAACACCTTCCACCATTAAATTATCATATAGTATAAAACTATATTTTACAGTCCCATCAATACTCTTTTGCATGTTATTTATTTTTACAGGCTTAATAATAAAATGTGTGTCAAGTATAATCCTAGATTTTTGAGATAGGGAAGTCATTTCATTAAAAGAAACCGCTCTTTTTTTCCAAATCCACTCATTAATTTGTTTACTTCTAAACGAAGACATATTATTGTTTCTGCAAAATATTTCAATGTCTTTTAAAGATATTGATCTAATGTCTGTTTTCATTTCCATAGTATTTACAAAGATATGTTTACTTTTGGTCTATGCGATTTTTAACAGCAGATTATTTATATCCTCTTAATACTACACCTATAAAAGAAGGTGTTTTACAAATTTCTAATAAAGGTGAAATCATCAATATTTTCAAAGATAGAGATGGATTTTATAAAGATAAAATAGAATTTTATGAGGGGATATTGGTTCCGGGATTTATTAACGCACACTGTCACTTAGAGCTTAGCCATTTGCATAAAGTCATTAAAAAAGAAAAAGGTTTATTATCTTTTATTAAGTCAATTCCAGAAAAAAGAAATGTATCAAAAAAAATTATCATGAATAGTATTGAAAATGCTGAAAAAGAAATGATAAAAAATGGTATTGTAGCGGTAGCAGATATTTGTAACACATCAGACACGTTATTGTTGAAATCAAATAAAAATTTAGAATATTATAATTTTATAGAAACGTTTGCAATATCAGATAAATTAATAGATCAATCCATAAACCAAGCTATTTTTTTAAGACATCTTTTTCGTCAAGTTGGCTTAAAAACAACTATTACACCACATTCTCCATATAGTGTTCACCCAAGAATGATGAAAGTTATATCAGAATTATACGACAAAAAGGATCATATTTTATCTATACATTTTCAAGAATCCTTTTTAGAGGATCAAATGTTTAAATTTAAAAAAGGACAGCTAGTTGATTGGTTAAAAGAAAAAAATGCAGATCCCGAGATATGGAAAGAAAAATCATCTTCTTTGGACTCTCTCAAAGACTTAAGAGGTATAAAAAAATTATTAGTTCACAATACTTTTTTATCAAACAAAAATATTACAGATGACTACTTTTGTACATGCCCAAAGGCTAATTTATATATTGAAAACAGACTGCCTGATTATTCTATTTTTAATGAAAATAAAATTTGTGTAGGAACAGACAGCCTAGCATCAAATAATAGTTTATCCATTTTAGAGGAGCTGATAGTAATACAAGAAAATTCGGATTATGATTTAAACACATTGTTAAAAATAGGTTGTAAGAATGGAGCAGAAATATTTGGCTTTAAAGAATTAGGGACTTTTGAGATAGGAAAAAAACCCGGGGTAAATCTTATAGATGTTAAAAAAAAGCTATTATATTCAACTACAAAACTTAAAGTATTATTCTAGTGATTCAGCAATTATTAGATCTGTCTTGGAAGTGATTTTGATATTTTTTTCTTCTCCATTGATAGTTTTAATCCTTCCACCATATTGTTCATATACACTGGCATCGTCAGTAAATTTTTTTAAAAAATTTTGCCCATACGCTTTTTTAATTTCTTGTAATTTAAAACATTGAGGTGTTTGAACAAGATATATTTTCTCTCTATTTACCGTGACACTATATTTTTTAGTTATTTTCCTTAAAGATTCTTTAATTGGCAAAACAGGAATCGCACCATAATTATTTTTAACTTTGGAAAGCAGGGATTTTATTAGTTTTTTAGATATATACGGCCTAACCCCATCATGTATTGCAACAATTTCTCCAGCTTTAATTTTTTTAAGTCCATTTTTTACTGATTCAAATCTATTTACTCCTCCAGATATTAATGTGTGTTTAACTTGAAAATTGTGAATTTTACATAACTTTTTCCAGTAATTAAATTGACTTTCAGGTAACACTAAAAAAATATCATTAAAATCTTGAAAATTATTTAATGTATGCATTAAAATGGGAAGATTCTTTAATTGAAGAAATTGTTTTGGTATAGCAGATTTCATACGAATTCCCTTACCTCCAGCTACTATTAACGCAACATTTTTCATGTTTATATAATTAGCATTGCGTCCCCATAAGTATGAAAATTATACCTCTTTTTTATACCTTCCTTGTATGCTTTTAATAATAAATCTAATCCAGAAAATGCAGCCACTTGCATCATTAAAGATGATTTTGGAAGATGAAAATTAGTTAACATACAGTTTGCAATTTGAAAGTTATGAGGAGGAAACAAAAATATATTTGTCCAACCTTCGTATGGAATTACTTCTTTATTTGTAGAGACAGAACTTTCTAGTGTTCTCATAACTGTTGTTCCAACACTACAGATTTTTTTATTTTCTTTTTTAGCTATATTTATAATATTTGCAGCTTCTTCATTGATAATTATTTCTTCAGATTCCATTTTATGCTTAGAAAGATCCTCAACTAGAATTTCACTGAAAGTACCAAGACCAACATGTAACGTGGTTTCAGCAAAATTGATACCTTTAATTTCCATTTTTTTCATGAGAATTTTACTAAAATGCAATCCTGCAGTTGGTGCTGAAATTGCGCCTTCATGTTTCGCGTAAATTGTTTGAAATCTTTCAGTGTCTTGTGCTGTTGGTTTTCTATCAATGTGTTTAGGCAAAGGAGTTTCACCAAGAATAGAAAGAGTATTTTTAAATTCTTCATGTGTGCCATCAAATAAAAAACGTAATGTTCTTCCTCTGGATGTGGTATTGTCGATTACTTCAGCAATTAGCTCATCATTTTCTCCAAAAAAAAGTTTATTTCCGATTCTGATTTTTCTTGCAGGATCAACTAAAACATCCCATAATCTATTTTTTTTATTTAATTCTCTTAGCAAAAAAACTTCGATTTTTGCCCCTGTTTTTTCTTTATTTGCGTAAAGTCTAGCAGGAAAAACTTTTGTGTTGTTAAGTGCTATTACATCTCCATCATCAAAGTATTCTTGAAAATCAGACATTTTTTTGTGATTAATTTCTCCTGTTGACCTATTCACAATCATTAATTTTGCATCTTCTCTATTTTCTGCAGGTTTTTTAGCTATTCTTTTTTGAGGCAAATCAAAATTGAACATGGATAATTTATATTTCATATTGTAAAGGTTATTTAATTTAAGCCAACAAATATAATGTATGTATTTGCGTAAGTCAAGAGAAATTAACTATTTAGTAATTGCTCAAAAGTATTTATATCTAGCGATTCAGAAAGACGATAGTTTCCTATAGCTTCTCTGCGTAGTTTTGAAAGATATCCTCCAGAATTTAATTCTTGTCCAAAATCATTTGCTATTGAGCGAATATAGGTTCCTTTGCTACAATTGATTTCAAATTGTATTTTAGGAAGATCAATATTAGTTAGTTTAAAATCAAAGACTGTTATTTTTCTTGGATTTACTTTAATGTTTTCTCCTCTTCTAGCTTTTTTATATAACCGTTCTCCGTTCATTTTTATTGCAGAAAAAATAGGTGGTATTTGAGATAGTTCTCCTATAAATTTTCTAGTAGTTTTTTTTAAAAGGTCATTATTTATATGGTTGATTTTATAAGTTTTTGAAACTTCTGTTTCAAGATCATATGAATTAGTTGTAGCTCCTAATGTAATTTCTCCAGTATAAACTTTTGGTAATTTTTGAATGGCATGTATTTTTTTAGTTGCCTTGCCAGTACATATAACAAGCAGGCCAGTAGCAAGAGGATCTAATGTCCCAGAATGCCCAACTTTAATTTTCTTAATATTGTACTTTTTTTGAATTAAGTATTTTATCTTTTTCACCACATTAAATGATGTCCACCCAAGAGGCTTATTAATTAACAAGATTTCTCCATTTATGTATTTTTCGATTGACATCCGCCAATAAATACTTTAAAATGAGTAGCTCAATAAAATAATTCCACCAACTAGCATACAGTACACTCCAAAATATTTCAACTGACTTCTTTTTACTAGCTTAACCATCCATCTACATGCAAAGAAACCTGTTAAAAATGCAAAAAAGAACCCTACAATTAGCGGTAAAAAGTTAGCATCTTGATAGTTAATCTGACCTGAAAAAATATCTTGGATCATTTTACCTATAATTAAAGGAACGACCATTAAAAAAGAAAATCTAGCCGCATGCTCTTTATCTATACCAAGCAATACAGAAGTGGCAACTGTAGCTCCAGAACGAGATATTCCAGGTAATATTGCTATTGCTTGCGCCATACCAATTATTAAAGCATTAAGCGCTCCAACATTTTTTTTAGATGGTTTTGTTTTATCTGCAAGTAATAGCACTAAGCCTGTTATAATTAACATAAATGCAACAAAAGTCAGTTCTTTTCCAAATAAAGATTCTATTTTTTCTATAAAAAAAAGACCAGCGATTGTAGCGGGAATCATGGAGATTAATATTTTAAGGGAAAATCGAAATGCAGTATTATTTTTGAACTCAAAAAGACCAGAAAAGACTTCAGAAATTTCTTTTTTAAAAACAACAATTGTTGAAAGCGCTGTTGCAAAGTGTAACACTACAGTCATAAGCATACTTTCTTTAGAAAGATTGTTTTGCCCAATTAATTCTTTAACTATTTCTAAATGACCACTGCTGCTAACAGGAAGGAATTCTGTTAACCCCTGAATAATTCCAAGTATAATTGCATTGAAGATTTCCATTAATTACTTCTGAGATCTTATCATAATAGCAAAAATTTCAATAATAAAGCCAATTGCAATTAGTATAGGGGCAAAAGTTAAACGCTGCAAGTTAAATATTTTATAAGAAAATTTTGTTGGATCTTCAGAGCCTCCGCCAATCATTAAAGCAAGACCGCTTAATATGAAAATTAACCCTATAACTAATAAAATATAATTTTGTTTTTTAAATGTAGATTCCATGATTTTTATTTATATAATTCTTGTTCATTTAATTTAATATATTTTTTAACAGCAAGATAAGTAGCACATGAGCTTATTAATAATCCAATAAAAAATATAAGCAAAAATACAAATCCAATAATTTTTAGATTATTAATGCTTAACATATTTGCTGTTTCGGATTGAATTAATTTAATAGTCCCCATAAGCATAAATATTGCATATATTGAGCTATAAAGACCTTGATAGATTCCTTTTGACAGAAAAGGCTTTTGAATAAAGAGATTGGTTGCCCCAACTAATTTCATAGTTCGAATTAAAAAGCGTTTTGAATATACAGAAAGTCTAATGGTATTATTTATTAGAACAAAAGAAATAGTAAATAACAGTAATGAAAAGATAATTAGTAAGAATGATATTTTTTTGGTATTTCTGTTAAGTTTATCTACAATATCTTTTTGGTAAAAAACTTCGTAAACCATATTATATGCAGTTAGTTCATTATTGACAATACTTAAGCTGTCGTTATTGGCATAATCAGCATTTAATTTAACATCTATTGAAGCTAGTAAAGGACTATATCCTAAAAAATTTACAAAGTCTTCACCAAGAGTTTCTTTTAAATCTTTTGTAGCTTTTTCTTTAGAAATAAAACGTGTAGATTTAACAAAGTTATATCCTTCCAACTCTTTTTGAAATTTCAGAACATCAAGATCTGAAGCAGAGTCCTTGATCATTATCGAAAATCCTATATTTTCTTTCATATAATTTGAAAGCTGCTTTGCATTCAAAATCACTAAACCTAACAAACCTAAAACAAATAGAACTAAAGATAGACTAATAATTACTGAGATAGATGGAGAAAATATTGTTTTAGTAAGAAAATGATAGATTTTATTTTTCATCTTGGTTGCTAAAATATAAAAATAGAATTTAGTAATTAATACATTTCTTTAACTTTGCATTATTCTAGAAAACTATCAAAATGCAATATAACTTTAAGGACATCGAATTTAAGTGGCAAGATTATTGGAAAAAAAAATAACACTTACTTAGTTTTAGAAGACCTTAATGCTCCAAAATTTTATGCTTTAGACATGTTTCCCTACCCATCAGGAGCCGGTTTGCATGTTGGGCATCCGCTAGGTTATATAGCCTCAGATATCTTTGCAAGATATAAAAAATTAAAAGGATTTAATGTGTTACACCCCATGGGGTATGATTCTTTTGGATTACCTACTGAACAATACGCTATAGAGACGGGTATACATCCTTCTGTTGCAACAAAAAAAAATATCGAAACATATAGAAGGCAACTTGATCGTTTAGGTTTTTCTTATGATTGGAGTAGAGAAATTCAAACATCGGATCCAAATTATTATAAGTGGACACAATGGATTTTTAAGCAACTTTTTAATTCATTTTATTGTAATATTGATGATAAAGCAAAACATATTTCAGAATTAATTGAAGAATTTGAAATAAATGGAAATATAAATACTAAAGCATCTTGTGATGAAAAAACACCGATTTTTTCCTCTACAGATTGGATTGGTTTTTCAGAAGAAGAAAAAGAAAATATATTACAAAAATATAGGCTAGCGTATTTGTCAGATACATGGGTAAACTGGTGCGAGGGATTAGGAACAGTATTAGCTAACGACGAAATAAAAGACGGATTATCTGAAAGAGGAGGTTTTGTAGTCGAGCAAAAGTTAATGAAACAATGGCTTTTAAGAATAACAGCATATAGTGATAGACTATTAGAAGGACTAAAGACTATCGATTGGAGCGATTCCATTAAAGAAATACAAAAAAATTGGATTGGAAAATCTGACGGAACATCAATTGACTTTAAGATTGAGAATACAAAAAATATAATTAAAGTTTTTACTACACGACCAGACACTATTTATGGCGTTAACTTTTTAGTGTTAGCGCCAGAACATGAATTGGTTAGAGAAATTGTAAGCGCAGCCAAAAAGCAAGAAGTAAACAACTACGTTAATGAAGTAAAATTAAAATCAGAAAGAGATCGACAAGCAGGAAAACACATTACAGGAATTTTTACAGGCTCTTATGCTGTTCATCCATTTACAAAAGAAAAGGTTGCTATTTGGATTTCAGATTATGTTTTAGCAAATTATGGAACAGGAGCTGTTATGGCAGTTCCATGTGGAGACCAAAGAGACTGGGATTTTGCTAAACATTTTGGAATAAATATCATAAATATTTTTAAAGACAATGATGTTAATAATGGCGCTAACACTAATAAAGATAATATAATCACAAATTCAGAGTTTTTAAATGATCTTTTCGTGACCGATGCAATTAATTTAGCGATTAAAAGAATAGAAGATATTGGAATTGGTAAGCGAAAAACAAATTATAGATTAAGAGATGCTGTTTTTAGCAGGCAAAGATATTGGGGAGAACCTTTTCCTGTTTATTTTAAAGATGATATACCAACATTACTAGAAGATAATGAATATTTAGAATTACCACCAGTTGATAAATATTTACCAACAAATACTGGAGAGCCACCTTTAGCTAGAGCAAAAAAAGAAGATTGGAATATTTTTAAAGGAGATAGAATGGAAAACAATGTTATGCCTGGCTGGGCAGGAAGTTCTTGGTATTTCTTAAGATACATGGATCCTAAAAACGAACTAACATTTTGTTCAAAAGAAAAATCTGACTATTGGGGTCAGGTAGATTTATATATAGGTGGGGCAGAACATTCTGTTGGGCATTTATTGTATTCTCGTTTTTGGACAAAATTTTTATTCGACAGAGGATATATTTCTTTTGATGAACCATTTAAAAAATTAATTAACCAAGGGATGATATTAGGAAGATCAAATCTTGTTTATAGAATTAAAAATACAAATACGTTTGTTACCTTCGAAAAAATTAAGGATTACGATACAACAATATTACATGTAGATATAGATATTGTAGAAAATGATTTTTTAGATATAGCAAGATTCAGAAAATGGAGAAAAGAATTTAATAATGCGGAATTTATTTTAAATGATCAGAAAAAGTATCTATGTGGCTATGAAACAGAAAAGATGTCAAAGTCAAAATATAACGTTCAAACTCCAGATCAACTAGTAGAAAAATTTGGAGCAGATACATTAAGATTATATGAAATGTTCTTAGGACCATTAGAGCAGTTTAAACCCTGGGACACAAAAGGCATAAATGGAGTGCATAATTTTTTAAGGAAATTCTGGAGATTAGTTCATGATGAAAACAATAAATTTACTGTATCAGAAAACAAACCCTCTCATGAGAATTTACAAACGTTACATAAAACTATTAAAAAAGTAGATGATGATATTTCAAGATTTTCGTTTAATACTATTGTTAGTACATTAATGATTTGTATTAATGAATTATCAGATCAAAAATGTAATAACAGGGAGGTAATTAAAGGATTTACAATTTTACTTTCACCATATGCACCACATATTGCTGAGGAAATATGGAATAAATTAGGCAATAAAGATTCCATTTTCTTCTCTAGCTTCCCTGAATATAAACCAAAATATTTAAAACAAAATAAAATAGATTATCCAATATCTTTTAATGGCAAGATGCGGTTTAAAATTACACTTCCAGCAACTAATTCAAAAAAAGAAATTGAAGCAGCCGTCATGCAACATGAAAAAACAAAGCATTATTTATCTGACAAATCCCCCAAGAAGATAATTATAATCCCACAAAGAATTGTAAATATTGTTTTTTAACGTTATTAAAAACACCTTTTTCTTTTTTATCTTCAGCAATTTATTTGTTGCTCTTTGTGCCGTAGCTCTTTTTTTAAGTTCTGAAATAATTTTAGAAACTAATAATGTTAACCTTAGTATTTTTATTTTTTCCTCTACAGTATTTATATATAATTTTCAAAGAATAGTTAGAATTAAAAGAGGATTACAACACACTAGAAAAACATGGATTCTAAGAAATCAAAAGTCAATTATGTTTTTGACTACTGTATTTTTTATTTTATCTTTTTATTATTTCTTGACATTTAATTTAATCACAAAATTCACTATAATTCTTTGTGGTCTAGTATCTTTATTTTACCCCTTTGGATTACGCAATGTACCATTTCTCAAGATATTTCTTATATCCCTTGTTTGGGCAACAACTACATTTTTGTTGTTGGTTTTAGAAAATCAAATTGCTTTAGACTTAGTTAATGTTATTCATTTTCTTTCAAGATTTCTTTTTGTTTTGGCTATTACTATTCCATTTGACATAAGAGATATACCATTTGACAAAACGCAATTAAAAACACTTCCTATTTTTTTTGGGGAAAAAAAAGCACGTGTTGTAGCACATCTGACTTTATTAATTTCATTTATGATTTACAGCTTTTTATTTTTATGCAATATTGTTGAATTGAATTTTATTTTTGCAATAGCCGTTTCTTATTTAATCGCAGCAGCACTTATTTTTAATTCAAAAAAACGAAAAACAGAAATATATTTTTCTTTTGGAGTAGAATCTGCAAGTATAATTTTTTATTTAGTTTTAGTGATATCATCTTGTATTTTATAAATCATATTTATTACCTTTACTGCAGGTATAATTATAATATAAATGTCAGAAAAAAATTCATCTCTTCATTACAGAAATTATCTTCAATTAGATAAAATACTTGACGCTCAACAATTAGAAAGCACTTCTAAGGGTAATGAGGCCCATGAAGAAATGTTATTCATTATTATTCATCAGGCATATGAGTTATGGTTTAAACAAATTCTACATGAGTTAGAATCTGTGAAAAAATATTTTCAGAGAAAAAGAATTGATGAAGAAAATATAGGATTGATTGTTGGTAGAGTAGAAAGAACAAATAAAATCATGAGTGTCTTAGTAGATCAGATAGAAATATTAGAAACAATGACATCATTAGATTTTTTGGACTTTAGGCATCATCTTTCGCCAGCATCAGGTTTCCAATCACATCAATTTAGAAGAATTGAATTAATGTTGGGCTTAAAAATAGAGAACAGACATCAATTTGGAGGCTGCCCTTATCATGCGCAATTTGATGGAGAAAAAAAAGAAGAAATACTTAAATTAGAAGATGAAGAATCGATATTTTGTTTAGTAGAAAAATGGTTAGAGAGAATCCCCTTTTTAAATCTAAACGGATTTGATTTTATTAAAAAGTACGGCGACGTTATAAACGAAATGTTAGAAAAAGAAATTTATAGTATTTCATCTTCATCTATTTTAAATGATCAAGACAAAGCCCTTAGGATTCGTATGATAGAAGAAAACAAAAAATATTTCCAAAGATTTTTAGATGAATCTGAACATGAAAAGGCTATTAAAAATGGAGAAACCTCACTTTCATATAAGGCTACTATGTCGGCCTTATTAATTAATTTATATAGAGATGAGCCTATATTACATTTGCCATATCAATTATTAAGAAGTTTAGTTGAGTTAGATCATAAAATTGCCTCTTGGCGCTTTAGGCATGTGCAAATGGTTGAGAAAATGTTAGGTCAGAAAATCGGAACCGGAGGGAGTTCTGGGCAAGGTTATTTGAAAGAAACAGTAGATAAACATAAGGTATTTACAGATTTAGCTAATATTGCTACTCTTATGATTTCTCGTTCATATTTACCAAAACTTCCAGAGAATATAAAAGAAAACTTAGGCTTTAATTATAAAAAAGAATAACAATGAAAAAACTACTATTTATATTACTTTTTTTGCCTATGATTGGGTTTGGGCAAAAAACATATGTGCCTGATGATAATTTTGAAAATTATTTAGAAGCAAATGGGATGCGAGATGGTATTTCTTTAAATGATAGTGTGTTTACATCGGCTATTGACACAGCAACTTTTTTAGATTTATAAAGATGGAAAAGTAGAGAAGAGATTGGCTATAGAATAAAATATTAATTATATGAATATTAGTTTAAAAAATAAAAATGCAATTGTATGTGGAAGCACACAAGGGATAGGAGAAGCCTCTGCAATTGCTTTAGCAAAATTAGGAGCAAATATTACGTTAATAGCTCGTAATGAATCTAAACTTCTGGAAGTTTTAAATGATTTAGATAAAAGTCAAGGGCAAACACATAGTTTTATAGCTATTGACTTTAGAGATTCAGAAAAATTAAAAGAAGAAGTAAATATGTTAACATCTAATTATCATATACTGGTTAATAATACAGGAGGACCAGCTGCCGGTCCAATTACAGAAGCAAACACCTTTTCATTTGAAAAGGCATTTAGAATGCATGTGATAAACAATCAAATTTTAGTACAAAAAATAGTGGAGGGAATGAAGAAAGAAAGATATGGAAGGATTGTAAATATTATTTCCACTTCAGTTAAAGCTCCAATAGCAGGATTGGGAGTTTCCAATACTATTCGTGCAGCAGTTGCAAATTGGGCAAAAACTATGTCTGTAGAGCTAGGAGAGTATCACATTACAGTTAACAATGTATTGCCAGGATTTACTAATACAAATCGACTAAAATCACTGATTGCTAAGAAAGCAGAAATACAAGGTAAAACAGAACATGAAATAGCATCTATAATGAAATCCCAAGTTCCAGCAGGTAGGTTTGGAGAGGCAGAAGAGGTGGCTAATGCGGTTGCATTTTTATGTAGCCCTGCAGCTTCATATATAAATGGAATTAATATTCCTGTTGATGGCGGAAGAACCAAAAGTTTATAAATGGAAAAAATTTTAAATTATATAAATGGAGAATTAGTTCCACCAGCTAGTGGCAAATATTTGGATAATTACAGCCCAGCTACAGGAAAAGTTTATTCTTTCATCCCAGATTCTGATAAAGATGATATAGACAATGCTGTAAGGGCTGCTAAAGAAGCTTTCATAGGATGGAGTATAACCCCAAAACAGGAGAGGTCAAATATACTAATGAAGCTGGCTGATAACATTGAAAAACATTTTGATCAATTAGTAGCTGCAGAGAGTAAAGACAACGGAAAACCAGAAAGTCTTGCAGCGAATGTAGATATTCCCAGAGCTCCTGCAAACATTCGTTTTTTTGCTGGAGCTATTTTACATGACAGTTCTAATGTTCATGAAATGGATGGATTGGCTATTAATTATACTTTGCGCCAACCAATAGGAGTAGCGGCATGTATTTCTCCATGGAATTTACCTCTTTATTTACTAACTTGGAAAATAGCCCCTGCACTTGCAGCAGGGAATACAGTTGTTGCAAAACCTTCAGAGATTACTCCAATGACAGCATATATTTTTAGTAAAATATGTATAGAAGCAGGGCTTCCAAAAGGAGTGCTAAATATTGTTCATGGTCTTGGAAGTAAAGTAGGAGACCCATTAACCACGCACATAGATACGCCAATAGTTTCTTTTACTGGCGGGACAGTTACAGGAAAGCATATTGCATCAGTGACCGCTCCGATGTTTAAGAAGTTATCGTTAGAACTTGGAGGAAAAAATCCTAATATTATTTTTGCTGATGCTGATTTTGATAAAGCAGTAAGTATAGCCTCAAGAGCAGCATTTACAAATCAAGGGCAAATTTGTTTGTGTGGTTCTCGTCTTTTTGTTCAAGAAGAAATTTATAATAAATTTAAAACCGCTCTAGTTGCAAAAGCATCTAAACTAGTAGTTGGAAATCCAAAGAATCCAAAGACAAATCTAGGAGCTGTTGTGTCAAAAGAACACATGAATAAAATATTATCAAAAATCGACGAGGCAAAAAAATTAGGAGGAAATATTTTAATTGGAGGAGAAAGACAAATTTTAGAGGGTGATCTTAAAGCAGGTTATTACATACAACCTACAATAATTGAAGGTCTTTCTTTTGATTGCTCTGTTAATCAAGAGGAAATTTTTGGCCCAGTAGTTTCAATAATACCATTTAAAACAGAAGAGGAAGTTATAGAGATGGCTAACTCTACAGAATATGGCTTATCAGCTAGTATTTTTACAGAAAATGTAAGTAAGGCTCATAGAGTTGCGGCGAGGATAGATTCTGGAGTTATCTGGATTAATACTTGGCTACTTAGAGATCTAAGAATACCATTTGGCGGAATGAAAAGTTCAGGCCTGGGAAGAGAAGGCGGGTTTAAATCATTAGAATTTTTTACAGAACCTAAAAATATATGTGTTAAAATATAATGAACGGAAAAAAATTTAATTCAGAAAGAGCTCCTCAAGCTGTCGGTCTGTATCCACATGCTAGAAAAGTTGGAAACTTATTGTTTTTATCAGGAGTAGGACCAAGAAAAGTTGGTCAAAAAGAAATCCCTGGCGTTACTTTAGATGAGAACGGAGAAATTATAAATTATGATATAAGAGTGCAGTGTCATTCTGTTTTTCAGAATATACGTTTTATATTAGAAGATGCTGGTTCCTCTTGGAACAATATAATAGATGTTCAAGTTTTTTTAACTAACATGAAAGAGGATTTTAAAACTTACAACAAAATATACGCTGAATATTTTAAAGACAATCAACCTTGTAGAACTACAATAGAAATAAAGAGTTTGCCAACTCCAATAGCAATAGAATTAAAAGTAATAGCAACTATTTAAAAAAAATATTATGGAAATAAAAAAACCGTTTAACTTACAAAAATGGATCGATGAAAATAGACATTTATTAAAACCTCCTGTAGGAAATAAAAATCTTTATGTTGAATCGGGAGATTATATAGTAATGATAGTAGCTGGCCCAAATGCTAGAAAAGATTATCATTACAACGAAACAGAAGAATTATTTTATCAAATAGAAGGAGATATTATTGTAAAAACACAACAAGAAGGAAAATTAGTTGAGTATGAAATTAAAGAAGGAGAAATGTTCCTACTGCCTGCTAAAATACCACATTCTCCAGTGAGATCAAAGAGGTCAATAGGATTAGTAATAGAAAGAAAGAGAATCAAAGAACATAAGGATGGCTTAATGTGGTTTTCGGACAGTGCAAATGAATTACTATATGAAGAATATTTTCATCTAACAAACGTAGAAAAGGATTTTCTACCTGTTTTTAAGAGATTTTATTCTAATGAAAAATTAAGAACGTGCCCTAAAACAGGAGAAATTATGGAGGCTGATCCAAGATATACTAATTAGTACATTCTATACCAATTAATAACTTAATATGACTTTGTGTTTTTATAAACAAAATATAGTATGCGAATAAATGGACATGGCCATATACTTCCTGAGCCTGCTCAGATTCCAAATTTTATGAAGGAAAAAAAACTTTTCTGGATTGATAATGATAAGAAGTTTATGAGGCAAGGAGATTGGTCTAGGCCAATTAGCAGTAAAGGATTTTTTATTAAAGACAAGTTAGATTGGATGGATCAACATAATATAGATCATAGCGTCATGTTATGTCTTTCACAGTTATATTGTAATGGTTGGAATAAAAAAGATTGTTTTGATGTAATTCGTTTTCAAAATGATTTTAATGCCTCTATGCAAAGTGATTTTCCAGATAAATTTACTTGTGGTTTTGTAGTTCAACCATTGTATCTTGACCACGCCCTTCTTGAGATAGAAAGATGCGTCAATGAACTTGGGCTGAAAGTTCTTTGTTTACCCACACATTTTTTAAATAAAAATGGGGAATGGTTATCTACTGCAGAAGAAGATGTTGATCCAATATTTGAATTAGCTAATAAATACGGATTAGCAGTACAGATTCATCCTTACGATGGTGAAAAAATAATTGCTCTAAAAAACCAGTATTGGAGATTTCACTTAGTCTGGATGATGGCGCAGTGCGCCGATACATTACATCTTTATACTCTTAGAAATTTACCAAATAAATTTCCAAATGTAAGAACTAGTTTTGCACATGGAGGTATGTTGGGTATTGCTAACTATGGAAGAAGAATTCAAGGATTTGATGGTAGACCAGATATTTTCAAGGAATTGCAAGACCCCAGAAAAACCTTAGGACATAAAAATCTATATTTTGATACATTAGTGCACGACTCATATACACTAGAATTATTAAAGAAGCGAGTAGGTTCTAGTCAAATAATAATGGGGTTAGACGACCCTTTCCCATTAGGAGAAATAGAAGGCGTCGGCACTTCATATCCAGGAAGAGTTGTAGAGTATGCTACTGAGATAGGAATTCTAACACAAAATGAAAAAAAAGATATATGGTGTAAAAATGTATTAAAATGGTTAGGGAAGAATAAAAAAGATTTTAGATAAATGAAAGCAGTTTTATATAACGGAAAGAATAAGGTGAGCGTAAATTTCTCTAAAGGAGAAGATATTTCAATACCATTGTCTTTTAATGGAGGTCAGCCCAACACATATAATGTAGTTAAGGCGACAGCAAAAGCATATGAGGACAAACAATTTATAGGGGACACTAGAAAAGGAGGCCCTTGTAACTTTGAAACGTATCAACTTACACCGCATTGTAACGGGACACATACGGAATGTATCGGTCATATAACAAGGGAAAGAGTTTCTATATTGACTGCTTTACAAGAAGAAATGTTATTTTCTTCATTAATTACTATAAAACCAATAAAATCAGAAGAAAGCTACAAACCTGAATTAAACACAGAAGATTTAGTCATTACCAAACAGCAATTAAAAAAGCAACTACAAAATGTAGAAACAAATTTTTTACAAGCATTAATCATTCGCACTCTTCCAAATTTTGAACAGAAAAAACAAAGAAACTATATGCAAGAACCATCTTCTTTTTTTACTATAGAAGCTATGAATTATATAGTGGAAATGGGAATAAAACATTTATTAGTTGATATGCCTTCTGTTGATAGATTATTTGACGATGGTATACTTTCTGCACACAATATATTTTGGGAAACAAAAGAAAAAAAGTTAAACTCAAACACATCAAATAAAACTATAACAGAAATGATTTTTGTGCCTAATAACATTAAAGATGGAAAATATTTATTAAACCTTCAATTTGCTCCTTTCGTTGCAGATGCAGCTCCAAGTCGACCGATTTTATATAAGATCAATGAATTATAAAGCAACTAAAGAGTTTGCATTATTATTAGATGCAGAAGATGAATTAAGAAAGTATAAACACCAGTTTTATATTCCTTTGCAGAAAAACGGAAAAGAACACATCTATTTTTGCGGTAATTCTTTAGGGCTGCAGCCAAAAAAAACTAAAGAATTTATAGATCAGGAATTAAATGATTGGGAAAATTTAGGTGTTGAAGGACATCTTAATGCAAAAAACCCATGGTTGCCTTATCATGAGTTATTATCTAAAAGTTATGCTAATTTGGTTGGCGCTAAAATAACAGAAGTAGTAGCAATGAATACTTTAACAGTTAACCTTCATTTAATGATGGTTTCATTTTACAGGCCAACATCAACAAGGTATAAAATTGTTATTGAAGAAGATGCTTTCCCATCAGATATTTATGCCGTGGAATCTCAAATAAAACATCATGGAATCGATCTTGAGAAGGCTTTGATAAAACTTAAGCCAAGGAAAGGAGAATCATCAATAAGAACAGAAGATATTTTAGATGTTTTTAATAAGGAAGGCAATACTATTTCTCTTGTTATGTTAGGAGGAGTAAATTACTATACAGGTCAAGTTTTCGATTTTAAAAATATTACAGCATCAGCACATAATCAAGGAATAAAAGTAGGTTTTGATTTAGCACATGCGGTGGGAAATATTAATTTAGATCTTCATAAATGGAATGTTGATTTTGCTGTTTGGTGTTCTTATAAATATTTAAATTCTGGACCAGGATCAGTAGCGGGAGCTTTTATTCATGAAAGGCATCATAAAAAAAAATTAGAGCGA
>MDSV01188428.1_pt1 | contig 20342 bp, 16 predicted proteins | sample 810851 | NCBI WGS metagenome assembly MDSV01 (sample SAMN05326640, study PRJNA326480) | marine metagenome | isolation source: seawater | place: Atlantic Ocean: North East | collected 2012 | reverse complement strand
CGAGTCTCATGGTGGTCGGTCGTTCCATTGGCCGTCATTCGTGCTTCCAATCCCTCATACTGCCCCTTTCGAAGATGTGAGAGTTTTTTCCGACCAGGAGCCGATGCTCCTTCACCGTAGATGAAGACCGGTGCGCCTGTTTCTGAGGCGACGTCGGCCGCGACTTTGGCGGCCAATGTTGCACAAGCGTCCATGCTGATGCCCTGAATCGGGATGAAGGGGCAAACGTCGACCGCGCCAAGCCTTGGATGTTCACCCGTGTGGTTTCGCATGTCGATGCGTTGAATGGCTTCAACGCTGAGCGCACGTGCTGCTTCAGCCACGGCTTCGGGACGACCGGCCATCGTGATCACGGTACGGTTGTAATCACCGTCGGGTTCCACACTCAGCACCGTGCATCCTTCGATGCGTGCCGAAGCGACCACGGCTTCAATCAAAGCGTGGTCACGGCCTTCGGAGATGTTTGGTACACATTCGACGATGGCGTTCATGCCGGGGATGGCTGACGGAGCCGTCTTTGAACATTGGCCGTGTCATGCGTAGAGGCGTGTCGGATCGTTACGGTTTCCTGCATGTTCGCGCTTTTCAGAAATTTTTGCAACTGCGTCCTTGAGGTCGGATTGCCGCACCTGAGAACGCTTGTCCCTGATGGCAATCATGCCCGCTTCAACACAGGTGGCAGCGAGTTCAGCACCAGAGAATCCCTTGGTTGAACCGACAATGGAGCCCACATCCACACGGCGGGTCGCCATGGAAGACAAGTGCAGATCCAAGATGGCCTTCCTGCCTTCGTCTTTGGGCAAACCGATTTCGATGACTCGATCGAACCGGCCGGGACGAAGCAGGGCATCGTCAAGAATGTCGGGACGGTTCGTCGCCGCGATGATCTTGACGTCATCGAGTTGATCAAAGCCGTCGAGTTCGGCCAACAGTTGCATCAGCGTGCGCTGGACTTCGCGGTCCCCGCTCGTCGAACCGTCGAGGCGCTTGGCACCAATGGCGTCTATTTCATCCAGGAAGATGATGCTTGGTGCCTTTTCCTTGGCCAATGCAAAGAGTTCCCGCACCAACCGGCCGCCTTCACCGATGTACTTCTGCGCCAGTTCACTGCCGACCATTCGAATGAATGTCGCTTCGGTGGAATTGGCCACGGCTTTGGCCAAGAGCGTTTTTCCACAACCCGGTGGGCCCACCAACAACACACCCTTCGGTGGTGTAACGCCGACTTTGGTGAACAGCCCGGGGCTTTTCAGGGGCAGTTCAACGGCTTCTTTGACCAAGGTGATTTCTTCCTCCAACCCAGCAACGTCGCTGTATGAGATGTTGGGTGCCTCAATCATCTCTGCACCGCTGACCATGGGGTCCCATGCATCATGAAGCAGTTCGATGATCGCAAGGCTGTCCTGATTCATGGCGACGCGGGCTCCGGGCCGAAGTTTGTCCGTGGACAGCCGCTCGTTGACGGCCACCTGAAACACGGTCCCGTTGGAGGACTTCACGATGGCCGTACGAGGGCCAAGCATGTCCTGCAGGGTGCCGATGATCATGGGTGGACTCTTGAGATGAGCAATCTCATCTTCCAATCGCGTCGCTTTCTTTCGAAGGGCCCTCACATCGCCTTCCAAAGCGTGCCTTGCTTGGTTGAGATCCTTGGCTTGTTCCTGCAAGCGACGGATGTTTCGCTCCATCTCGACAAGCTCGTCCGTTTTTGTGACGTCCCCTCGGGGGCCTGCATCCACTTCGGACATACCCTTCCACTCTTCCCACGGTATAAAAATCCGAAATGTTGAGCCGGAAGCCGTAAGGCCCCCCTTTCCGTGGAGCAACCATGGGTGAGTGCGAAGTCTGCGGGGCGATGAACGTCGGAACGCGCACGGTGCCCATGGGCCGAGCCATGGTCTCTGCATGTCTTCGATGCGCAGAGCGACTTGGTGTGGGCGAACGTCAGGTCGCACCTGGCCTCGCTCAAGCGTCGAGGCGGGCCGCTGCTCCACGAAAAAAGACTGACAGAGGCCTGATGCGACGGACAGAGCGAGTTCTGGCCCAAGACTACGGCCAACGAATTCGCAAAGCCCGTGCCGGCAAAGGATGGAGCCAGGAAGAACTCGCCAGAAAGATGTCTGAGAAGGTCAACGTGGTCAAATCGAGCGAAGCCGGACGACGACCGACGGACGGTGTGATCTCAAAATTTGAACGCGTCCTTGGGATCGAATTGATGGAAGAGTACACCCCTGACGAACACCGACAACTTGGATCCGGCAGCGGTGGCGGTTTCACCCTTGGTGATTACCTGAACGGGGCACGGTGACGTCGTGAACAACGTCGCTGTTCATGCGATTTGGTTGGCGCAAGACGACCCGAAGAAGAACACAGCCGTACGTTCTGCGAAACGCGGGGACCTCGTGTTGCACAAGGATCTACGCCGCATCCCAAGACGAGGTGTCTTGCTCGACCCGTTGTGTGGCAAGGTCTTCGGACCTGAAGACCACGAATATTTGGAAGATGGCGCGCTGGTGGCCTTGGATTGCAGCTGGGCACAAATCGACGGTTCGGTGGCCTCCATTGATCGTCGTACTCGCCTCAAACATCGGATGTTGCCGCTGTTGCTGGCAGCCAACCCAGTCAATTGGGGAAAGCCCGGCCGTTTGTCCACCGTCGAAGCACTTGCTGCCACACTGATGTTGGCCGGACACGGCGACCAAGCACGTCAGGTGCTCGGTTGCGTTCGTTGGGGTGAACGCTTTCTTGAGTTGAATGCAGAACCGCTCCAAGCGTACGCCGGTGCGACAACTTCCAGTGAGCTGATCGACATTCAATTCGAATTTTTCGACATCGATAAGGAGCAGTTGACGTGAATCCATCAGAACGTGGCCCGGTGTTGCGTCGAACGGACAAGGGATTTCTTCCGGCCGTCGATGACTTTGCAGAGGAGAGCCACATCGCTTTGACGTCCGATGCCGGACACCAGGTGAGCGTGTTAGGGACGCCTGCGGACCTCGAAGCCTTCGCACTTGGTCACGCGCTGGCTGAAGGATGGTGGGACGGTCGCGGGGAAGCACCCACGATCACCACAGGCACAGACGCCTCTGGACAGACCGCGCATGTGCACGGGAACGTGGCGTGGGGGCCTGTCAAGGAATCCCGATTTATTCTACCGAGTTGCGGTGGTTGCGGAGAGTTGCTCTCCTCGCCACCTCCGGGTAAAAGCCTCGCCGGCGGGGTCCCAATGGACTCCATCACGGTGGCCAAAACGCTTCGTTCAATCCGTGAGCATCAGGCATTGTTCGACGCAACCGGTGGAGTCCATGCTGCCGCATTGGCGCATCCTGATGGGGTGATGTTGGTCGCTGAAGACATCGGTCGGCACACGGCCGTGGACAAGGTTGCCGGTTTCTGGTTTGATGAACATCGAAACAAGCCCCCCTCGACCCTCCTCCTCTCAGGTCGTTGTGGCTGGGACCTCATGGCCAAGGTGGTCCGGCTTGGAATCCCCCAGGTGGCCTGCGTCGGTGCCATGTCGAATCAAGCCGCACGGCTGGCCCGTGAACACGGCGTCTTGGTGATGGGTTTCGCGTCTGGCGATGACCCCCAATTTGTCGGCCCATGGCCAGGCTTCTCCGCAAAGGCTTGAATCCATGCATGTCCGGCCAGCGGTATGCAGGGCTACCCTGGAAGGACGCCTGAGGACACGGCGCGGTTGCGGGTGGCTTCACCCAAGACACGGGCTGCAGGCATTCCAGCGGTCGTTTCAAGCGCCAAGCACGGCATCAAGCGAATGGGCGTTCGGAAGACGTGGAAGACGCTGAGGATGATCAATCAGCAGGACGGTTTCGATTGCCCTGGCTGTGCGTGGCCCGATCCAGATCATCGTTCTGGTTTCGAATTCTGTGAAAACGGTGCAAAAGCCGTTGCAGAAGAAGCGATGTCTGCACGTTTCACTCCAGAGCTCTTTGGAAGCAAGCCCATCTCATCTTGGTCATCGATGAGCGATTACGAGCTGGGGAAACTCGGTCGCCTTACGCAACCCGTGTTGCGGAAAAAGGGCGAATCGTCCTTCCAAGGTATATCGTGGGATGAAGCACTCGATTTGGCGTCGAAGCGACTCAAGGCCGTCAGCGACCCGAACCGGGCCGTGTTTTACACCTCAGGGCGAACCAGCAATGAAGCAGCATTCCTGTACCAACTCATGGTCCGAAGGTTGGGAACCAACAACTTACCAGATTGTTCCAACATGTGCCACGAATCAAGCGGCAAGGCGCTTGGTGCCACCATTGGTATTGGAAAGGGAACGGTGCGTCTTTCGGACTTCAACGAAGCGGACGTGATCATGGTCATTGGACAAAACCCAGGGACGAACCACCCTCGAATGCTGACCTCGTTGCGCGATGCGAAAAGAGCAGGGGCTCGAATCATCCACGTGAATCCCCTCCCTGAGGCGGGGCTTGAGCGATTCAAGCACCCGCAGGATTACATGCGTCTGGATTTGTTTGACGATCAACTTGCGGACGTGCATCTCCCTGTCCGAATTGGAGGCGATGCAGCCCTCCTGCAAGCCCTTCAACATCTCTCACTTCAAGCGGGTGCCGTGGATACGAGCTTTGTTGATGCCTCCACAGCGGGCTACGACGCCTTTGCCGATGCCCGTGCGGATGTCGACTGGGAACAAGTGACGAAGGACACGGGATTGTCTCAGGCCAGCGTGGAGGAAGCAGCGACCCTCCTCAACGGCAGCAAGGCGACCATCGCATGTTGGGCCATGGGGCTCACACAGCATCGAAACGGTGTTGCGGTCATTCAGGAAGTCGTGAATCTCCTTCTTCTCGGAGGCCATGTCGGCCGAAAAGGCGCTGGTTTTTGCCCAGTACGCGGCCACTCCAACGTGCAGGGAGATCGTACAGTGGGGATTTGGGAAGCACCACCCGAGGCTTTTCTGGACCGTATGGAACAAGGAACGGGCGTTCCAATGCCACGAGCGCACGGCTTTGACGTCGTCAATGCCATCCACGCCATGAATCGTGGAGACGTCGATGTCCTGATGGCCATGGGTGGAAACCTGGTTTCAGCGGCACCCGACACCGACCGAACGGCTGCAGCGATTGGAAAGGTACCGTTCGTCATTCACGTGTCCACGAAACCGAATCGCTCGCACATGATCCCGACCGAGGGTGACGTGTTGGTGCTCCCCTGCCTTGGAAGAACAGAGGAAGACCTGCAAGAAGGCGTTGCACAATTTGTGACGGTTGAGAACTCGATGGGTATCGTCCATCGGTCCCAAGGTCGCCTTCCGCCTGCATCGAAGGAATTGCGGTCCGAACCATGGATCGTCAGTGAACTCGCCGTTCGCACCTTCGAGGACGACGGTGTGGATTGGAGAGGTTTGGTTCAGGACTACGACGGCATTCGGTCATTGATTGAAGCCTCAATCCCGGGTTTTGATGACTACAACGCCCGGGTCAGGCAACCCAATGGATTTGAATTGCCCAATCCACCTCGGGACGAAGGGAGATTCAACACAACCACCGGTCGAGCGAATTTCACCGTGCATCCCTTGCCTGATCTGACGCCAAGCCACGGCGGTACTCACGTGATGATGACCCTTCGGTCACACGATCAGTACAACACCACCATCTACGGATTGGAGGACAGGTACCGGGGCGTCAAAGGAAACCGCCGGGTGGTGTTCATGAACGCAGAAGAGATGGCAGAGCGGGGTTGGAAAACCGGCCACGAGGTCAACCTGGTCAGCCACTGGCGTGACGGCGAGCGGCATTCGAACGGTTGGTTGCTCATACCGTATGCGATTCCTCGTGGAAATTTGGCGAGTTATTTCCCAGAAGCCAACGTCCTGATTCCTTTGGACTCGACCGCCGATGTGTCCAACACACCCACCAGCAAATGGATCGAAATCAGCATGGTCGATGCGAACGGCAGCCAATCGTCCGAAGAGGAATGATCAGGCCCCTGCAGCGAGGCACCGCTCGTGCAAGCACGTGGGTGGGTCAAACAGGGTTCGTGCTTCAACGTCCACAAGATCGAGTTGTAAGGTGCTCCCGTCGCCTTCCAATACCGTGACGATGGAAGATGTCGATGCCGGCAAGTAGTCGAGTCCCGTCGATGACAGGCTCAGTTTCAGGGTGTGACCTGCGGGGACATCGGCATCCAAGGGCATGAATTCCATCAGTGCCGTGATGGTTTGGAGCGGGGCAGCCCACGTTTGGATGTCGTCGCCACCGGCATGGTAGCGAAGATCCATGATCGCGTGACCGACATGCAAGCAAGCGGTTTCATCGCACGACTCGAGGTAGGCGTACAATTGCCCACCGACCGTGGCCGTGCGGACCTCAACGTGCAACCGAGGTGTGCCAACAATCTGCAATGCCTCTGCGAGAGGCTCCGACGTCCACGTGGGACCTGAAGTGGTGTCAGGGAAGACCGTGAGCCCGCCGTCCTGCAGCGACAATTCGCTGCCGAGGGGCATGATGAGCTCATCCGTGTCGGCCGGCGGATAGCGTTCCTCCAGACGCCACTGGCCGTGGTTGGATTGCACCTCAATCCATTGGCCGGGTTGCGGTCCGATGTCCTTGAGGTAGTAATCGAACCACTCGTGCAAATCCTGCATCCAGTCGTAGCGAACCATCTCAGGGAAGGCTTCTCCTCCCCATCCACCGAGTTCGCTTCGGTCATCGAGTTGTACAGGTCGATCGGGATAGTCATGGTCCCATTGGCCAAAGAGCCCACGTGCTTCGATGCCCGCATCGATGAGGCGGTTCATCGTGGGCACGGCCATGTGCGGGTCCACGTTCCAATCGTGCATGCCTTGAATCAAGTAGACGCTACCTTGGTAATTCTCAATGACTCGATCGAGGAAATACCGCTCAGCCCAGTAATCACCCACCACTTCAGAACCAAACATCCACGCAGCGACCCCTGTTCCGGGACCAACGAGGTAATCTGGACAAATGTTCTGATAATCTTCCTCATCGCCGTCGATACCGTAGGACCCATACACACCGTTGTGCATGATTGGCGCTCGCGCCTCTGCGGAGCCGTTTCGCCACATGAGCTCCTTCACACCAATCAATCCAGAAATCGGGACGATCGTCTTCAACGCCTCATTGCCATACATCGCGGCTTGCCAAGGTGTGCTGCCGTCGTAGGATTTGCCAATCATGGCGACGGCGCCGTTCGACCAATTCTGTTCCCCAAGCCAGGTGACTGCGGCATTGACGCCTTCTTGTTCAGCAAAGCCCATCAAATCCATGCAGTGGTTGGACCGTCCGGTTCCGGTCACGGACACTTGAGCGAAGGCATACCCGTGAGGGAGAAGTTGGTCAACGACCATTTGACCAAGCCAAGACCCTGGAACTTCGATGGTCGGTGTTTCCACACTCGGCTCTTGGAAGTACGGACCGAATTCAGCTATGACCGGAACCTGAACACCTTCCGGGACGTCAGGTCGCCAAAAGGCCAAGGAGATGACAGGGCCGGTCGCGGCAGCACCACCTTCGGAGAGCGGCAATTCATACTCCACAAACACGTGCGTCGAATTCCATTCGTTATCGGTGGCCAAAGGCTCGTATGGACCAATTTCAAGCACGCTTCCGAAGTCCGATGTCACGTCGTAGGGCATTCCGGCCCGTTCCCATACGGGAACCCTCAGGGCGGAGGTATTCGCAGCATCTGTGGCGTTGTTGACCAATGGAGAGGCGATCATGGCGAGGAAAATGGCAACGATGGACACCGCCACCGTCGACCCGAGGAGCGCGCCTGTCCCGAGCCTGCTCAGGCCGAGCTCCTCCTCCATGGAGTGACCCTTCACCGGTCGTATTTCAAGTCTCAGCCACACGGTTCCAATGGACAAACCACAAAGGTCGGGGTGCAAAGCAGGATGCATGGGCGAGATGCATGCCGCGCTCAGGGCGTCCATCCTCGAAGGAATTCCTGCCGACGTTCCCGAACCCGTCTTGCTGGATTCATCCGTGGACCACGCGCCAGACCGCCCCGTCACGTTGTCTGCAAAACAACGTCGTTTGGCCCTTGAAAATGCCCTCCGCTACCTTCCATCGAGCCATCATGAAGCGGTCGCACAGGAGTTTCTGGAGGAACTCGACCGGTACGGTCGAATCGTCATGCACCGCTACCGTCCTTCGGACGTGCCAATGAAGGCTTATCCCCTTGATGCCTATCCCTCTGAAACACCCCAAGCAGCAGCGATCATGCTGATGATCATGAACAATCTCGATCCTGCAGTCGCCCAATTCCCACACGAATTGATCACCTATGGCGGCAACGGCACGGTGTTTCAGAACTGGGCCCAATACCGATTGACGATGCGATATTTGGCGACCATGACCGACGAGCAATGTTTGCCCATGTACTCCGGGCACCCCCTTGGTTTGTTTCCAGCGAGCAAAGACAGCCCCCGTGTTGTGGTCACCAACGGCATGGTCATTCCAAACCATTCCTCTCAACAGGACTTCGCCGTCATGAACGCTCTTGGTGTCACCCAATACGGCCAAATGACCGCTGGCTCCTACATGTACATTGGACCTCAGGGCATCGTGCACGGAACAACCATCACGTTGCTCAATGCCGCTCGTCTCCACCTTGGACTCGACCCAGAACAGGACTTGAGTGGCGTGACCTTCGTCACCAGTGGACTTGGTGGCATGTCTGGAGCCCAAGCCAAGGCCGCTGTCATCACCGGGGCTGCTTGCCTGATTTGCGAAGTGAATCCTCATGCTGCGCACAAGCGCCACGAACAAGGGTGGCTCAGTGAAGTGCATGATGACCTTGATGCCGCCATCGACCGTTTGGTCGAAGCCAGGGATGCCCAACAAGGTGTGTCGATCGGATACGTGGGCAACATCGTCGACGTTTGGGAACGTTTGGTCCAGAGGGGTGTCCGCATCGACCTCGGGAGCGATCAGACCAGTCTTCACAACCCATTTGGCGGCGGATACTGCCCCGTCGGCCGTTCGTACGACGATGCCATGACCCTGATGGCCCAAGATCCAGCCACGTTCCGGGATGAAATCCGTTCCACCCTTGTGCGTCATGCCAATGCAATCGACGTCATGACCGAGCGGGGCATGTATTTCTGGGATTACGGCAATGCATTCTTGCTCGAGGCCACCCGTGCTGGAGCGGACTTGGGTGACGGTCATGGTGGTTTCAGGTATCCATCCTACGTCGAGGACATCATGGGACCCATGTGCTTTGACTTCGGGTTTGGTCCATACCGTTGGGTGTGCACGTCCGGTCAGGATGCAGACCTTGTCGCGACCGACCACATTGCTGCGGACGTGATTCGAACGATGCTTACCGTGGCGCCGGAAAGCATTCAGCAGCAACTGTTGGACAACCTTCGCTGGATTGAAGCTGCGAATGACCACAACATGGCCGTTGGAAGCCGGGCTCGTATTCTCTATGCAGATGCGGTTGGTCGTGCGGCCATCGCCACTGAAATGAACAGAGCAGTGGCCGATGGGCGACTCGCAGGGCCCGTGGTTTTGGGTCGGGATCATCACGACGTGTCCGGAACGGATAGCCCGTATCGAGAAACGGCGAACATTCGGGACGGTTCGAGCTTCACCGCAGACATGGCCGTTCAGAACGTGATCGGTGACGCCTTCCGTGGAGCAACATGGGTCAGCATTCACAACGGTGGAGGCGTGGGTTGGGGCGAAGTCATCAACGGCGGCTTCGGCCTTCTCTTGGACGGAACGCCTGATGCGGAAGAACGCGCCCAATCCATGCTGCAATGGGACGTGGAAAACGGCGTGGCGCGGCGGGCATGGGCCCGTAACCCCGGGGCCATCGATGCCATCTCTCGCGCGATGGCCGACCAACCCAACCTTGAGGTGACCTTACCCCACTTGGTCGATCCAGGCCAACTTGACATGTTCATGGAGGGTTCGCCATGAGAACGGTCCTCCTTGACGGTCGGAGTTTGACGGCGGAAGCAGTGCATGCCGTCGCTGAACGACGAGCCGCGGTTCAATGTGCTCCGGATGCCATCGAACGAGTCCGACTTGCTCGAAGAACCGTTGAAGGCATCATCGAACGGGATGAAACGGTGTACGGCATCAACACTGGATTCGGTGCTCTGGTGAACACCCGCATCGATTCGTCTGATCTTGAAACGTTGCAACTCAACCTGATTCGCTCCCATGCCACGGCCGTCGGCGAACCGATGCCTGAGACCCTGGTGCGGGCCATGATGGTCGTACGATTGAATTCCCTGCTCGGCGGCCATTCTGGCGTTCACGAAGATCCATTGCGTCAAATCGAGTCGTTGCTGAATCATGGCGTGACTCCTGTAGTACCGAGGCTTGGTAGCCTTGGTGCCTCGGGCGACCTGGCTCCACTATCCCACGTTGCGTTGGCCTTGATTGGCGAAGGTGAGGTTCGTTATGATGGCCAACTATTGCCTGCAAAAGAGGCCTTGACGGCATGTGGCCTCGTGCCTTGCAAACTTCGAGCAAAGGACGGGTTGTCGCTGATCAACGGGACCAGCCAAATGACAGCGATGCTGGCCATGGCCTCAGAATCCCTGTATCGACTGTTGCCGATGGCCGATTTGATCCTCTGTCTGTCCCTTGAAGCACGGAGGTGCACGACTCGGCCGTTTGAACCCCAGGTGCACGCAGTACGTCCACATGCAGGTCAGAAGCACGTGGCCGCTCGCGTCATGCGTCTCTTGTCGGGTTCACCCAACATGGCCGATCACGAGGCATGCGAGCGGGTTCAAGACGCCTACTCATTCCGATGCTCGCCCCAAGTTCACGGTGTGACCTTCGAACGTGCCAAGGCCCTCACTGAAGTCGTGTCCATCGAGCTGAACGCGGTGACGGACAACCCGCTCGTGTTTCCCGACCCGGCGAACCCTGGTCCACATGAAATCGTCAGCCAAGGGAATTTCCACGGGGAAATCTTGGCTCAAACCGCAGATTCGATGACCCTCGCCTTGTTTGAGCAAGCGTCAATGAGTGAGCGAAGGATGGACCAAATGCTTGACCCGGCCCGTTCCGGTGGCCGTCCATTCTTGGCCAAGCAATCGGGTTTGGAATCTGGATTGATGATCGTCCACTATGTCGCCGGCGCGTCATTGGCAGAGATGCACGGGCAAGCAACACCACGTTCAGCGTTCAGCACGGTCACATCTGGTGGTCAGGAAGACCACGTGTCCATGGGTGCAACGGCATGCATGAACCTCCTGTTAGCGATTGAACGGTTCACAGAAGTCCTTGCTGCTGAATTGCTCATCGCCGCTGAAGCTTCAGAAGACCTGCCGCATGCGATGGCGGAACCACTGAGGCTCTTTCACAAAATGGTCCGATCGGATGTCAGGGCATTGACGACCGATAGATCGACGGCCAAGGACCTCAAGGTCCTGAAGGAACGCCTTGAGGAAGGGCAGTGGTGGTCGGAACTCGCAGGAACGACCGCCCTCATGGACGGATGATCGGTCGACGGAATGTCATCGTTCGATGGCGTCGAGCGTCGTTTCGATTTCGTCGAGACCCGTCAGTTGACGTAGACGAAATCGATCATGCTCCACGGCCGTTGCTGGAAGGTGATTGGCCAGATGCGTCAACCGCCGGTCAAGATCGACGGCCCTCCTGACGTTGTTTTCAACAAAACGGTAGATTCGTTCACGCTCATCGTCGGTTTGGACCAAAGCCGATTCCAGGTCTGAAACGTCGAATCCCATTCGTCGCCATTGCAAGATGCGACGGCGCAGAGAATCAACGGAAAAACCGTCGGGAAGTCGTGCGAGGTGCTTGAGGACGTGGGGTTGTTCGGTCTCAGCGTTGTGAGAAAGGGGAGATGATGCTGGAGCGCTTTCACTGGACGCGGTGGTTTCATCGAAGGAAGGCGTGACATTGGACGCTTGCGGTTGGACCAAGGGTGCAATGGTGGTCCAACGCACGAGGTCTTTGGCCGGGTGCAGGTCGTCATTGACGATGACGAACACCCGAGCGTCATGATCGGGAGCGCAATCATCCAGTCGCAACAACCAGTTCGATACATCGTCGGTCGATGCGCCATTGATGTCCAGAACGTCCATGACATAGGCCGTGGCCTTGGTGGTGTTTTCAACAAGGTCAGAAAGAACGGTCTCGACGTCATACGGAAGGCGACCCTTCCCGTCCCGCGGTGAGCACCAAGCAACATCAACAGACCATCCGTGGGGCTGAATGTCCACCCAGCGGTCCGGGTGGCGGGTGACGATGCGGACCCGTTGTGTCCTTTCGCCCTCTCCAATCAGTTCTTCAAGCGCATGGAGGACAACCTGAACGCTTCCCAATCTTGGCCGTCCGTCCACCCCCATGCTCGCAACCCTATTTCTTCGGTGCCCTGCCCCATGAATGATTATATCGTTCCTTGATAACCCGCAACGGGGAATCTCCATGACCGACGACAAAACGCAAATGGCCGCGTGCGGTGCGTGTCAAGCCATCATCCCGATTGACTCTGAGGTTTGCCCGGAATGCAATGTCCGATTGGCAGGCGAAGAACAGCGTTGGGAATGTGGCGCATGTGGTGAATTATTCGATCATCAACCACGGTCCTGTTCGGCGTGCGGCGTGGTGTTTGTTTCTGATGACGTCGTTGACGTCCTCCGCTCTTGGATGCAGGACAACAGCATGTCTGCCAGGGACATCTTTGGCCGATTTGACGTCAACGAAGACAACGTGATTGACGCTCAAGAATTGAAAGACGGTTTGCTCGCGTTGAACCTGGCAGCATTGCCACCGTCTGAAGTTGATCGCCTGGTGCAGACCATCGATGAGAATGGAGACGGGAGCATCGACCTTGGCGAGTTAGAAGCCATTCTCTCTGAAGACGACGGAGCAACTTCGATCGATGAAACAACGGCCGCTGTTGATGATGAAGCAGAAGCCGAAACCGACGACGAACCATCGGATGTTGAAGCGTCAGCCGATGAGGTTGCAGTGGACATGTCCTCTGATGACCAAGAAGTGCTGACGTCCGTCACTGATGATGACGACGATGATGACGACGACGATGATGACGACGACGATGATGACGACGACGATGACGGCGACGAGGATGACGATGACGACGACGACGAGGATGACGATGACGGAGAGGACAGCGTTGAGCCTCGAGAAGATCCATTCGGTGCCCTTCTTGATGCGCTTGACGACCTTGATGTCACCCAAATGTTCCACGAAGTGGACACGGACGGTTCGCAGAGCATCACACACGAGGAACTCAGTGAAGCCATCCGGAGCTTTACTGGACTATCCTTCAACGAACTCGACATCGCGGCCATCGTTCAGCACATCGACGCCGACAGCGACGGGACCATCGACATGCTCGAATTCGTTCAGGCGATTGAACAGCATGACGGTCTTGTCGAACCCGTCGTCAAACCGCCCAAGACCTTCCCCACGCCAATGCAGAAATCGATGATGTCGAAGCGATGGAATGACGTCTTCTGGCCGCTGATCCATGCAAGCTTTGGATTGCTGCTCGTTCTGTTGCTCGTGAATGGCCTCATTGGCCCTGTCAACGGGGAAGGCGGCAACGTGGCTCTCGAAATGACGGACGCACATGTCGACAATTTCGGTCCTTCGTACTACGACGGGACAACAGGTGAAACCTACCTTGAGGGCGACATTTACCCGTGCGCGCCCTCCGTGCAGGAAGGAAAATGTCGCAACTCCCTCACGCCATTGTCTGGCACGTCAGACGGAGACGGTGGTCTGAAATCCATGCCGAAGGCCTTCTACCCCGACGCTTACCTCGGACTTGGTGTGTCGATCATTGGGCTGCTCGTTTCGCTGACCATGCATTACGTCATCGTACCAGGATGGCGAAAGCGAATGAAGACCATGAAGCAACTCGAGCAGGATCATGAGGAAGCAAGTTCTGAGTCCGGCGACGACGACGAGGACGACGACGACGAAGAATACGACGACGACGAGGAATACGACGACGACGACGAGGATGAAGACGAGGATGCGATCGACGTTGGAGACGATGCCGGAGTGGTCGTCGACGGTGAAGAATACTATGGAAAAATCATCGCGTTCGACGACGAAAACGGCACCGTGACCATCGAAGATGATGAGACCGGGGACGAAATCACCGGCGACCAAGACACGATGTTCCTGGAGTGAATTCACGATGGCCGATCCATTGGTTGGCCTTGGAAACACGTCGTTCTGTCCTGTTTGCGGGTGTCTCTCAACCAGAGGCGTCATACGGTGCCCTGAGTGTTCAACCTTTCACGCAGGGTCGTACATGGAGGAACGAACTGCTCCCGCAAAACCCGCTCCACCGAGGGCCATTGACCCCGGGCATTATTCGTTGTCCGGTGAATCTGGTCCGGCCAACGAATCATTCGAAGAAAGCGAAGACATCCGTTCATGGGAAGGTGGGAACACAGATTTCTCCTTTGATGAAGTGGACGCGCCGCTGAAGAAATTGGAAGATCCGCAGGCCTTCTTGGAATCCTTGCCTCAACCCGAGGAAATTCTTGAAGACCAATAAAGGGCGATTCCATCAGTGAAAACAGGAATCTCCTTTTGGAAAGGTTTTACTCAGTTTTCACTGAAGTGATTCATGCGAGGTGGGCTCGGCCAGAATCGAACTGGCGATCTTCGCCATGTCAAGGCGACGTCATAACCCCTAGACCACGAGCCCTCGCAAAGCGAGCCACTGCGGGGGCCTATTTATCCACATCGGTGATGGTTCACCGGATGATTTTCGAAATCTTTCCGGTGCATCCTTCTTGAGCACAGCGTCCAGCCATACGTACACGGCCGTTGGCCATCTGCACTTCCTTTCCGTCCTTGATCGAACCGTAGGTCTTGCACTTCAGACAAAAGCCCTGAATCGGAGCGGGGGGCATGAAATTCGGTCATGCTCACCGTTCAAAGAAGTTCTGAGCAAGAATCAACGATTTTTGACCAATCCCCCCCCACTTAGAGGTGGAAATTCATTGAATCTTGATTCTGCAGATCCCCATTTGGGCGAAGAACGCAGCACAGCGGTCCATTTCCGCGATGAATGCACCGTTGAGATTCAACCAGGGAGGAACCTTTTGCGCATAATCCACCTTATGCGCCATCACGGGTGTCGGTTTTTTCCATAATTGGACCTTCAAACGCTCCCACCAAGGGAGGGCCCGACAGAAGATGCTCAAAGGCATCCTGTTGACCGAGGTTTTCCTCCATGGTGCTGGCGATGTGTCGCCACGCCTGTTCATCGACGAACCAGCTTTGGACCAGAAACATCGGTTGGCCGTCATGGGATCGGGACACCCATGATGCCAAGCAACCTTCCTGGCGTCGTTTGTAGGATGCCCGGGCTTCGAGGGCTCGACGAAGTCTCGCGTCTTGCCCACGTCGTGCGGAACAAATCACGGTCTCAAACCAACCACGCTTGACGTCTATCTTAGCCACGATGCTACACCTCAAACAGGAATGTTCGTTGAAACCGGATGAAATGAGTTTTCATGTTTCGTCGCATGTCCGTCGATCACGGTCAAAGTAAACGGGTCATGGCCAGGAGAAAGGCACCAACCTTCCCACGAACTTCCTTTCAACACATTCAATGATCCAGCATGCCCCACAGCAAGTGACCCGTGAGCTATGCCGTCGTTCCGAGGTACGCTTTTTGCAGCCGTGGTCGTGACCGCGGCCAAGGCCGCCTCAGGCGTGATGCCCGCTCGGTGGACGGCCAACGAAGCTGCAAAGGGAAGGCTGAGCGAAGGGCAATTCGGATTGAAGTCTGAAGCAATCGTGTAGGCTCCGGGCGTGGAGCCGATGTCCGGCATGCTGAGGTTCATCATGTGAGGCGTGCCAGGGAGGAAACCTGTGATGACGTCGGCATCGGCCATGGCTCGACGGCCTTCCTCAGAGGTCTGTAGGGCATGGTCGGCCGTCACAACACCAAGTTTGGACGCCAATGCACCTCCCTTACCGTCGACGAATTCATCGATATGGAGGCGCCCAGACAATCCGCAACCCATGGCATAAGTGAGGATCCGCTCGGTCGACTCCAACGAAAACCAACCCGGTTCACAGAAGACGTCGGCGCTCTTTGCCAAGCCTTGATCCAAGACTGCAGGAAGTTGTTCGGACAGCAACCGTTCCACGGTATTCTCTTCCGTGTCGCCTTCAGGAATGGCATGGGCGCCGAGCCATGTTGGATGGACACCCGGCATCCCAAGGACTTCACCAACGTCGTGGGCGGCCTGAATTTGTTTGAGTTCAGCGTCGGTCTCCAGGCCATAACCAGATTTTGCTTCGAGGTACGTGGTGCCAGAACGTCGTGCTGTGGCCGCACGGTCCAATCCAATGGAAAGCAAATCCGATGCAGAGGCTTTGGACGTTGCTCGAACCGTTCGGCCGATGCCTCCTCCTGCGGCGGCGATGTCATGGTAGGACATGCCACTGAGGCGCTTCCCCACTTCGTCACTTCGATCTCCGGTCCAAATCAGGTGCGTGTGAGCATCGATCAATCCAGGGACGATGGCACGTTCACCGACGTTGAGGTACTGAAACGATTCATCGTTGTTCGAACCGGCGTCGAACTCATCCACCAACTCACCTGATGCTTGAATATTGACGATAACTCCGTTATCAATGAGAATGTCCGCTCCATCCAATATTGTTGAGGAATCAATAGAGGGTACGGTGACGACCGCTCCGACGGTCGACACCAGCGTGCGCATGGTACGACGAGAAGGTGAGGGTTGATGAATCATCATCACCCGCGATTGGCATGGACGGTTGGATTTTGGGCCTCGAGTCCACTGCCCATACGCTGTCCTATGGTGCTGTTCTCTCAAACGGTCAAGCGCTGCCAGCAGCCACGGACACCATTCGGCCGACAGTGGGGGGAATTCATCCTCGGGAAGCGGCCGATCATCATCGGGACGTTGCCGATAATCTTCTGACGAAACTCTTGGAACAACACGAACTGTCGCTCTCAAATCTTGGAGGTGTGGCGTTTTCACAAGGCCCAGGCATGGGTCCATGTTTGCAGGTTGGAGCCGGCATTGCGCGGGCCCTTGCTGCGGCCCACGAGGTCCCCCTTATCGGCGTGAACCATTGTGTGGCGCACATCGAAATTGGTCGGTCCGAGTGCGATTGCGACGACCCGGTTTTGCTTTACGTCTCAGGAGGTAACACTCAGGTGATCACCCGGTTGGATGGGCGGTACCGCGTGTTGGGAGAAACCCTCGACATCGGCATTGGCAACATGTTGGACAAATTCGCCCGGAAATTCGGACACCCCTTCCCGGGAGGCCCCGTCATTGAACAACATGCCCGCGCCCACCTCGATGCTCATCCAAACGCGACCCTTGACGGGCTCGAACTCCCATATGCCGTACGTGGGATGGACATGGCCTTCTCTGGTCTGATGACCGCGGCCGTCGCCCTCGTCCAAAAGGGTGCTCCATTCGATGCCGTGTGCTGGTCACTGCAGGAACACGCATTCGCTGCATGCGTCGAAGTGGCCGAGCGGGCCATGGCGCATTCTGGGAAGCACGAATTGCTCCTTGGGGGTGGCGTGGCTTGCAATCAACGGCTCCGGGACATGTGCACAATCATGGCCAAGGAACGGGAAGGAAGCAGCCATGCACCGCCTCGGATCTATTGCATCGACAACGGCACCATGATTGCCCAACTCGGTTGGCTGGAATTGGGTGCAGGAAGGACAACGTCATTGAACGAATCCGCCGTTGATCCGGGCCTCCGTACCGATGCGACGCCCATCGCATGGTAGAATCCTCGGCCAACCCTTTTTATGCGGTCGTTCAGGCCATCCACTGAGGCAGCATCGTGCAAGGTCGAGGTGGTCGTGGACGTCGTCGCGAACCACTGAACCCATTTGCACAGAACGCTGGAGCAGAACGCCAACGCAGGCGTGAAGAAAACGCAAAGCGTGCGCGGGATGCTGAAGCCCAGCAACAACGCTCAGCAACGACGGGACCCGGCGCCCAACCGCAAGGTCAAGACGAATTGCGGCGCAAGGCTGCCCAAGCCCAGAAAGCACTGGGTGACAAAGCCGCGGGTACCGTGGACGTCGAATCCACCACCCCGACCGCTTCGCCAGCAGCGGCCGTGCCTCAGGAGCCTGTCGAAACCGAGCGTGAACGGTTGTTCCGCTTGTCTCAAGAGAACAAAGCCGCTGCGCAGTCCATCCTCAAGGCCAATGCTCCCACACCAGAAGGTCCCGTGATCATCTCTGAAGCAACCAGCACCGTCACAGCAGCTGCAGCACCTTTGGAACCCGTCACGCAACTCCAAGCAGATGCTCGCCCCGAGAACCCTCCAGAATCAACGTCGACTGGCACACAGAATGTCTTCAGGCAGATCGCCGTAAAACCGGTTGCGAAAACAACCGGTCAACGTCGCCGAGGTTCGCGAGACAAGAAGGGCGGCGGACGGCAAAAGCAGGTCAAGAAACTCAATCGCCAGAAGTACTTGGAGTACAAGTATGCGGCACGCGACATGCTGGCCGACCCAGGCGTTCCGGAAGAGCATCGCTCAAACCTCCTTGGTCAAATCTGGGCCAAAGGAGAGCGAATTTCGTACGAAGCAGCTCTCGAGTACATTGAATCCAAGGAAGCCGAGGGCATCCTCCCCGCGACCGTTGCCGCTGATTTGCAACGTTTCCTCCGGCGCTTGGAAACAAGGAGATGACACCATGGACACCGTTCAGAACAACGCCGTCGCCACCGTACACTACACTGGAACACTCCCCGAAACAGGTGAGGTCTTCGACACCAGTGAAGGGCGTGACCCATTGGTGTTCCTCGTCGGACATCGTCAGATGATCACAGGATTCGAGGAGGAGATGATCGGTGCAAAAGTCGGCGAGCGACGTACTTTCACACTCGAAGCAGAGCGAGCATATGGTGAACGTCAAGAAGAAAATGTCACCACTTTCCCAAGGAGCGATTTTGCCGCGGTTGAAGCTCAAGTTCCGCTTGAAGTCGGAATGACGCTGGTAGCGGACATGATCGATGGCCCACGACCATTCACCATCTTGTCGGTTGATGAACAAACCATCTCTGCTGATTTCAATCACAAATTGGCAGGCAAGAGCCTCACGTTCTCCGTCGAAGTCGTTGAGCTTCGTGCCGCAGAGGAGTCTGAAGTGTCGCACGGACACGTCCATGGCAAAGGCGGCGTCACCCACTGAGGGGGACGAGGGTTCAAGGGGCGCATCGGCCCCCTGAAGTGCATGGAGGAGCCAATCGGCCACACCCTAGGCGGGTTGCCTTTGGAATTGTTCAGCACGCCTTCGAGCGTGCCAGAAGAGCACCACGGCTTGGGAGCGCCAGGAGAAGCTCCGTACGCACGAGGCATCCATCGAACGATGTACACGCAACGCCGCTGGACCATGCGTCAATATGCGGGTTTCTCATCGGCCGCCGCAACAAACGAGCGTTTCAGGCTCCTCTTGGACCGCGGACAAAAGGGACTCTCGGTTGCATTCGATTTACCCACGCAACTTGGACTCGACGCAGACGATCCACTTTCGATGGGCGAGGTGGGGAGGGTCGGAGTCTCCATCTCAACGCTCGAGGACATGCGTGAACTGCTGTCCGAGATCCCGTTGGACAAGGTCTCAACATCGATGACCATCAACGCACCCGCAATCGTGCTCCTCGCCATGTACATCGTCGTTGCCGAGGAACAAGGCGTACCGGCTGAATCCATTTCTGGAACCATTCAAAATGACATCCTCAAGGAATACATTGCGCGAGGGACCTACATCTTCCCCCCGGAACCAAGCATGCGTTTGATTTCGGACATCTTCGAATACTGCGCAGAGCAGGTCCCCCGCTGGAACACCATCAGCATCTCAGGTTATCACATCAGGGAAGCGGGGTCCACCGCGGCACAGGAACTCTCCTTTACGCTTGCCAATGCGCTGCAGTACGTCGATGACGCCATCGCCCGTGGGTTGGACGTGGATGCCTTCGCACCACGTCTTTCCTTCTTCTTCAACTGCCACAACGATTTCTTTGAGGAGGTGGCAAAGTTCCGGGCCGCACGGGTCCTCTGGCATGATCTGATGACCGAACGGTACAGCCCGAAGCATCCCAAATCCTCTATGCTGCGTTTCCACACCCAGGTCGCGGGCGTGTCTTTGACCGCTCAGCAGCCGTTGAACAACATCGCTCGGGTCACCATCCAAGCCTTGGCGGCCGTCTGCGGCGGGACCCAATCGCTCCACACCAATTCATACGACGAGGCGTTAGGACTCCCTACGGAATCCTCGGCCACCGTTGCGCTCCGAACACAGCAGATTATTGCCGAAGAATCGGGGGCTGCGGACGT
>MDSV01133310.1_pt1 | contig 20350 bp, 22 predicted proteins | sample 810851 | NCBI WGS metagenome assembly MDSV01 (sample SAMN05326640, study PRJNA326480) | marine metagenome | isolation source: seawater | place: Atlantic Ocean: North East | collected 2012 | reverse complement strand
TTTATTAGCTCAAGAGACTTACGACGATTGTGTAAGTATTCCGCACCAATCTTATCAAGTTAATTATGATGCTGATAAGAATTACTATTGGTCAATTTCAAGCGGAGAGATAATTTCTACATCTGATAATATAATTACAGTACAATGGCCTGATAGTGCAGGAGAGTACTTCATTTCAGTTTATACTACAAGATTTGGATGTGAAGGAGACACATCTCATTATCAAATAGTTATAGACCCTTGTCCTTATGCTACTATATTCTTCCCTAATTCATTTACTCCTAACGGCGATGGTATAAACGAGCAATATATTATAGGTGGTAAGTCAGTAGATGAGATAGAGTATATTGCAATATATAATCGATGGGGACAGCGAATATTTGAGTCACTTAACAACTCACCGTGGGATGGAAAAAATCAACCAATAGGTGTTTACACTATAAACGTTTTTATAAAAAATAATAGATTTGTAAGATCTATAACATTAGTAAGATGAAAAAAATAATAATCATATTATGTTTCTTATTTAGTTTAGATACTATTGCACAACCATGCCTTGGTGTTCAAAACTCTTCTATAGTTCCTGGCAACTCTCTTGGTTTACCGCTTGGTCAATACGTACCAGGGCAAGTAATTACCCTTACTTATACTCTTCAATCATTTAATGGTATAAATATAAACTGGATTCACGCTTTTCAAATTATATTAGGACCAGGATTTACAAACCTAACTCCTGTAACTGCTCCAGGCAACCTTGCAGGATCTGCTGGGAATTGGGTATGGGATTTACAACATACATACCCGGGAGGTTACAATTTTGGACCAGGGTGGAGATTTATAAATTCTGGAACAGCTGGATGGGGAACAAGTTCTACAGGACCCTTTACTATGAGCTTCCAAGTAACTGTTGGACCAACATGCACCCCAGATCAGTTATCTATATCTATGGAGGTGTTAGACGATTGTACGACCGGTGGGTGGGCTAATGGTACGTGTTGTACTGATCCACCTGTTCTAATGCTTCTAGGATCTGTGTATGTTCCTCCTATAAATACATCTCCAATAAATCATTATTAGTTGCATATTAAATTTATTTTTCGTATATTTATAATAAATAACTTATTGATACTGCGGGTCAGCAAGTTATGTTAAAACAATAATGTTTAATAATTAAAATTATCTAAGGAGATTTGATATGGGAAATTTAACACCATTCGGCACATCGCCATTCGACGTCCTATTTAAGGACTTTTTTAAGTCAGATGTAGACTATCAGTTTGCAGATGCATCCAAGCTTAACCATCCAGTAGACATATATGAGGCCAGCGAAGGTCTTAATATTGATATTGCATGTGTTGGGTTAACCAAGAAAGACATTGATCTTACCATTGAGGGAGATGTACTTCGAGTAGAATACAAGAAAGATCCTGGTTCTATATCGGCAGAATATATTCAAAGAAATATTGCTAAACGAGCATTTAACTTTGGATGGAGAATTAGCAGACGATTTGATCTAGGTCATTTGGAAGCTAAATTAGAAAACGGTTTATTACATTTATTTGCACCACTAGCAGATGAAGCTAAACCTAAATCAATAACTATTAAGTAGAGTCTATTATGATGTTTGCAAGTAAGAGCAGAAGCTTATTAAAAACTTTCAGTTGGAGAATCGTAGGGACATTAGATACAATGGCTTTAGGATGGATTATAACTGGTAGCCCTTTAGTAGGATTAAAGATAGGAGCATTAGAACTTATTACTAAATTCGTTCTATACTATCTTCATGAACGAGCTTGGATCAAATGCAAATATGGTATAGATTCAAAAGTTAAAAAGGTTATAGACAAGAAGTAAAAAGCTGACCCGCACGTCAATAACAATCACACACTATGATTAATAAAGTATGGAACTACGATAATGAGCTTTGGATAATACACAGAAGTATACCTGAGCATCAGATGTCACCGAGATCTCATGGAATTAATTCTGATGATATTAATAAAATGGTTCGAGTATGGGTTGAACATCTACGAGACAGCTGTAAAGATATCGAGAAAGTATTTCATAAAGATGGTAGCTTCTTATTTTGTGAAAAAATTAAATCTGCAGAAATACTGTAAAACAGTTGCTTTTCCGAAAATTTTTTAATATATTCTATATTTTAATATAAATAATATAATAATATAATAATATAATATAATTAAATAATAATATATATAAATAATAATATTACTTATACTTATATATGGAGAGAAATATATGAAATATAAACAGCAAATACAAAATAAAACTGAAGCAGTTTCTAACACTCTAGAGACATTAGAACGTGGCCTTCAAGCAAACGCTATCAGTAAAGGTGAAGCTATAAGTCTTATAGCTAAACTAAAAACACTTATTTCGGACATTAGCAATCTTACTGATTTAGAGAACTAGCATGCGTAAGCGTCTGTTTCCATTATTAATAGCTTTTAGTGCATTAGCCGTTTCAGGTAGTGCTGCGTTCTATTCTGTATTCGGGTTAAGCAAACTTTTTGCTGGAGCGTCTCTGCAAGTAATTATAATGGCCGGCTCGCTCGAGTTTGCTAAACTAGTTGTAGCCTCTCTTCTTTACCAGTACTGGGAAACAATTAATAAAGTGTTGAGAGCTTATCTAGCAGTTGCAGTATTAGTTTTAGTATTAATTACATCAGGCGGTATATATGGCTTTTTATCTGGAGCTTATCAAGAGACTGCAACTCAATCTGAGTTATTAGATAAATCACTTATTATACTCAATCAGAAAAATATTAGATTTCAAGAACAGAAAGGTGACTTAACTATAGAGAAAACTCAATTATCCAAATCAATATCTGACTTAAGAATATCCCTTTCGAATCCAGCTCAAGTTCAGTATGTAGATAAAGAGTCTGGTCAACTTATTACAACAACATCTAGTTCAGCTAGAAGAGCTTTACAAACTGAATTAAAAAATACTATCACGGATAGGGATGCTGTTAATATAAAAATAGAAGCAGTATTAGATTCTATTAATAAAACTGATATGGCTCTATTAAACAAGGAGATATCTAATGAAGCAGAAAGTGAACTTGGACCACTAAAATATTTAGCTGAGATAACAGGTAAGGATATGAATACAGTAGTAAATTGGTTTTTATTATTAATAATATTTGTATTTGATCCATTAGCTATATCAATGGTAGTTGCTGCTAACTTTGCGTTTGCTCAACTAAAAAGACGAGATGAAGAAGTAGTTATGTCAGTGCCCCCTGGACTGGAGTTTAACAAACCATATTCTATCGATGAAATTAAAGATGCGTTTGAAAAAGATAATCCTTCTGAAGAGTTAAAGCAGCGTGTTAATGAAAATCAAGCAAAGCTTAAAATTAAACTCGAAAAGAAAGATTTAGTAGTTGATGATCTAGAAGAAAATATCGAAGAAACGTTAGAAGAAGAAGTATGGTTACCAGAAGAAAAAGAATTTCACGAAGGCAAGCAAATGGCTAAGGGTTTAGATACAATGCTTCAGATAATGGAAGAAGAGGAAGAAAAGGAAAAAGATAATAAAATAAGGCGCTATACAAATACAGAGCCTGCAGTCAATGAAAATCCATCAGCTCACGAGCTCTATCATGGTGAAGAAAACGATACAAAAGCACGTAGTGACAACGATAAACGTAGAATTAGAAAGGTCAAAAAGGTAAGAAAGCCGGTCAAGCGTGATAGACGTAGACCACCACAATACGGCTCAGGTCACAAGACTCCTAAGTAAAATTTATGCATAAGTTGGTTAACTAATTTATTTTTCGTATATTTAATAATATGGCAGGGAAATCTAAACTAACATACAAAAGTTATATTGAAGACGGGGAACGGTATATGATATGCCGTAATAGTGTTGAAGGTGGTAAGTATTGGACAGGTTACTTTTGTGGAGAATGGGTTAAGGTTACAAAAGATACTACAGCTGTATTATGTAACAAATGTGTAAACAGAGTGACAGAGCCTCCTAAGTTTACACCAAGATACAAACCGACTGGAAGACCTAAAGGTTGGCAATGGATGAGTGAATATGTTGATAAGGATGGTAATGTATTTCATAAAGGAAAAGAGCAGCCTGAGTTAAAAGGCACTTTACCAGAAACAGTAGTTCAAAAAAAGACTAAAAAAAAGCGATTAACTAAACGAGAACGAGAAGCACAGAATCGAAAGTTAATGGCAGAGTTATATGATCTTAAAAAACAGTTAAGAAAGGTTACACTAAAGAAAGATAAGAAAGCTATCGAAACGCAGATAAGAAAACTTGGTCGCAAATTAAAACTAAAAATAGTTTGATTCTTAAATTTATTTTCGTATATTATGTATTATGGATAAACTAATTTATACTCGCGGTACATACTCTAAAGAAATTCAAAAGGTAGAGTTAGATGTTAATGAAAATGTTGACATACACGATTTTAAGAGAGTATGTAAACGCCTAGCATGTGCACTAGGGTATGATAGTAACAGTGTAGAAGAGGCTTTTGAAGGTAAGAGTAAGCCAATCGATAAACTTAAAAAAATATTAAAAGGATAGTTATGGCAAACAATATATACGGAAGTTATGAAGAGCAAGAATCAAAAACAAAATCAACTGAAGAAGAAGTTTACTATGAAGATGATTTAGAAAGAAAGCATCTGTATAAAGAAATTGAGTTTGCTGTTGATATTGATGATAGCGTTGTTTATATTGTTGGTGAGATCGAAGACTATGGATTGTATGATTTTATGATACGATGTCGTGCTATATTAAAGAATCGAGAAGATGGAGATAATTCACCTATTAACGTTGTTATTGATTCTATTGGAGGTGATGTATATGAAATGTTTGGTATAATAGATTATATTGAGAGTTTAGAGAAAAATCAAAAAATTAAAGTTAACACTATATGTAGAGGAAAAGCTATGAGCGCAGGAGCGATGATATTAGCATCTGGTACAGGAAAGAGGTTAGCTAGTAAACGATCAACTATTATGATACATGAAGGATCATCTATGCAAGCAGGAAAATCTTCCGATCTTAAAGCAGCACATAAATACAACTCTCACCTAGAGAGTATGGCTAATGCTATATTAGGTGATAGAACAAATAAAGATAAAAAATTCTGGTCAGAACAAACTAAAACTGACCTATACCTGTCCGCTAAAGACGCTCAAAAGCTGGGTGTAATAGACGGAATAATACATTAACATATGAAATTAGACGAAAAGCAACTTAAACTAAACTGGGAAGATTTACTAGGACGAATCGAACATCAATTCAACGGTGAACGTCAAGAAAACCTTCTTAAAATGTATAACCATTTTGCAGAGCGAATGATGTTTGCTCCAGCAAGCTCAAGAGAACACTACCATAATTGTTTTGTAGGTGGTTATGTTGACCACGTACTTCGTGTAATGGATATATCTTTTGAATTATATAATACATGGGCATCAGCCGGTGCACATCAAGAAAATTATACATTAGAAGAGTTAATGTTTGCAGCTCTTAATCACGATTTAGGAAAGATAGGTGATTTAGAAAATGATACTTATATACCTAATACATCGGAATGGCATAGAAAAAATCAAGGAGCTCTATACACAGTAAATCCTAAAACAGAGTTTAGTCTAGTTCCTGATCGTAGTTTATTCTTATTACAGCATTTTGGTATTACTTATACTTGGAATGAATTTTTAGGAATTCGAATACATGACGGTATGTATGAGGAAGCTAATAAGCCGTACTTAGTTAGCTTTAATCCAGACTCTAGATTAAAGAGTAACTTACCATTAATACTACATCAAGCAGATATGATAGCATCTAGAGTTGAGTACGAAAGATGGAAGTATGGTGAAAATGGATTTCAAAATGTTAGAACATTAACTGATGTTCCTAGAGAAAAAATGATGAAGCATGTAGTTAAAAAAGAAACTAAAGTACCTGTTAAAAAGAGTGAACCTAAAACCTCACAACTAAACACAGGAACAGATGCAAGTAAATTATTTGATGAGCTATTCGGATGATACTAACAATTATATTACTTTCATTAGCATTAATAGGATCACTATTCGCTAATTACAATTTACTAAAAAATTACGAAAAAAGTGAAGAGTATGTTGAAAACTTAGAAACTTGGCTTAATCAGTTTTCTAAAACTATTACTGACATGAATCGGCAGATTAAAAAAATAGACAGCAAAGGATCATTTGAATCAGATGATGAGGTAGGTTATTTTTATAAAGAATTAAAACGAATAATAAGTCAACTTAACACACTCGGAGAAGATGAATGATGCTTTTACAACCAAGCTCAAGCTTGTCACCAGTTGAACAGTTTTACGAATGGTATGACGCATTCGAAGCAGAACGCAAAGCAACTAAACAAAGAAAACGTCGTGGATACTTTCACGAAGAAAATGAAAATGCTATTATAGCATATAACGAAGAACCTGACTTCGCATTACGAAACAAAGTATATTCTCAACATATTCATAAACCATTTATGAAACTAGCAGAAAATATTATACATACATTCAAATTTTACTGCTTTGATGATCCATATGTAGATGTTCAAGCAGAGGTAGTAGCTTACTTGATAGAGAAAATTAACAAATATGATCCATCTAAAGGATCAAAAGCATATAGCTACTTTAGTATAGTTGCAAAAAATTATCTTATATATAATAATAACGAAAATTATAAAAAGATGAAAACGCACGATAACTTATCAGTTGTAGATGGTAAACGGAATATTACTAATGAGATAGTGCGACAAGATATAAAAGATTCAAGAAAAGATTTTACTGATCAAATGGTTGGGTTTTGGGATCATAACTTGAATGTAATATTCACCCGCAAAAAAGATATTAGAGTAGCAGCTGCTATTATAGAACTATTTAGACGTAGAGAGATGATAGAGATATATAATAAAAAAGCATTGTATATTATGATTCGCGAAATGGCAGATGTTAAAACACAGTATATAACTAAAGTAGTAAATACTATGCGTCGTATATATAAAGAGATGTGGGCGCAGTATGAAGAGAATGGAAAGCTTCCAGCCAAGTACCAAAACTCTAAATATTTCTAATTATTATATATGGATAAAGATACTGAAATATTCAAAGGTAAGAGTTTTTCAGATATTGCTAAAGATTTGTATGGTGCTTCAAAGAAGAAGGAATCACAAATAAATTTACTAATATCTGAATTAAAGCCGTTTGTACAAAATATTGGTGATGCTACTATTATAGTACCTTTAATAAAAGATTATCTAGAGGTAAGTGTTAAGAATGATGACCAACTAGCAAAATTATTAGCAGTAGTTCAGCGACTTATAGGTAACAATACTCAAGGTGATAGTGATTTTGGAATTTCAGAAGAAGAAAAAAAGCAGTTACTAGATGAGTTAAACGCTATCGATGAAAGCAATAAAAAGATAGACGAGCAAGTTAAGGGTATAAGCAGTGGCACTGAAAAGCAGAATAACAAATAATAAAGCCGGTAATAGGATACAAAGTTCTAATAAGAACCCGTATGGTGCACCGGGACCTCTAACTCGGGATGATGTAAAAATAAGTCCTCATGTAGAGCAGATATCTATTGAACCAGGTGAGGTTGTAGATATTATACTTACCCCAGATCATAAATACTATGACAGCGATAATCCAAACGGAGAAGAACAGTTTGGTATGTGTCGTGTTCGGTTAATAAATTCTAATAAAGATCAAGGTAATGAAGAATTACTTGAATGGGCATTTCCATTACATAGAAATATTAAACAATATCCTGTCAAGCACGAAATAGTTTTAGTGCATCAATATGTTACAAGAGAAGCATCAGTAGCTGAAGAGGGTGAATCAACAGGTACTATGGATAGACGGTTATACTATTCAGGTATATTAAACTTATGGGGGTCAATACACCACAACGCACTTCCGTTTTTAAGTATAGCAGAGCCGAGTATATTAGAAGAAGATTCAGATCTTGCAGCTAAATATAAAGAGACCGGATTCGGAAATCCAAATATTGAAGGTGATGATGGTGGTATAGAGTTTGGTGATACATTCAAAGAACAAGCAAAAATCAGACCTATACAACCTTATGAAGGCGACCTTACTTTAGAAGGAAGGTTCGGTCACTCCATACGATTTGGCTCAGCAGTTAAACCTACAGAGGGTCAAGAGAATACATGGTCAGATCCATCAACTGATGATCCAGCAGAACCGATATTAATTATACGTAATGGTCAAGACCAAGACCTTCCAGCTGGAGGAGAGCATATAGTAGAAAATCCGGATGTAGAAGCAGCATCGATTTGGATGACAAAAGGTCAGACTGTTCCATTAACGTTTGGTTCGACAAAATATGATGCATTATCTTTTGAAGCAGGTGAAAATACAGTAGGTTCGGACTTAACGTCTCCAACAACGGATAATTTAATAGATGATGTTGGAGAGCGACAAGGTCAAATAATACTAACTGCAAATAGATTAGTATTTAATAGCCGAGAAGCTGGTGTATTTATATTTGGAGGTGGTCCTGGTATAGGATTAACAACTGAAAATGATATGACCTTTGATGCAGGTAGTGAATTTTTAGTAGATACTCCATCAATATACTTAAATGCAACAGAAAAACTCGAAATAGAAGCACCACTTATATATCTTGGTAAATCACAGCAGTCAGAAGATGATGGAGGTGTTGGTGAAACGCAAGCTACTAAAGGACATCCACTTGTCTTAGGTGATGAAGATGATTTATGGAAGAGCACGTTATGTAATATTATAGATGCAATGCTTACAACACTGCAAGGTGAGATACATCCAACTCCAGTTGGACCATCTGGACCACCAATACAAGCACCACAATATGCTCAACAACAGGCAGATATAGCAACCTTAAAAGCATCACTGGCTACTAGCTATAGTGATACTGTATGGGTACAGAGAAACGGTTAATAAGGAGATAGTATATGCCAGCTAACTGGGGTAGTTTTACAGCAGCAATGAACTCATGGTTCTGTGGAGATGCAGAAGGCGGAGAAGATTTTAATGCTGCTGGTGAACCAACTGCTAAAAAAATAGCAGACGAGTATGTTCTAGCAATTAGTACTTCAGCTGGACCTATAATGAATATGTATCAATCTGGAGTCAATAAATCGCTAATAATAAACGGATTCAAGACTTCATTTAATACACAATTTCAAGCAGCTGGGACTCCACCTGAAGGTGTTGATCTAGGCATGCCTAACTGGATACCAGCAGCTACAGGGGTTGTAAACTCCTGGTTAACTGCAACCTTTCTAGCAATGCCTGCAATAGGGCACGGATTAGCTACTCTCCCATTAACAGGTGGTCCTACAGACCACAAACTACTAGAGCCAGGTATGGCAGGGATGATGCCATTAGCACAAGCAATATCTGATGCGTTTGATTCAAATGATTGTAATCCTATAGGAGGGAAGCTTGCATCAGGATTCGCAGATCATATGAGCATGATTAGTGGAGTGTATAATGGTTATATGCCAAACCCAGCAGGTACACCGCCTTTAATACCTCAACCACCATTTCCGTGGTTTGGAGTTACCTAGATAATTTAATCGATAAATTAAGATATATCATATTTATATATGATAAAGTATACATAGAGGAGAAACATGTCAACAAATAAATTAGCACAAGTTATACGTAAGATTGTTCGAGAAGAAGTTCGTAAAGAAGTTCGTCAAATATTAAATGAACAATCAAAGCCAAAAAAAGTTACAAAGAAAGAATTTAGTACTGGATTAGCACATGCAATCGGATTAACTGATAGTATTGAGCGAAGAGCTCGAAAACCTAAAGTTGAAAAACAGTACACTAAAAATAAGATGTTAAATGATATATTAAATGAAACAGCTGGAGATATAGCATCTGGAAATGCATCTAGATTAGCTGCAGAGGCAGGAGCATATCCAACTATGGGGGATCAAACACTTACATCTAATAACGCTCAAACATTTGATAGAAACTCGTTAGCAGCTAAATTAGGTTACGGAGATATGAATCCAGCAGGTACTCCTTCAGTTCAGGAGATGGTTCCTAGAACTGATGTAAGAGGTGTACCGACACAGACGAATCAAGTAGATCCTGGTGTAGCTAAAGCATTAACACGTGATTATAGTGAGTTAGTAAAAAAGTTTAAGAAATAATTATGGCGAAGTTTAGAGGAAGAGATGATATAGGAATTGGTATACAGATACCGTTTGGCCCAGGTCGATCTAATTTTAAGTTAAATTATACGACTTTAGATCAAGCGCGGACTAATATTATAAACCTCTTACTAACTCATAAAGGTGAACGATTTATGCAACCTGCATTTGGTACTAACCTAAGACGATTTTTGTTCGACCAGAGCACAGAAAGATTACAAGATGCAGTTAAAAATGAACTATTGAGTACGATTAAATTTTGGTTACCTTACGTTAATGTAGAGAATATAGAAACACGTCGAACGATAGATGATATTAACAGCTACACTATTGCTGTATCGATAACATTTTCTGTAACAGGTGATTTAAGAGAATTCAAAACAGTTACGTTTGGTTTTAATTCAAACGGTGGCGTTTCAGTTAGAGGATAGATAGATAATTATGGCAACATTAAACGAAAAAATATCTAAAAATATAAAATATACGGGTAAAGACTTTCCTTCTATACGACGAAATCTATTAGATTTTGCTAAAACGTATTACCCTACAACGTTTAACGATTTCAACGAAGCATCACCAGGTATGATGTTTATGGAAACTACAGCTTATGTTGGTGATTTATTAAGTTTTTATCTAGACAAGCAATTCAAAGAATCATTATTACCATATGCTAGAGAAGAAAAGAACGTTAATGTATTAGCTCAAACCATGGGATATTTTCCAAAACAAGCAGTAGCTGCTCAAGTAGATCTTGAAATATATCAAACTATACCAGCAGTTGGATTAGGTGATAGTAATAAACCTGATTGGAGATATGCATTAGCAATAAAAGGTGGTATGAGGGTGAAAGGAGCTGGAGCAACTTTTAGAACTAACCTACCTATCGATTTCAGAATATCCGGTTCAGGAAATGAAACAGAAATATCTATATTTACTACTGACGATACAACAGGAGAGCCTACTTACTATCTATTAAAGAAAACTGCTACATTTGAATCTGGAAAGACTTTGAAACAAACGTTTACTGTTGCAAGTGCTCAACCATTTACACAACTAGCTTTATCGCGAAAAAATATACTTGAGATATTATCATGTACCGACACAGAAGGTAATGATTGGTATGAGGTTCCGTTTATGGCTCAAGATATGATACATAAACAAATAGAAAATAATCAGTACAATGATCCTGAATTAACTTCATATAATGCACAAACACCATATCTATTAAAATTAAAAAAGACATCTAAACGTTTTGTTAAACGTATAAGAGAAGATGGAAAGGTAATACTAGAGTTCGGTTCTGGAACATCTACTAAACCTGATGAAGAAATAGTACCTAATCCAGTCAATGCAGGATCAACACTACCTACTGCAACACCTAGTGCTAATACTTTTATAGATCCATCTAATTTTATGTATACTAAAGCTTATGGAGAAGCTCCATCAAATACTACACTTACAGTTGAATATACAGTTGGTAGAGGAATAGAAGATAATGTATTATCTGGAGAAATTAATTCAATAGATAATATAAAATTTAATTCAGATGGTGCTGGTTTAGATGCTAAATTATATCAAGATACAATAGCATCAGTTGCAGCTACTAACCCTGCACCTGCTCAAGGTGGTAGAGGAAAAGAAGCAATGAATGAAGTTAGAGAAAATGCTCTAGCGTTCTTTAATGCTCAAGGACGTATTGTAAGTAAGAATGATTATATGATTCGTACACTGACAATGCCGTCTCAATACGGATCTGTATCAAAAGTATATGTCACACAAGACGAGCAATTAAATACATCAAATACAAATAATCGTTTAAGAAATCCTTTTGCAGTAAGCCTTTACACGTTATCTTATAATGCTGATAAAGAGTTGGTTCACACTAACCCTGCTACAAAAGAAAATATAATAAATTATTTATCTCCATACAGACTATTAACAGACTCTGTTACGGTAAAAAATGCATTTATTATTAATATAGGATTAGATTTTGAAATAATAACATTACCAGGATTTAACAGTAATGAGGTTTTATTAAAAGCGATTGGAGCTATAAAAGAATTACTTCATATTGATAAAATGCAAATAAATCAGCCTATAATATTTGCAGACATATACAGCGAGTTAGCATCTGTTATGGGTATTCAAAGTATAACTAAATTAGAAGTATATAATTTATTTAATGAAGAAGACGGTTATTCTGGAAATATATATGATATTAAAGTAGCAACTAGAGATGGAGTAATATACCCATCACTCGATCCAAGTATATTTGAAATAAAGCATCCTAATTCAAATATCAGAGGTAGGGTCGCTGGAATATAGGAGTATAACTAATGATTAAATCAATATATGCAACTTCTGATAACACTATCTATGAAAAAACTGGAAGCTTAAACTCTGGTATTGATAGTATTTTAGAATTAGCTAAAATATCTTCTTCTGCTGGAATATTTACATCAAGAATACTTATCAAGTTTGACCTCGATGCAGTTAGTTCCTCAATAGCAGCTGGAGATATTACTGATCCAAAGTTTTATCTAAACTTATATTCAACTAATGTTAAAGAAACACCACTTGCATATGCACTAGCTGCATATCCAGTTTCTCAATCATGGCAAAACGGTGTTGGTCGAATGCTAGAACCAATACGTCAGAACGGATATATTCACGACGGCTCATCTTGGATTTATAGAGATAAAAAAGACCTTACATCAACTTATGTTGCAACTAAAGATACACAATGGACATCTGAATCACTAGCTACCGGTACTGCAATGAAATACTCGAGCGTAACAGGTGGTGGTACTTGGTATACAAATTATTATGGAACAGAATCCTTTGATCATGAAACAACTGATTTAAGAATGGATGTAACACCTGTCATAAATTACATACTGCAAACTACAGCATCTAAAAGTGCTCCTGGAACATTTATTAATGACGGTATTATACTAATGCGATCAGGCTCTCAAGAAACTGACGCAGTAGCTTATGGAAATATTCAATTCTTTTCACGTGAAACAAATACAGTATATCAGCCTAGGCTAGAAATAGTGTATGATGATTCTTCGTTTGATACAACTGGACTAACCGAGCTGACATCTGATGAAGGTGTTGTATACGTTAAAAATCTAAAACATGAATATTCAACTAAAGAAAAACCAAAAATTCGCGTTGTAGGTAGGGATAGATATCCAACTAAAACTTTTTCTACTGAATCTAACTATAAGACAATAAAGTTTTTACCAACATCATCTTATTATGCAATTAAAGATGCTTTAACTGAAGAGTTTATAGTACCATTTAGTAGTGCAGGTACTAAACTAAGTTGTGATACATCTGGAAATTTCTTTAAGTTAGACATGAATTCATTTATGCCTGAGCGATATTATAAACTAGCTTTCCAAGTAACACAATCAGATGCATCTGTTGTAGTTTACGATGAGAATTTTTATTTCAAAGTAGTTAAGTAATATGGCAGCTAGTAATCTAAATATCCAGCGAGCGAGAGAGATAGCAGCAGGGTCTAATTCACCTACTCAGCAAGCTAATCAGGTTCTTGGTAAAACAAACTTTTCACCTGCTGTATTACCATATATACCACCAACGACACAACCTACACCATCCTACTTACCACCGCAGACAACAAATCAAACGTTTCCAGCAAATGAGTCGGATGTACGGACAGGAGGTGAAACACCTGTAGGTTACGTTAATGGTACAGTTGGTGAAACTAACAACAGAGGTAAATGTGATGGGGTTTGTCCGTATATACCACCTATAGTAGATGGGAAGCCTAATCAAGATTATGTTACAGCTATACCAGACCCACCACCTCCTCGTGATCCAGAAAAAACAGAATCTATTATTCAAGATGTAGTAGATGAGATTATACAGGAATCGAACGATGTAATTGATGAGGTGCAAACACATGTACTACCTGGACCGAAAGTGATACCAGATCAAGATATAGTAGTAGCTCCCCCAGCAGTAACACCGACAGAGCTAGTTTTACAAAATCAAGCAGCCTGTGAAGATCCTAATCTAATACCTGAAATAGTTATTAACAATGATATAACGGTAAAGGTTAATGTCGAAGCTCCACCAAGTGCAAGTATTCCTAGATTTGAAGTACCAAATATAGTGTTTGGATGTATGGATCCAGATGCATTAAACTACAATCCAGATGCTACTGTAAACGACTTCACTTGTGAATTCGAACCACCTCCAGAAGAGGAAGAAGAGGAAGATGAAGTAGTTGTAGTTGAAGAGCCTGAGTATGATCCTCCTATGCCTCCAGAAGTACCATTTTTGAATTCTCATGGCGAAGTGTTATATATCGTTACTAAAGAAGATGTAAAAGAAGGTAAAATGGTTAAATTGCCTAGTGGTAAAAAAATAAAAGCTACACTTGATTTTGTAAATTATATAATGCGACAACAAACATCATCATCAGATATTGTATTAACAGAAGAAGAACGAGATGTAACTATACGTAAAGAGGCTCGTAAACTATTAGGAGGAAAACTTCCAGGAGATGAGCTAGGGATGGGAGAGACTACTATTGCAGTAATGGATGATGAGTTAGAAAAAGAAAACAAAAAAATATTTAGAAACCCTCGAGGTATAATTTATATAAAACCGGAAACTGACCCTAATCTAAAAATTAGCTTGAGAAGTAGAGCTTTTGATCACGGTCAATATACAAGAACAATAGATACAACTTTTCCAGGACTTCTTGGCAAAATGGAATAATAAAATATGGCACCATTTATAGGATATTCAAACGAACTCGTAATTGACTCAACTCAAGGTCAAGCTATAGCTGAATACTATAGTCCCGATGATATTGATCGTATAACGGTCACGTTCGGGTATTTAGAAGATCCTGCATTCGGCTTGAGTGATAGAGACAGGGTAGAACTTCACGTTTACGATATTAGTAAAAATCACTTATATTCTGATCATAAAATAGAAGGATGGGAAATAGGCTCTGATACAGAAGGCAAACCAGTAATACATTTAAGAATTCGCGATGATTTGCGAAAGTTAGGGTTTACTAAAGGTGTATATAATATTGTATATAATTTTCATAGAGATGTAGTAGGTAAGAATATTGGACCTAAATTCTCTGTACATTCTATAAGCAATGACAGAAAAGAAATACGTTTAGTGCCTATGATACCGGAAGATAGTATACCATATGCTGGACCTGAATTAGAAGATTTTTACGAAGCTTTCCAGCAACTAAAAGGTTCTTCTGGTGTAACAGGACCATTTATAGGACCTTCAGTATCTAATAATACTTTATGGTCTCAAATGCATATTAACTTCGGATACAATTATACTCCTTTAGCAGCTGCATGGGTAGTTAATGATGTTTATCCACCCGATCCATTGTTTCCTAATACAATATTACTAAAACTGTATACAAAAGTACCACCAAATATACAAGCAAAAGATAGGTGCTGGTTAGTTGCAGAAGCAGCTCAACCTGTAATTAATAGATGTATGATTGATGAACCAATCTTACAACCGGGTAACATGATGGCCAATCCTAACTTTGATTTATGCCTAGATACTACCCCGAGAGTTCATCTAGATCATAAAACTCAATCTGAGATATTAGGAAGTGAATCTGATTTAGCAAACGAATTAGTAAATGCATATTCATCAAGCGCTGCAGGAATAAAATTAAATGTAGATTATTCTATATTTGAAAATTATGTACACTTTAGTTCAGTTAAAGAAAGGTTAGAGAATTTTGTATATAAATTAAAATTAATTAATGGATATGATACGCGAGCTCGAGATTTCGATTATAGTGAATTTTCATCTCAAGACGTGTATATATACGAATATACTGGATCGCACGGCTCAATACATACGAAAAGGTATCAACGAAGGTGGGTTAATAAAAAGCTTGATTTAATAAATAATTTTGATGATTGGGAAAAATGGCTCTATTTTGATAGTGGTTCTAAAGCTAAATATATAACTACTACTGGATCGAGAGGTGGTCACGAATATGATTGGTCACGTTCAGCTATAACCCCATTCCCTAAACTATCAGGTTCTTACAAAAACGATTTATGGTCTGAAGATTATTTAGAGTGGAGTGTCGATCAACTATTTGATTGGGCAGTTCACAGTATTTTTATTCCTGGACCGAATTATGAATTATTACATTTAACCTCTTCTAAATCATCAAATTGGTTATCAGCGGCGAGAGCATCTGCAAGTGCATATGATAAATGGAACCCTAATATATTACGGAAGACAGTACCAGAATATTTAAGTGATATAGGGGCAGCTCAAAACGAAACATATCTGAGATTTGTAGATATGGTTGGGCAAGCTCACGATATTCCATGGACTTACACAAGAGCATTTACAGAAAAAGCGGATAGACTGCATAATGAACATTATGAAAATAAGCGGGGTATGTCTGATGATATTATATACCATGTAGGAAAAGCTGCAGGTATAGAATTAGTAGATGGTGATCCAAACCAAACTCTTTGGGAATATAAATTAGGTAAAGATTCTGAAGGATTTATAAAACAGAATGCACCTACGGCATCTATAAGAACTATGCCAGCTAAACAACGAACAAGAGAGGTATGGAGACGTATACTAAATAATTTACCTTTATTATTAAAATCGAAAGGTACTCGAACAGGAGTTCGTGGATTAATAAATTGCTACGGAGTACCAGAAGAAGTTCTTCCAATATATGAATATGGTTCTAGTAAGCGAAGTGATCAAACAACACTATACGAAGAACAAAATTTTAAGTACTGCTTAAACTTTCATCAAAGTCAATCAGTATCTACTTACTGGGGACCACATCAACTTTCAGCTGGGCGGATAACATCTAGTGCAGTAACCCCTAACGCTGTAGAATTTAGAGTTTACCCTAATCCTAATACAGCAGCTTATACACAATCTTTATGGCAAGTAAATAATAGGGCAGGTATACGATTACATAGAAGCTATAGTAGTGCAGTTAAACTCAACGGTCAACCAGAAGCGTTTACAGAGTACGGACATTTTAGTTTAATACTTTCAAGCTCTCAAGGCTATGTATCTGCATCAACAGGCAAAGCTAAAATATTTCAAGAAAGTAATGAGAGAAAATCTGGTGAAGGTTGGTGGACAGTATTACTAAATCGAGTACCTAATAATAAAAAACAAACACCTTACGGAGCATATCATAGTGCGAGTATGTTTAATTATACATTGACATGCGTTCGAGCTGAGTACGGTACTGTAGATCAAGCAGTTTCATGTAGTTTTCCAGTAACTGGAGCAACTAATTATCACTCTGCATCAATGAATCAAGCTTACTCTGGAAGCCTTGAATCTGGAATAAAAGCTTACTTAGGTGGGTATGTAACTACGAGTGGCAATTATTATGGTTCTCAAAATCATAAACTATTTGGAGATGCATTTAGTGGGTCAATGCAAGAGTTAAGATATTATGCATGCGCTCTATCACACTCAGTTTTAGTTGATCATACTCTCGCACCAGAAATGTATTCATCTAATAACCCTCTAACTACACATTCTGATTTATTAGTTAGATTAAAGTTAAGTGAAAGATTAAATCATTATAGTGGTAGTGTACAATCACCATCATCTTCTCAACATATTATAAACTTATCTCCTGATCAAGAATCATCAAGCTTAAATTACAATAAAACTAATTTTGTAACTTATGGTGTAGCAAATAACTATCCATCGACCTTTCCATATGCATTTACTGAAGAACGATATTATATCGATACACCGGAATTAGGTCCAAACAATTATACAAGTGATAAGTTTAGAAGAGAAGAGAATAGACTAGTAAGAAACCTAAGCCCGTTCGGTCGTGCTGAAAAGCCTAGCGGTGAAAAATACGCTTTAGATAGTAATGAATTAGGTGTATACTTCTCACCGACAGATCAAGTAAATAAAGATATATTTAATTCAATAGGTGGAGAGCAGCTAGATGATTATATAGGGGATCCGAGAGATAAATTTAGAACATTCTATCCAGATTTAGATATTCTAAATAACGCATATTGGAAAAAGTATAAAAAAGAAAATAATAAAAACACTTATTTGGAGCAGCTTAGATTATATGATATGTCATTATTTACAATGATAAAGCAATTCTTACCTGCTAGAGCTAATGCTGATGTGGGTGTTGTAATTGAGCCGCATTTTATAGAGCGCTCTAAAGTTATACCTCCAGGTAGAATGAAAATTACAGGTGACACTAAACAACAGAATATAGCTAGAAATGCTGGCTCTTTTAGACGATTCCGACAAATGACTACACCTGCGCAGACGACACAACCGCAACAGACAACTACTGGTTTTGTACTCCAACCACAAACATGGACATCTACAATAGGTAAGCCAAATAAACCGCCGGTAGGTTCACCTAAAGTGTTTGGATTAAAAGGCTCTATATCAGCATATCCTCTAAATTCAATTCTTAAAAGCTTTACTGGAAAGATACAAGCTCTTGCAATGGTAACTTCATCATCACCTAATAAATTAACTATTGATGGTACAATAGGAGGTTCTTCTGATCCATTAATTAGATTATCAGATGAAACGGTTAAATCAGCTGGAATAGGTATAGACAGAATAGTACAGAAAAAGGGTAGTGAAGTAATGTCACATACATCTATAACAAGCTCTAATACTCAAATAGAAGGTACAATTAACGTTGCAGCTAACATTTCTGAATCTAGATATAAATACAAAACGCTACCTAGTCGTTCTAATGGATATGTTGAAGAGACATCTGAATTTGATCTTAAATTTGAGCCGACTACTTCATTTGTAGGGTCATTTAAGAAGTCAGAATTTAGACAGACGACTAAATATTTTTATAATGGAAATGCAGAAAGTGCTTCTAGAGGAAAACTTTATGAAACAGGAGGTAGTGTTAACTTATTTGCTACTAGTAAATCACGACAAGCAGCAGAAGTTAATGATTATAATTTAGATGGAATAGAAGGATTATTTAGAATGAAATATAAAGGTACACAGATTAAGGGAGGAGACTTCAATATTGATAGTTCTGAGACACCAGATGGTGGCCCAGTTGTATCATTTACGTTTGGAGATCCAAATCAGCTAATAACAACTGACCCTACTTTTGGAGGTACTGTAGATATTCATTAGGAAAAGGGTTAGTTTTATAATTTAACCATATTTATTAAAGACACAACACATACAAAGGGATAACAAAATGGGATATTTAGATAACACATCGATCACAGTAGACGCAATCTTAACAAAGAAAGGTCGTGAAATATTAGCTAAAGGGGCTGATGAATTCAAGATCACACAATTTGCACTTGCTGATGACGAAATTGATTATAGTTTATGGAATCCATCTCACGCACTAGGTAGCAATTATTATGGAATAGCAATTGATAATATGCCATTAGTAGAAGCAATACCGGATGAAACACAAACTATGAAGTATAAATTAGTAACACTTCGAAAGAGTACTACACGTATTCCTGTAATCACAGTACCACAATCAACTGTAACTTTAGTAGCAGGAGGTGATGCAGTAGAAGTAAAACCTAACACATCAAACTTTGAAGGTGGTAATTCTGTTCTAGGATATACAGCTATACTTTCAAATAGTGATGTTGCATTTTTAGAAGTTGGTAGTCCAGTTAAGAGTTTGTTAATGCAACAAGCAACTGTACCTACTTTTGTTGGAGACGACGAATCAGCACAATCAGTAACTGCAGTTGGATTTAGCTTTAGAATAGTAGCTAAAAATCAACCTATAGAAAAGAAGAGTGCAACTCTTACTATTATCGGTAATGAGACAGGTGGAAGAGCAACAGTAACAGTAACAGTTAACAAACAAGAAGTTGCAACATCTGGTGGTAGTTTATAAAATAGGGAATAGAAATGGCTAAAAAAACTAAAGCACAAATAGAAAAAGAACTTGCAGAAGTAGAAGCGATAAAAAATCAGCTTAACGAAGAAAAACGTCAAGCAGATGGACTTCCATCAACTGCTGATTCAGCTAGAGGAGCTATCTTGCGTGAAGCTCAAAAGATAGCAAACCAGATAGTAAGAGAGCGAGATGCACTAGCTCAAAAAACTACT
>MDSV01231173.1_pt1 | contig 20360 bp, 10 predicted proteins | sample 810851 | NCBI WGS metagenome assembly MDSV01 (sample SAMN05326640, study PRJNA326480) | marine metagenome | isolation source: seawater | place: Atlantic Ocean: North East | collected 2012 | reverse complement strand
GACAAGACGCTCATCCTGATGCACCTGTTCTTCATGTCGTGCATCACCATCTTCACCTTCTTCTCCATGATCGTGTCGCACAACTACATGAAGTTCGAGACGCCGGTGACGGTGGTCACGACCAAGATGGAGTCCTCGGACTACGCCGCCGCGGCTGGGGGCTCGTTCGCGGACCTGGGGTACTGCGCCGACACGCCAGGAGGCAACGAGTTCGTGGACATAGTCACCTTGGGCGGGCAGACCTTCGCGGACCCGCAGTGCGTGGACCACTTGGTGGCGCCCGAGTTCACGCGCGTGGGTGTCCCGGATGTTTGGATCAACACGCACTACCGGCAGACCGCGGTGAGGAGGACGTGCGCGAACGCGAACAACGCCTCGTTCGTGCCCGGCAGCGAGTGCGTGCTGACTGAAACGCTCACCAACGACGCGTTCATCGCGCGCCCGGAACTGCTGAAGCTGGTGTTTTACGTCTCCGTCGAGACGACGTTCGGGATGCGCGCCCCGCCGGATGAGCTCACCGTGAACTTCCCCTCCGGGCGCGTGGTGACGCACCACCCCGCCTCCGACGGGTCCGCGCTGGAGCTGACGTACGGGGAGATTCTTGAGCTCGCCGGGATTGAGCTCAACGCCACATCTCCCGGCGCGACCGGGTCCGGGGCTGTGTTCCTGGAGAAGCGCGCGCCGTACCGGCTGATGGGCAGCAAGCTTCGGCTGGTTTTCACCTCCACCAACGTGAACCCCGACCCGTGGCGCCCCTTCGACACGACGCTGCGCACGGCGGTGACGGTGATGCACGACCAAACCTCCGAGCGCATGGGCCCGGGGACGGAGGTGATCTACACGGGATCGCTCACACCTGGCGACGTCGCCCCGGACGCTACCCTGCACACGCACGACGAGACGTTCATCACGCGCGACTGGGCGGGGACGTACGTGGAGTACCAGAGCGAGGGCGACGTGGGCGAGGTGGACCTGCTCACCACCATCAACGCGGTGACCAACGCGTTCGTGCTGATCGGCATGGCCACCTTCGTGGTGGACTTCATCGGACAGCTCATCTCTTCGTCCTTCTACGACGACAAGTACGAGGACGACGGCGAGCGGCTCATCCTGGAGGACATCGCCGAGCACCTCGAGAACCCCTCGCACCCGTCGGTACCGTTTGACCCCAAAAACTTGCGCCTCGTGAACGACGAAGACCAGCCCGGCATGTCCTACGAGAACGCCATCTACGACCTGCAGAGCGAGCTCGCGGACGTCCGTGACCAGCTCTCGCTGATTCCCGAAGAAGAAGCGGACTTCGTGGAGGGCTCCGCTCCCGGGCGGCTCCCCGACCACGGCTACCCGGGCCTGCGTCTGGTGGAGGAGTTCTCGGACCAACACGTCATTGCGTACAAGGAAGCCAACGCGGGCGCCGAACCCGCGCCCGCCGTCGTGCCGCTGCACCCGGGCGCGCAGATGCTCGGGCGGGGGGTCGGGAACGTTTTGTCCAAGGCCGTGAGCAGGCAGCAGTTCACCATGACCGTCGTGCGGGACAAGGTGCGCATGAAAGCGCTGCGCGAAGGACCGGGGTACATGCGCGAGAGCGCGCGCGACGGCAGCGGGCGGTTCGACGCGCTCAAGGCGACCAAGTCGGTGGTGCTCACCGTGGGGGACCGCGTGTGTTTCCGCCTGCGCGAGGGCAAGATGGGGGGGCACCTGGGCATCTACCGGATAGACACGGAGGCGCCGCCGGTGAAGAGCTTCTTCAGCTTCCTTGGGTGTTGAGCGGGAGAGGGTAGACGTATTGGGCATAGCACGGACCTTAGAAAACGGCTCGGATTCGCGACGTCGTGAACGTCGTTTTTCGCGAAGCGACGCGCGCCGAGTTTACGCGCGAACGTCGCCCGTCCTTTCTCAACCGAACGAGACAGTGACGAGACACTTGTCTCGGCACACGCCACCGACACCCACGATGGCTTTCGCCTTCCGCGCCGTGAACTCCCTCGCCGCGGCCGCGCCCCTGCGCGCGGCGGCGCGCCGCTCCGCACGCGCGCCCGCTGCGCGCGTCGCCGTGCGCGCGATGGCCGACGAGGCCCCCGAGGCCCCCGAGGGCGTCGAGCAGCTCATCGACGCGCGCGTCGGCAAGGTGATCAAGGCGTACAAGCACGAGGAGGCGGACAAGCTGTACGTGGAGGAGGTGGATGTCGGCGAGGCTGAGCCCCGCCAGATCTGCTCCGGGCTCGTGCCGTACATGGACGCCGAGGTACGCGCCGCACATTCCGCGCCAGACCCGCGCGTCGCCCGCGTCACGCCTGGACACCCCCGCGCATCGCGTCTTATCGCGACGGTTCACCGAATATCCACAACCGAAGCCCTGAAACCTGCGATCGCCGAGCGCGAAGCTGCGAAACGCACGCGCCTGACGTTTTCTCGCTCGCTTTTTCTTTCTCGCAGGACATCGAGGGCCAGCTCGTGGTGGTCCTCGCGAACCTCAAGTCGCGCAACATGGCCGGCGTCGCATCGCACGGCATGCTCCTGTGCGCGTCGGACGACTCGCACGAGAAGGTGGAGCTCCTGGTGTGCCCCGAGGGCTCCGTGCCTGGCGAGCGCATCAAGTTTGGCGCCTGGGATGCAGAGCAGGCGGATGCGCACTCTGAGAACCAGATGAAGAAGAAGAAGACCTGGGAGAAGGTGGCGCCCGGCCTGCGCACCACCGACGGGTGCGTCGCCGCGTACAAGGACTTGGAGATGGTCACTTCCGCGGGCGCCATCACCTGCAAGTCCATCGCGGGCGGGACCATCGGGTAGGCGGAGAGACGCGAAAGCTCCTCCGGAAAAAACACTTTTGTCTTCTCGGTTCCCCCTTGTCGCTTCAGAAATTACGACGCGCTTCACCTGGATACACGAAAAACTCGACACTCGCCCGTTGACCTTCACTCGGCGCGCGCGCGGGTCCGCGCGTGCCATGGGTTTCGCGGTGGAAGAGCCTCTGCAGCCCTTCATGGGGCTCAAAGAGAGACGCCGCTCGAGCGCGGGGAAGCTTTTCCTCGGAGGTACGACCCACCCCCGCCGCGCGCGCCGTGTTGGGCACGACATCTGACGCCCGTCTGACACCCAACGCCTCGCGTTCGCTCCCGCGTCTCTCCCGCCTCCGACCGCTGCGCCCAGACCACTGCAACTTGCGTTCGTCCCCCGAGGTGGTGAAGCTCCTGGCGAAGCACGGCGAGCCCCCCTTGGTCCTCTTCTCCGAGGAGGTGCTGAAGATCAACAGGCGAGGCGAGGCGGTGCCTCGCGTCCTGCTCGTCGCCGCGAACGCGGTGTACCTGCTGGACGCCGAGACCAAGCGCGCGCGGCGCAGGATGGCGACGCGCGCGCTTTCTTGCGTGCGCATGTCCGAGTTCGCCGATAACTTCCTCGCGCTGGTGTGCCCGGACGAGTACGACGTGCTGCTGGTGTGCTCGCGGAAAATAGAGGCTGTGATGGCCGTGCGCGACGCCTACGCCGCCGCCGCCGCCGCCGCCGACGCCGGCGGCGGCGGCGGCGCCGACGCGCGGCTCGACTTGCCAGTGGAGATCGGCGCGTCCTTTGCGTACGCGGCGGGCGCGGACCTGGCCAAGCGCGTGACTTTCGTGCGCCTGGAGAACGGGGAGGTGGACACCACGATACGAGACGCGAGGGGAGCTCCGTGACGCGGCGTATCTATAGGACGGACGAACGCTTTTAAAAGGACGCCTCGCGACGCGTCGCGCGTTTTTTCGCGCTCCGTCGGCGACGCGCGCGCGCGCCGTCGCGCCTTCTCGTCGCCTCCCAACCCGCGCGCGTCCGCGGACGCGTCGGTTTCTCTGACTGGGCTTTCTGATGAGGAGGAGCTTCTCAGGTGCTTCTCAGCGCCTGGTCCGAGCGTTCGTATCATCCGGGACCCACCTTGGGAATGTCGTGGTGCTCGCTGAGCTTGGAGAGGTACTCGTTGAAATCCTTCACCTTGTCGCGGTGCGACTTGCTCGCCATCGAGCGAATCAGCTTTTCCTGGGTCTTCGCAGCCTGCTCGTCGAAACGCCGCTCCGCCGCAGTGCGCGTGTCCGCCGCGGGCGGAGGGACGGACCCGCCCTCAGCCACCGCGGCGTCAAGCGCCTCGGCGTCTCTCTCTTTCTGCGAGGATGGCGGAGGAGAGAAGGCCGAAGTCAGACCTAGTTCGCGCGATGCGCGGTGGAACGCGGAAAGTGCGTTGTCGCGGGTCGTCGGGCGGGGCGGAACCGGGCGTCTCCACGCACATCCTTGTGCTTATCCTTCTTCTTCTTCTTCTTCTTCACGCCCCCAGCAGCGGAAACCCCGCCCTTGAGCTTCAACCCGCCCTTCACCACGTGCTGGTACGACTCGCTCATCTCGCGCGCGTGACAGAGTGCGCGCTCTCCGGTGAGTGACGATCATCAGTCCGACCTCGGGTTCCCTTTCAAAACGACGTTCGGTTTCAAGTTTCAACCCTCCCGACCGCTTTCGCGCGGAACTGTCCGACAATACAGTATCATGCATCGTGGGGAAACGGGAAAGCGCGAAACGGAGCGCGCGTTCCTTTTGCCGCGTTTGATCGACTGTGACGCGGCGGTTCGCTCGCGCGCGCGCCACAGCGAGGCGACGCGAACGCTTCACTTCGCGTTCGAAACGTTTCTCGGACGTGTCAACGCGACGTCGCACGCGTTTCCGTCCCCCGATCGTCGTCGCGAGGGTCTCGGCGAGGTCGCGCACGGCACGTTCCGCTGAAGCGAGAGTCTGGATTCCCGCAACGACTACGAGTTTCCCGGCTCTGTAAGAACTCCGGTGACCGACTCGTCGATCGACACGCGAGCGTTCTCGCGAGAGGCACGATGTCGAGCGGTTTAGAGCTCCGCGTGGGTAACAAGTACCGCCTCGGTCGTAAGATCGGGAGCGGCTCGTTCGGCGACATCTACTTGGGTACGTCCGCGGAACGCATTCCCAGATTGGGCACTCTGCGCGTCCTTGGACGATGCGTTCATCGCGCGCGGGGGAAAATTCGCTCCTCCCAGCCTTCTGCCCACGCGCCTGGAGGATCCGCACTCGCGGAACTCGGACTCACCGACGTGTTCCCTCCCTCTTCCCTTCCCGCAGGCACGCACATTCAGACCGGCGAGGAAGTTGGCATCAAGCTGGTGCGTACCGCGCGCGCGCGCCCCCCCAGGAAACCCTAGGGGCTGCGGTCCCAGCGAACGCGCGAGAGTTTTTTTTTCTTGTCGGCGGATGGCGCGCGACGCGATCGCGCGCGCGCGGCGGCGCGACAGCGTCCACCGACGACTCGCCTCTTCAAAAAACGCGAACGACTCTCGTCCTTCTGTCGCTCGGCTCCCGGACGCGCTTCCTATGAACGACGCGGACGATGTCTGACCGTCCCTCGCGCCTCGGTCGCGCTTCTCGCAATTCGCAGGAGTCCGTCAAGACGAAACACCCGCAGCTGTTGTACGAGTCGAAGCTGTACAAGATCCTGCAGGGCGGCACGGGCATCCCGAACGTGCGGTGGTTCGGCGTCGAGGGCGACTACAACATCATGGTGCTCGATCTGTTGGGTCCGTCTCTGGAGGACCTGTTCAACTTCTGCAACCGCAAGCTGTCGCTCAAGACGGTGCTGATGCTGGCGGATCAGCTGGTGAGCCGCATTGAGTACGTGCACTCCAAGTCGTTCATCCACCGCGACGTGAAACCCGATAACTTCCTGATGGGCCTCGGGAAGCGCGCGAACCAGGTGAACATCATCGATTTCGGGCTGGCGAAGAAGTACCGCGACCCGAAGTCGCACCAGCACATCCCGTACCGCGAGAACAAAAACCTCACCGGCACGGCGCGCTACGCCTCCATCAACACGCACCTCGGAATTGAGCAGTCGCGGCGCGACGACCTCGAGTCGCTCGGGTACGTTTTGATGTACTTCCTGCGCGGCTCGCTGCCGTGGCAGGGTCTGAAGGCGGCGACGAAAAAGCAAAAGTACGAGAAAATCTCGGAGAAGAAGATGAGTACGCCCATCGAGGTGCTGTGCAAAGGGTTCCCCCCTGAATTCGTCACGTACTTCCAGCTGTGCCGCTCTCTGCGGTTCGAGGACAAGCCGGATTACTCGTACGTGCGCAAGCTCTTCCGCGACCTCTTCATCCGCGAGGGGTACCAGTACGACTACGTCTTCGACTGGACCATCCTGAAGTACCAGCAGACGCAGGCGCTGACCCGAGCTCCCGGGCCGGGCGGCGGCGCGCCGGGCGGCTCGCGCCAGCCGGGGCACGGCGGCCGGGACAAGGAGAAATACGCCGAGCGCCGCAACGAGTCGCGTCGCGCGCCGATGCGCGAGAGCGGGCACGCGCGGGGGGGTGAGATTTCTGGGTCTCGGGGGATGTCCTCGAGGAAACCCGAGGACCGAGGGGGGTACGGGCCGGGCGCGGACAGGATGTGATGGACGAAGCATCTCGCGAAAGATGATCGATGATGGGAGGAGGGACACGCGTGAGTGATTGTCGTCCGTCGTCGACGCGTCGGCGCGCGTCGGCGCTCGGCGAGGAACGGAGCGCGTTTTCGAGTCGGAGGGAAGAGAGGCGGCTTTTTTTAGTGATCTTTGCGAGGATCGAGGCGAGCGCGAGGCGCGAGTCGCGCTCGCGTCCTCGAGGAGACCGACGACCGGTCGTCGCGGACGGGAGCGCCACCGTCCGACCCGGACGCGAATAGCACGCGCCGGGTCGGACCGCGCTTTCGGTCGCCGAGAAAGCGGGTCGGTCGGCGGTCCTTGTAAGAACGAAGGACGACGACGTTCGTCGACGGCGACGCCCTCGTTCCGAAGAATTGCTTTTTTTCCAGGTCTGCGCTTTTTTCCGGTGCCGGCAACCCACAATTTTTTTTTCCACGCGCCGAGATCCGCGGCGCCCGTCATCGCGTGATGCGCGAGAGCGACGACGACGCGATGGACCTGCTCCGAGCGGCGTCTTCGTCGCGGGCGCGGCCCGCGTCGCAGGGCGTCCAGCCGGACCCTCCGACATCGTTCGCGAGCCCGCGGAAGGTACGGCGACGCGCGCGATTCGCGGACACGGCGACCTTCGCGAGGCGAAGGAGACGACGCGTTCGTCCCTCTCGTTCCCGTCCTCGCGCGGAGGCGCGTCACCGCGCGCATCTCGCTCCCGCGCCTGACCCCCCACGCATCACCTCCCCCCCGCCTGTTTCTTCTCCGCGCAGATCTCCATCGTGGACATGCTGAGGGAGGAGGAGGAGAGGGCCGAGCGCGCGGAAAAGGCCAAGGCGGCATCCCACTCCGGCGCGTCTCGAGACGTTCGCGGCGTCGACGCGAACCGGCGCCGAAGCAACGCGCGGTCGGCTTTGCGGACGCATCGCGAGGAAAATCCCGACGCGAACGACGCGAACGACGCGAACGACGCGGCGTGCGCGGACGAATCGCCGCGAACGCATCGGGCGAAGCTCTGGAACGAAGAGGAGCTGGAACGCGTGATGGAGGGCGTCGCGGTGCGCCGCCCGACGCGTTTTTTTTTTCTTTCTCGCCCCGCCGTCGGGGTGTGCCCACTTTCGTTTTTCGTTTTATTTTCTCGCCGCCCGAGACGGTTTCTCGCCTCCGCGGCGCGCGCGCGACGGAACACGACGCGTTTCGGTCCGCACTGAACACGACGCGTTCTCGGCTCGCGGCGCACGCGACGACGCACGCGTCGTGCTGACGAAACCGAATACCATGTTATGAACGAACGCAAAATCGAACGCGAAAACGAAACCAGGCTCCCGTGGAGGTGGACGCCGAGGGAGGCGTCGACGCGTTCGGCGACCGCGCCGCGCGCGCCGAGGACGTCGGGCCGCTGGTGCTCGGCCCGCCGCGTCGGAGGTGGAGCGATGATGTCGGAGCCGCGCCGACTTTCGCGGACGAGCGCGAACGTGCGTCGAGCGACGATTCGTCTGCCGATCTCTCGTCGCACCTGTTTGTCCCCGCGGGGCTGAACCGGCACCTGCGCGAGTATCAGCGCGAGGGCGTGCGGTTCCTGTACCGGCTCTTCGCCTCCGGGAAGGGCGGGGTGCTGGCGGACGACATGGGCCTGGGGAAGACGGTGCAGACGATCGCGTACCTGGGCGCGGTGCTGCGCTCGCCGGTGGCGATCCGCGAGGCGCGCTTGAGCGCGCGCCCGCTGCTTGCGCTGGTGGTATGCCCCACCTCGGTGCTCACCAACTGGGAGGCGGAGCTGCGGCGGTGGGGCGAGGCGATGGGCCCGCTCGATCGGCACCTGCTGGGCCTGGTGGATGAAGCCGCCGACGCGCACGCCGAGACGTTCAACGTCGCGCGCGTGCACGGCGACACCAAGCGGGAGCAGTGGGCGCGCGTCGCGGCGACTGTCGAGCTGGCAGTGGACGGCGCAACCGCGCGCGCGTGCGTCCCCGCCAACGTCGCGCTCACGTCCTACGACACGTTCCGGCTCAACGCGCAGCAGTTCGCCGCGACGCCCTGGACGTGCTGCGTCTTTGACGAGGCGCACAAGCTGAAGAACGAGAAGGCGCTCGTGTACGCGGCGGCCAAGACGTTGCCGAATTGCGAAAACACCCCCCGCGTCGGCCTCACCGGCACGATCATGCAGAACACGTACGACGAGCTGTGGTGCCTTTTGGATTGGGCGTGCCCCGGGTCGCTGGGCGCTTTGAACCTGTTCCGCGAGCACTACTCGAGCAAAATGCAGCTCGGGCAGCGGCACGGCGCGTCGGAGTACGAGCTGGGCGTCGCGCGCGAGCGCGCGCGCGAGCTCAAGCACCTGCTGCGCAAGTACGTGCTGACGCGCAAGAAAAAAGAGGTGCTGCGCGACGCGCTGCCCTCGAAGGTGGACAACGTGGTGTTCTGCGAGCTGGCGCCGCTGCAGCTGCGCGTGTACCGGCGACTTCTCGACACCCCCGAGTTTTCGTTGCTGGCGCGCGCCGACGAGCCGTGCGACTGCGAGAGCGGTGAGCGGCGCGCGCGGTGCTGCTACCGCCAGCCGCCGGGCGGCGAGCCGGCGCCCCTGTGGGCGAGCTACCACGACGAGGAGGGCGGGTGCCCGATGTGTCCGTACTGCCTCGTGTTGCCGTGCATGACGATCCTGGCGAAGGTGTCCAACCACCTGGAGCTGCTCAAGCCCGACCCGGCGCTCGCGCAGACGGACCCGGATAAGTTCCGCGTCCAGACATTGGTGGCGGACATGGCGCTCGGCGAGGACGCCGCCCTGCTCGGCGGCGCGGACCGACCCGACGGCGATTTCCACCGACTGTCGTCGTCGCGGCACTGCGGGAAGCTCGCGGCGCTGGAGAAGCTGATGCGGCTGTGGCACGCGCAGAACGACAAAGTGCTCGTGTTCAGCGTCAGCACGCGCCTGCTGGACGTCCTGGAGCGGTTCATGACGCGGCACGGGTACGTGTTTTCGCGCCTGGACGGATCCACGAACCAGAAGCACCGGCAGACGGTGGTGGACGACTTCAACGCGTCGCGGAGCACCTTCGCGTTTTTGCTCTCAACGCGCGCGGGCGGCGTCGGGCTGAACATCGTCTCCGCCAACCGCGTGGTGATTTTCGACCCCAACTGGAACCCGGCGCTGGACCTGCAGGCGCAGGACCGCTCGTACCGCATCGGGCAGAGGCGGGACGTGGACGTGTACCGCCTCCTGACCAGCGGCACGCTGGAGGAGCTGGTGTACCAGCGCCAGGTGTACAAGCAGCAGCAGAGCAACGTGGCGGTGGACGGCGTCGAGGAGCGCCGCTACTTCGAGGGCGTGCAGGGGGACAAGGCGCGCACGGGCGAGCTGTTCGGCGTCGCCAACGTGTTTGCCGAGGTGGCGCAGGGGAAGCACGTGCGCATGAGGGCGCTGGTCGAGCGCGAGCGCGGGGCGGAGCGGGGAAGCGAAAACGCAGAAAACGCCGCGGACGAGGGCTCAGGCTCGCTTCCCGCGCCACGTCCCTCGTACCGCGTGGAGCGCGCGCGGGATCAGCCGGCAGAAAAGGCGGCGGACGGCGCGCTCGTCCCGCAACCCGACGCGGCGCCCGGCGAGGCGGAGACGCGGGTGGACTCGCGGCCCGGCGAGGCGGACGGCGTGCTGTACGAACACAGGCACGATCGAATCGTGGGTGAGACGACCGCGGCGGAGCGCGAGCGCAGCCGCCGCGCCGTGCTCGCGGCGCGCCAGCGGGAGGACCGGGAGCGGCGAACGGGCGCCGCGGCCGAGCCCGGCGCCGAGCGCGCGCGCCGCGCCGGGAAACGCGCGCGAGAGCATTCGAACGTCGCCAAAGAAGCCCGCGGCGGCGACGCGGTGGCGGGTCCGCGCGCGCGCGCGGCGGCGGCGGCGACCTCGCGCGCGGCGGCGGACACCCCCGAGGCTCGCGACGCGCGCGACGCGGATGACGTGGTGGCCGCGCTCGCCGCGCACGAGGGCGTCTCGCTGGCGGAGATGGGGAGGAAACTGCTCGCCGGGTCGACGGGTGACCGCGCGGCGACGCTGCGCGCGTTTCTCGTCTCGAAACGCGCCGACACGGGCGTCATGCTGTTTCATTAAACGGCGCGTCGTCTCGCGACGGCGAGGCGTATTCATAACTTTAGCTAGCTACTAAAAGAAGGTAGTCTACTTCGTAGCTCTACTAGCTGTGAGCAATCCTCCATCGCCGCGCTCACCGGTCGTTCTTGGTCTCCCGGAGCTGCTGCGCTCTTTGGTGCCTGGTGTACGTCGCGACGGCGAGCGTCTTGAGCGACTGCAGGCCGGCTTTGTTCGAGCGGGGCACCTTCGCCTTGACGTCTTTCAGGAAGCTCATGAACGACCGCCGCGCGACGCGCTCGGTTTCGGTTTCGGCGGTTTCGGACTCCGTCGGCTCCGCCGCGCCCGCGTGCAGCGCGACGTCCACGTGGTGGATGGCGCTCACCAGCGCCCACGCCTCCTCCGCGGTGGTGTGGGCGTCCACCACCACGCCACCCAGCGTCGAAACCGCCGCCGACTGCACGTCGACGTTGTCGAAGTTTCGCGCCGGCGGACCCGACGCCGGTTGGTCGGCTTCGGCGGCGCGTCGGCCGACGCCACCCTTTTTTTTTCGCGGACCCTTTTTCTTCGCGCCCGCGTCTTTACTCGTGACGCCCTCGTCACCGTTCTCGGTCTTCGCGTTCGCCCTCGCGGCGATCGGCGCGAGCGCGGCTCGTATGTCCGTCAGCGCCACCAGCGACGCCACGTCCTGCACGCGCTGCTCTCTCTGCGAAGACCAGGGCACCCACCGCACCGCCGACAGGCGCGACGCGTGCGTCGCGCCCGCGCGCGCCACCGCGCGCGCCGTCGCCGCGACAAACGCCGACCACGTCGCCTCGTCCGCGCCGCGCGACGCCGCGGCGAGCAGCGCGGCGGCGGCGGCGTCGGCGACGTGCGCGAGCGCGGCGGCGCGCGGGTCCAGCCGCAGCGCCGCGAGCGCGGCGAGCAGCGCCGCGGCGTCGGCGGGGTCCGAGACGATCCCGGGATTCCCGGGATCCCGAGCCGATAAAGAAGAAAGCGGCGCCTCGTCGCCGTCGCGCTCGCACCACGCGGCGAGGAGCTGCACGGCGGCGAACACCTGCGGCTTCAGGGGCCCCGGCGGAGACACGGCAAAGCAGGCGGCGTCGCTCGCGTCCGCCGCGGATCGACCGGACAGGGACACCGACGCGTCCCGAGAATCCCCGGCGTCCCCGGCGTCCGGCGCGCGCGCGACGACGCCCAGGCGTCGCAGCGCCTCCAGCACTTCCCCCGCCGTCGGTGCCCACGCCAGCGCGGGTCCCCGGGGACGCTCGCGCGCCGCGCCTGCGTCCCCGGGGACGCTCGAAAAAGCGGGCTGGCTCGCTGCTTCCTTCGGGGACGCGACGGGCAGCGCGAAGACCCCCCTGCGTCGCCGCGGGGGCTGCCTGGCGTCCCGCCCGAGCGGCTCGTACCCCGCGGCGGCGAGCAGCGCGTCGCGCGCGCCGCGCGCGACGCTCTTGGACGACTCGGGCCTTGTCGCCGCGTCGAAGAGCCACCGCGCCGTCGCCGCGTCGCACGCGGGACCCGCGCCTTCATCGAAACGCGTGTGCCCGCGGTCCACCTCCGCGGCGAACGCGGCGGCGAGGAAGCCGCCCTCTATCGCTTCGCGGAGCGCCTCGGCGACGGCGACGTCGGCGTCCTCCGCGGACCCGCTCGCCTTCGCCGCGCGGCTCCGCGCGGCGTTCTCGAACGGCTTCAGCGACCCGGGCGTCGGCGCGGGGCACCGCGGCGCGAGGCGCTCGACCGCCGCGGTGCCGAACGCGCGATCGTCGAGCGCGCGCACGAACGCCGATGGGTACGGCGTGTCGTCGGCGTCGACGGCGCCGATGGCCGCCGCCGCTTCCTCCGCCTTCGCGTGCACTTCGTTTTTCATGGTCTCCGCCTCTTCCGTGCTGGCGGCCATCTTCTCCTTGATGGACGCGAGCGCCCTCTCCTCCTCCTCCTCGATCTTCTTCGCCTCCTCGGCCGCGATGCGCAGGCGCTTCTGGCGCTTCTCGTCCGCCTTCTCGTCGTCCACGAGCTTCTGCATCTGTTTCGAGAGGACGAAGGGAGACCCGTCCGAGTCCGAACCGGACGCGTGGCCGTCGTCGCCACCCTTCCCGGGCTCCTCGTTGCCCTCCTCGGGCTCCTTGGCCTTGCTCGCGATGACGCTCGCACGACGCTTCCCGAGCACCTTGGCGATGTGCGCCTTGACGTCGGGCTTCGAGGCGGGGCGCGGCTTGTCGAAGGTGAACAGCGCCGCGAGATCTTGCGGGATGCCCTTGGGCGCCTCGACGGCTTTTTTGATCGGAACAGCGGCGGGCTTGGATGGGGGTCGCGTCGGGGCTTTCCCCGTCGCGGCCGCAGCCGCGGGACCGGTCTCCAGACTCGCGTCGTCGTCATCGGACAGGTCGTCCCCGAGGCTGCTGGGGGGAGGCATCCTCCCGCCGATTGCGCCTTTGCGCGCCACGGAATCTGTTTAAAACGGCGACGCGCGGTCGAAGGTGTGCCCACTCGAGGGCGGAACGATCGTTGGATCCGACAACGCGGACTCTTGGAGGTGGCTGAGAAACGGTTTTTTTACAGTAAGTCTCGCGGCCCCGCTCACGCTCCCGCCAACAGCAGCGGCGGCCGTTTCGGCAGCACCAGGTTCTCCGCTTCGACGGCGAGCCCCGCGGCGATGCGCCCCGATCCCCCCCCGAGCGCGGCGGCGTCGTCCCCCTCCTCGGAACCACGTTGATCCGCCGCGTCCCCCCCCCGGCCGTCGCCCTCGTTCTCGCCCCCCAGCGCCACCGCCTCGTCGTCCGGCGCCACCTCCAGGTGCATGCTCCGGTGCTTGAGGCGGAACGCGCCGGTGCCGACCGGCATGGGTATGCCCATGATGATGCACTCGGAGACGCCGTCGATGGTATCCACGCGCCCTCTCAGCGCGGCGTCGAACAGATGGTCCGTGGTTTTCTCGAACGACGCCAACATCAACACGCTGTCCTTCATCTTCGCCATGCCGAAGCGCGTGATTCCGAGCACCTCCCCTTTGTACGTCATGACGTCCGCGAGCAACATGGAGTGCCTCGCGTCGATGCTCATGCCGTGCGCCTTCATCGTGTCGTTGATTTCCTTGATGATGCACGAACGAGCCGCCTCGATACCCAAAGTACGCTCCGCCTCCATCACGTGGTTCGTGGTGGTGCGCGTGCCGTCCACGCCCTCCACGCCCATCACCGCGCGCAGGTTCGTGCCCTCCACCACCAGGTTGAACTTCTTCTCGTCGCCGCCCAGGTCGTTGATGACCGCGCGGCTCACGGACGGGATGCCCTGCACGATCACGGAGGGCACGGCGGTGCGCAGCGCCTGCAGGTGGAACAGCGCGCGGCGGTGCGCCGCGGGGCCCGCCGCGTGCGCCGCCGCGTATGTGCTTTTAGTGCCGACGTCGTCCGGCGGGAGCACGTGCAGCGCGTCCCCCCCCGCGATGAGCACGCGATTGGGCTTGAGCTTGAGCTTCGAGGCGGCGAGCAGCGCGTGGCGCACCGTCTTCGCGGTGACGTCCAGCTGCAGCGCGCGGATCACGTCCGGATCCAGCCGCACCTCCAGGTAGCACGCCTGCGGGTGCAGCACGACGTGCACGTACTTGCACACCTCGCCGAGGGACGTCTTCTCGACGCGCCCCTTGACGATGCGCGCGGCGACGACGTCGTCGTCCCGCGCGAGCGCGGCGGTGATGATGGGCGTGGAGATGTTCTTGGCGGCGTTGATGATCTCCTTGATCCGCGGCACGCCCAGGGTGATGTTCATGGACGCCACGCCCGCGAAGTGGAACGTCTTCAGGGTCATCTGCGTGCCGGGCTCGCCGATGGACTGCGCGCCGACGGCGCCCACCGCGCTGCCCGGCGCGGCGCGCTTCGCGCCGTACTTGCGCACGCAGCGGTCCAGGAACGTCTCCAGCTGCGCCGCAGTCACGCCCGTCGCCGGGTCGCCGTCCGCCGGGCCCGAGCGGGTCAGGCGCGACCGCGCGAAACGCACGAGCTCGCGCTTGAACAGCGCGGACATGCCGCGCGGTTCGCCGAATTCGCGCGCCAAATGCGCCGAGCGCGCGAGCGATTGGTTCGCGTCGGGAAAAGTCGCGTCGGGAAGGTCCGACGTCGCCGTCGCCGTCGCCTTCGCCGCCGACGCCGCTTTCGCGCCCTTCTTCGCGGCGCGCGGCTCGCGCTTGACCGCGCCCGCGGCGCCCGCCGCCAAAAACGCCATCTCCTCGTCCTCCGCCTTCTGCCTGCCCCCGGCGACGGCGTCCAGGTCGGACTTGACGGCGCGCGCCGCGTCGGCGGCGCCGTCGCGCGCGGCGCGGACGCCCACCGCCGCCAGCGCCGCCGTCACCTCCGCCTCGCCGACGAGCGGCTCGCGCCGCCGCGGCACGAGGCCCTTGACGTGCTGCTCGAGCCGCGTGAACGCCACCGGGGACGCATCCAGGCCCTCCATCTCCGTGGGCTCCAGTCCGTCGTCCCCGTACGCGAGCTGCACGATCCCGCCCGTGCTGTTGCGCACCGTCCCGTCGTAGCGCAGCGAGAGGTCCTCCAGCGCCTTCATCAGCCGGCGCGACATGTACCCGGTCTCCGCCGTCTTCACCGCGGTGTCCACCAGCCCCTCCCTACCCGCCATGGTGTGGAAGAAGAACTCCGTGGGGCGCATGCCGGTGAAGAACGAGTTTGCCACGAAGCCCTTCGCCGCGGGCGTCTTCTCGCCCCGGCGGAAGTGCGGCAGAGACCGGCCGTGGAAGCCATCCGGAGGGCGGCTCCCCCCGACGGCTTGCTGACCGACGCACGCCACCATCTGAGAGATGTTGATGGTGGAGCCCTTCGAGCCGCACAGCGCCATCGTCAGCGGGGCGTTGTGCTTCGGAAGCTCCCGCAAACACACGTTGCCCGCGGTCTCGCGCACCGTGCTCAAAATGCCGAGCACCTCAGCCTCCAGCGTCTGCTCGGCGTCGCACCCGGGCTGAAGCGCCAGCGTCCCTTTCTTGTACGCGGCGATGCGCTCGTCGCAGTCGGCGTACCCGCGCGCCACCACCTGCGCCTTCTCCGTCTGCAGGACGTGCCCCGGCGTGACGTCGTCGATGCCGACCGAGAACCCGCGCTGGCCGAGCCACCGCGCGGAGAGCTTCGCGACCCGGTTCATCGCCGTCGCCGCGACCGCGGCGCCGTACTCCGAGTTGAGCACGTAGAACAAGCCGGCTTTGTTGCCGCTCCCCAGCGTCGCCTTGCCGAGCTGCCCGGAGACAATCTCGGAGTTCTGGATGGTGACGTACCCGTCCGCGGGGCACATGGCCCGCCTGTCCTTCTTGGTGTACGGCTTCTCCGCCACCTCCAGGTTCACGAAGATCTGGTCCGAGGCCTTCGGGCGGATCAGCACGCTGAAGATCTGCTTCCCGGTCCACAGCTCGACGGGGGCGACGACCGCCGGGGTGGGGAGGTCGATCGAGAGCAGCGCGTCGCCCATCATCGCGACGAGCTGGCCCACCATCGCGCGGTCCATAAAGGTGTCCCTGGACGTCAACAGGTAGCTCGCGGTGAGGAAGTCCTGCGTCGCCGCGACGAGAATCTCCCCGTTCTTGGGCGTGCACAGGTTGTTGTGCACGGACATGAGCTCGATGGCTTCCGCCCGCGCCTCCTCCGTCTGCGGGCAGTGAATGTTCATCTCGTCGCCGTCGAAGTCGGCGTTGTAGGGCGTGCACACGCACTCGTTGAATCGCAGCGTGCGCCAGGGCATGACGCGCGCTCTGTGCGCCATGATGGACATCTTGTGCAGCGAGGGCTGGCGGTTGAACAGCAAGACGTCACCGTCCCGTAAGTGCCTCTCCACGGTGTCGCCCATCTTCAACTCGGCGGCGACTTTCCTCCGATCGCCGTATTTCAGATACTGCGTGCCTCCGCTCTTGAAGCGCACAAAGTTGGCGCCGGGGTGCTGGCTCATGCCGTTCCGGACGCACTCCCTGATTTTCTCGATGTTGTGCCTGGACACCACCTCGGGGTACGTCATGGTCTTCGCGATGTGCATCGGGACGCCCACCTCGTCGATACGCAGGTTGGGGTCGGGCGAGATGACGGTTCGGCCGGAAAAGTCGACGCGCTTTCCCGAGAGGTTCCCGCGGAAACGCCCCTGCTTCCCCTTGAGCCTCTGCACGAACCCGCGCAGGGGCTTGCCCGGACCTTGGTACTGCAGCGACAAGCCGGGGAGCTCGCTGTTGATGTACATGGCGCACTGGATCTGCAGGAAGTCCCAGTTCTCCATCAGGTTCGTGATGGCCAGGCCCTTCTCCAGGCCCTGCCGCAGCACGTTGTTCACCTCGATGATCTGCATCAGCTTCATCGTCACATCGTCCTCGTTGGACCCGGCGACGCCATCCATCTCCACGCTGGGGCGGATGCACACCGGCGGCACGGGCAGGTGCGTCAAAATCAGGTGCTCCGGCCGGTCAGCGACGTCCAGCAGCTCGCAGTCCGCGGGCGAGATCTTGCGCAACACCCCGAGCGCGCGAATGGGATTCAGGTCATCCTGCACGCGCCCGAGGTTGGCCCGTAGCTGCTCGTTGTGCTTCGCCGCTTCCTCGAACTCGCCCATGTATTGCTCCATGAGCTCGGGGTTCTTGCTGTACTTCTCGTGAACGATCTTCAGCGACGCGCCCGCGCGCTTCACCACCCCGTTCGCGGCGCCGCAATGCGGGCACGACCGGCACCGCTTGCACTTCTCCGCGAGTTTCTTCGAGAGCGCGCGCCGGGGGACAATCTCCAGACGCGGCGACCGGAACCGTCGCAGGTACTGCCGCTTCTCCTCTTCCGACACCATGACCCGCGAGCACGTCTTGCACACCTGCTGCAGGATCGCGATGACGTTCTTGAAGTAGCCGATGTGGAACACCGGCATCTCCAGCTTGACGTACCCGAAGTGCCCGGCGCAGTCGATGAGCTTGCCTTTGCACGTCGCGCACTCGGCGCCCTTCTTGTCGGTGGTGCCCATGCGCGGGTCGAGGATGCCGTTCGGCAGAGGCACGCGCTGCGGCATCTGGTACAGGTTGCGCTCGAAGACGTGGAAAACGCCGCACTTGCCGATCTCCGTGGGCGACATCAGCGAGAACTTCACGGATCGGATCTTCCGCGGCGCGTCCAACTCGGCGAAGGGCGTCTTACTGTACTCCAGAGGCGCCTCCTGGCAGCTCGTGCCGGGATGCGAGCCGGGGCGCGCCACCGGGGGGCACACCAAAGGCACGTCCGTCGGGGTCGCCATCGTCGTGTTGTGTCGTCCCTCACGCTTTAGCCGGGCGTGCTACGGAAGACTCGCTCGCCGTGTTCCACGCGCGCGAACGCACCCGCGCGCGCAACCGTGCGCACCCGAGGCGGTGGCCTTTTCGGCGGCGGATCCCCGAGAGTTAACTCAGCGAAAAGCGGCGGCGGCGGTGGTGTACCCAGGGCCGCCCCGGGGCGTTTCGTGCTCGAACGCCTCGCCCAGGGCTTCAGGCGCGGCTATCGGACAACAACCACGCCCTTTTGTCCGTCTGGTCCGCGGGTCACCGGGCTTTCCCCAGCCGGCGCGCGTCGCGGTTGTGCCGCACGCGCTGCTATGCAGTACCCTAAATGCGACTTTTCTGCTCGTCGAGACGATCCGTCTTGGAAACCACAACTCTCGAACCTTGAAATCACCATTGAACCCGATCGAACCCTCCACGAAAACGCTCGCGCGTGCTCCGTGAACAAGATAGCGGTGCCGAGTCGCGTGACCGCACAGAGCGGTGGCACCCAGGTCCGACCCTTCACCCGGCACGCGTCCGACCGCCATGGTTTCCTCCGCGCTCACGTCTGCCCGCCGCGCTGCCGCGCTCCTCGCGCGTGGGGCGCGCGGCGCGCGCGCGCCCGCGACCTGCGCGTCCGCGGCGTCTGCCACGTCATTGTGGGCAACGCGCCACGTCCCCGCCTCGGCCCCGCGGTCGTTCGCGGGCGCTGCGCGCGCGTTCGCCGCCTCCGCGGACCTCTCGGGCGAGCCCATGTACACGCGCACGCACGAAATCCTGCGCCCGCGCGTCCGGACGGAGGCGCCGGGGCCCTCTACCAGCGGCGCGAGCGACGAGTTCGTGTTCGTTCGCGTCGGGTTAGCGGACCGGGCGTTCGACGAGATTGGCGACGTCAAGGCGATCGCGGGCGTCGCGGCGGCGGGTTCGAGACTCCGTCGCGGCGAAAACTTCTGCGTTTTATCTTGGGAGGGCTTCAAACGCACCGCCAGCGATGAACTGTACCACGCGGTGTGGGCGAACGCCAGCGGGGACAGGGATTTCGCGGCGCCGTTCGCGTGCGAAGTCGTCGACGTCAACGCGAGCGCGCTCGCCGACGCGTACAGCGTTGTGTGCGGCTCGGAGAAGGGTTGGATCGTGGAGGTTCGGGTGACGCGCGAGGCGCTGCGGGCGGCCGTGCGCGACGGCGTTCTCCTCTCGGAGGAGAAGTACGCGGAGGTGTGCGACGCGCAGGAGCGCGTGGATGACGCCGCGGCGAGCCGCGCGTACCCGTGACGAGGCAATCAGGGAAAGTGACGCGTACCGTTTTCGTCCAGTGTCAGTCTGTGCCTGTCTTGTCAAATCACGCAAGAGACACGCGCGGCCTCGTCGTTTCGAACTGCTTCTCGACGAAAAGTCCACGAAACGCCCGGGCGCGCGCCACTTCCCCACGCACGCGCGTCCGCCATGTCCGTCGCCACCGCCCCCTCCATCGTCATCAAGGTACCTGTCCATGCGGGCAAGCCCCGTGCGGCGCCCCCGGTCGCCGCGCGCCTGATGGCCAGGAGCTTACCCGCGCGCCACGGCGCCTCCCCGGAGGTACGTCCCGAAACGTTGACCGAATCGTGGCACCCGCGCGTCACGCCTTTCATCGTTCCTCTTCTGCCATCGCTTCCGGCGTTCGCGCGCGTCGCGTCCCGCGCGACTACGACGTCGACGCGCGCATCGCTCCTGCCCGAGATCGCGCGAGCGCGAGCGTTCGCGCCCCCGCGTCCCCGTTCCCTGTTCGTTGACAATGCCGCTAACAACGACACGACGTCTTCCCTGCTCCCGCAGGCTGTCGCGCGCAAGGAGCTCATCGTCGCGTCGCGCAAGGCGCGCGTCAGCGCCAACGCTGCCGCGCACAACGCGCGTGTCTCCGACGTCCACGACGTCATGGCGCTCGTCGAGTCGCAGGTCACGCAGTACAGGCGCTCCTCCATCGACCGACGCATGAAGGTGCGCCGAGAAACCGACGACACTTGTCCTTTTTTTCGCGTTGACTCTCTCGGTCATGTCTCACGTCCGACGCTCTGCGTTTCGCCCTCGGCTTTTCCACTCCAGCGAGCGTTTCTCTTCCGCGCCTCTGTTCTTTTTTAACGACGAGACTTGAAAGACGACTGACGAAGCCGAACCGCGCTCGACGCTTCTCCCCTTGTCCCCGTACGCTTCCAGTCCGCCTCCGCGCTCCGCGCGCTTTACCTCCGCGAGCGCTCGGCGAAAGCCTCCGCGGTTTCCGCGCGCGCCGCGGCGGTCGAGTCCCGCGTTTCCGAGCGCCGCGCCTCCGTCGCCGCCAAGGCGGCGCGCAAGCTCGAGTCCGCCGCCGAGGCGCGCCGCCGCCGCCTCGACGCCGTCGCCTTCCGCGCGGCGGATGCCGCCGCGCGCGTCAAGTCGGCGGCGCTCTCGCGCCGCCGCGAGGGCTCCGAGCGCCGCGCGGAGCTGGACGTGCGGCTGCGTCGCGCGTCGCGCAGGCGCGACGCGTTCACCAACCGCGTCGCGCTCAAGGCTTCCTTCTTCTCGCTGCGCGCGGCGCGCGCCGCCGCGCGCCGCGAGGCGCGGGCGCGCGCGGCGATCGCCGAGACGGCGCG
>MDSV01019629.1_pt1 | contig 20361 bp, 17 predicted proteins | sample 810851 | NCBI WGS metagenome assembly MDSV01 (sample SAMN05326640, study PRJNA326480) | marine metagenome | isolation source: seawater | place: Atlantic Ocean: North East | collected 2012 | reverse complement strand
TCAGGCCGCATATTTATATCACTTCTATGATCAGCTATAACTTTAGATAATCGTATGACTGAATCTTGCCCAAAAATAAGAGAGTTAACTGAGGCTTGAATTTGGCTCACTAGCGGTGCAACTCTTATCATTGCAGCTGCAAAAATGCCTAAAATGGATAAAGTTGCCCCGAGCTCACCGCTCAATGACAAATTAATTGAAACAATAAGAACAATGAATCCAATCAACATTACCTCAATAAGATTTTTTGGCAATATTGAAAATAAGTTTAGTTTTAGGGCGCTTTTTGCAACTAAGTCTGCTGATTTATTAACAGATTTAAGAAAAAAACTCTCTTTTCCTAGCGTTTTTAGCTCTTTGATTCCTTGAGATACTTCCGATGTCCCTTGCATGATATTAGCCATGCCTTCTGTATATTGTTTTCCATAGGATCCAATTTTTGGTGTTAGAAGATAGTTATAAAGTAAAAAAACAATACTTAACATTCCAATGAGCACAAGCAATGTTTTAATGCTAACAATTCCTAACATAATAAAAACTGCGATAATTACAATTAGATTGCTGAAAAGTTGCAGGGTTGCTTGAAGGACATCTTTATATATAGATGAATAGTTTGCAATAGAAGCTAAATTTTCACCGCCCTTACTTAAAATAAAATTTTCATATTCTTGGTTTAAGATGCCACTCATCATAACTTTTTGAATTTTTGCTTGCTCATTATTTGCAAATTGAAGGATAAGAAAATTTGAAAAAAGTAAAAAGATAAATTTTATAAAAAAAGCAGATACTAAAATGTATCCAATGACTAATATTGCCTGGCTTTGCTCTAAACCGTTTAGAAAATCTAAAATTGGATAGTTATTTACAATAGATTGATAAAACTCAGGATCAATTATGATTGAAAGATATCCTCCAATCAGACCAATACTAACCAAATCTGCAAGTGAAGTTAAAAGAAAGACAATTGTAAGAGGGGCAACTTTTTTAGCTTCTGCCCCAAGGAGGAATATGATACTTTTAATATATTGCATAAGTAAATTTCAGATGCATGTTTAATATAATCTTTGCAAATTTATCAAAATCTAAATACTTTGAGGTTATTCCCAAACTTTCCAAGGGGCCTTGTTAGATATATAAAGATCTTCTAGGTATTTTTTTTCAGCAATTGTGTCCATTGGTTGCCAAAAACCTTTGTGTTTGAATGCGGACAATTGATTTTTTGAGGTAATTTTTTTTAAAGGTTCCTCTTCCCATGAAACATTATCACCAGTAATAAAATCTATGACTGAGGGATGCAGCACGAAAAACCCTCCATTTATCCACGCATTTCCTGTTTTAGGCTTTTCATTGAATTGAGAAACTTCATGATTATCATTGATCTTAAGCATACCAAATCTACCAGGAGGAGTTACCGCAGTTACAGTAGCTAATTTTCCATGAGAATCATGAAAACTCAGAAGATCTTTGATGTTGATATTGCCAACACCATCCCCATAGGTAAATAAAAATGGCTCATTTGGATTTAGGAATTCTCTGACACGCTTGAGCCTACCCCCAGTTAAAGTAGTATCCCCAGTATCAATGCACGTCACGGACCAGTTTTCCTTAGCATCCCTTATTATTGAAGAGGAATTATTTGCAAGATCGAATGTTACATCTGTATTTCTGAGATGATAGTTATTAAAGTAATCTTTAATATAAAATCCCTTATAGCCACAGCAAATGATGAATTCATTAATTCCATAAAAATCGAAAATTTTCATAATATGCCAGATTATTGGCTTTCCACCAATTTCAACCATAGGCTTAGGTCTACTATGAGTTTCCTCTGATAGTCTAGTGCCAAGTCCTCCGGCCAAAATTACAGCTTTCATTTGAGTTTTTAATGTAAGTTTTTCATATTCTAACACTAGTGCTGGCAGTATTTAGGCTCTAAATTTTATTTTTTCCATCGTTAATTTAGTTAGTGAATTCATATATAATATGCGCATTATTAATCAATTAAATTAATTAAAATTATGAACAATTTTCTTAGAGTGCCATATGGCTCAACAGTTCATGGTGAAGAAGAGATTGAAGCAGTTGTAGAGGTCCTTAAAACAACTACACAAATGTCTAAAAATGTGTCCTTATTTGAAGAGAAAATAGCGTTACTGTTTGATAAAAAGTTTGCAGTGATGACTAACTCAGGCTCATCGGCTCTATATTTATTGATTGAATCTTTGCAATTACCAGAGGGGTCAGAAGTTATCACTCCGGCTCTTACATTTGCGACCACGGTTGGCTGTCTAGTAAAAAATGGATTGAAACCTCATTTTGTTGATGTTGGCGAAGATACTTATTGCTTGGATGTAGATTCTTTGGAGGATGCTATTAATGAAAATACTTCAGCAATAATCGCTCCAGATTTAATGGGGAATGTCTGTGAATGGGACAGAATTAGAGAATTAGTGATGGATAAAAATCCAGAAATTAGAATTATATGCGACTCAGCAGATACATTGGGAGCAAAGCTAGACGGAAAGACAACAGGATCTTTTTGCGATGCAGCAATTACTAGTTTTTATGGTTCTCATGTAATTAATGGCGCTGGAAACGGAGGCATGCTTTTAACTGATTCTGAGGAGGTAGCTTCAAAGGCAAAGCTTCTGAGATCATGGGGTAGAAGTTCGTCATTATTCAGTGATAGCGAGGCAATTGAAAATAGGTTCAATGTAGAGCTTGATGGAATTAGATATGATGCAAAATTTGTATTTGAAGAAATAGGCTATCAACTTGAGCCCTCTGAAATTAGTGCTGCCTTTGCTTTGGTTCAGTTGAGCAAGTTAGAAAAGAATATCGAGCTAAGGCGTCAAAATTATGAATCTCATATTTCTTTTTTTAAACAGCATGAAAATTTTTTTACTGTACCAATTGAAAATCCAAGAGCATACACAGGTTGGCTCGCATTTCCAATGCTCGTGAAACCGGAAGCCCCCTTTAATAGAAGCGATTTACAAATATTCCTAGAAAAAAGAAACATACAAACAAGAGTTGTTTTTACCGGCAATATTTTGAGACAACCAGGCTATAAAGATATTGATTGTATTGGAGCCGCTGATGATTTTGTTAATGCTGATAATGTTATGAAAACTGGTATCCTGCTGGCTCTTCATCATGGTCTTACAGAAGAAATGCTTTCTCATATTCATGACTCTTGTTCAGATTTTATCAATCAGTATTCTTAGTTTTATCAAATGACAGAATGACAAAGCAAATTAATTCCGGATCAGTTTGCTTTCTAAACTATGATCTTGCTTTTGGAGGGACTGAAAAAGTCATTGCATCTCTTGCAAATCATCTATCCAATTCAGGGAGATCAGTTTCCATTCTTACCCTGTCAGATAAAAATGACTTCAAAAATTATATCAATGATGAAGTTGAGTTAATCTGTTTAAATGTTAATTCTATAAGATACTTAGCCCCATCTTTAGCAAAGTTTATTATTACAAGAAAGTTTGATAATTTTGTTGCTAACGTATGGCCTCTAACTTCACTTAGTTTTATGGTGAGGGTTTTTTCTAGGAAAACTAAACTAATTTTTATAGAGCATTGCAATATCTCAGAGCAATTTAAAGATAGATCTCCTTTATTTAAGAAGCTTCAGAGAGCATCTATTAAAATCTTTTATAAATTTTCTCATCAGATTATCGCTGTATCAAATGGCGTAAAAGATGATCTGTTAAATATGGGAGTTAATAAAAATAAAATCCAAGTCATATATAACCCAGTTATCTCTCGGCCTATTCAAAATAGTTATAAATCAAATCAAGCTGTTCAAGACTGGAAAAGAATGTCTGGAATAAAGCTAATTGCAGCTGGTGAAATGAAACCGCAGAAAAATTTTAAAAACTTGATTGATTCTATTTCATACGCTAAAAATACTCTTGGATTAAATTTACAACTTTTAATTCTGGGTGATGGCGAGGAAAGAGAGGGTATAGAGGAGAAGATTTTAAGTTTAAAGATGCAGGACTCAATATTTTTGGCTGGTTGGGTAGATGATCCTTTGCCATATTTTAACTTAGCAGACTTATTTATTTTGTCATCTGATTATGAAGGTTTTGGAGTTGTAATAGTTGAGGCAATGTCTCAAGGGCTCAATATTGTTTCAACTAATTGTAATTCTGGACCAAGTGAAATTCTTTTAAACGGTGAGTTTGGCTACTTATGTGAGGTTAATAATCCTATTGCATTAGCGGAAGCAATTTCAAGCTCTATCAAACATCCAGTTGAATCAAAGGCTCTAATGGATCGAGCGGCAGAATTTTCGGAAATTAAAATTGGACAATTATATGAAGAGGTATTGATTTAATACCTTTTAATTGTGATGCTTAGATTATAGCTGTCTTGAAAAAAATAATTATGGACAAAACTTTCTGGAAAAATAAAAAAGTACTCATAACCGGAGACACTGGCTTTAAAGGCACATGGCTAACATTAATGTTGACAAGATTTGGTGCAAAAGTTCAAGGTATATCGAGCTCTGAATATCCTAATAATATTAATTTTTATCAATCACTCCAGGTAAATGACTTCTCACAAACAGTTGATTTAGATATCAGGAATTTAGATGGATTGCTTAAAGTCTTTAAAGATTTTTGCCCTGAAATCGTTTTTCATCTAGCCGCACAACCATTGGTAAGAGAATCATATTTAGATCCAGTTACAACTTATGATGTAAATGTTATGGGAACCATCAATGTTCTTGAAGCAGTTAGAAGTTCAGATTCAACTAAATCTGTTGTATTGATAACAACAGATAAGTGTTATGAAAATAATGAATGGGACTGGGGCTATAGAGAAATTGATCCTTTGGGTGGTCATGATCCATATAGCAGTAGTAAGGGTTGTGCAGAAATATTAATTCAGTCATATCAAAAGTCTTTTTTTAATGAAGTGTCGTCTCCTGGAGTAAGCTCAGTCAGAGCTGGCAATGTTATAGGCGGAGGAGATTTTTCAAAGGATAGATTAATTCCAGATTTGTATAGAGCTATTACATCCAATCAAAAATTGCTACTCCGCAATCCTAATGCTACTAGGCCTTGGCAGCACGTTCTAGAGCCCCTATCTGGATATATAAAAGTAGCTGAAGAGTTATATAAATGCGGTTCTTCTCAAAATAATAATTGGAATTTTGGTCCATATATTACTGATATAAAAAGCGTGGAAACGGTTGCAAAATTATTCTGTGATTCATGGAGTTGCGATCATATTTTTGAGTATGAAAGTAAAAATAATTTGCCGCATGAGGCTCGATCATTGAGCTTAGATATCAGCAAAGCTTTTTTTCAGCTAGGATGGTCACCTAAATGGAACATAGAAGAAGCCTTAACAAGAACGGTTAGTTTGTATAAAGAGTACTTTAATGAGGGGGATTGCAAATCAGAATGCTATGACCAAATTGATGAGTACTTTGATAAATAATTGTTCTAATATTCGAATTAGATGATAACCTCTCAGCCAAAAGTATCAGTTGTCATACTTTCTTATAATCAAGAACAATATTTAAAACAGGCAATTTTGAGTGTTGTGAATCAAACATATCAAAATCTTGAAATTATTATTTCTGATAATGGCTCTACAGATAGATCAAAAGATATCATAAAAAATTTTCTTTCTGATGATAGGGTGATTTTTTTAGATTATTTAGAAAATCTATCAATTTCACTCCGGCAAAATCAGGCCGCAAAAAAATCATCAGGAGATTTTATTAGTCTTTTGTATGCTGATGATTACTACTTGCCAAATAAAATAGAACATCAAGTAAAAATATTTTCTACACTTTCAAATGATTGGGGTGTTGTGCATGGGCCTGCCATTCAGCTAGACGAAAGAACTGGACAAGAGATACCTTTACCGTCAACAGTTGCCCATGGAGACTCTTTGGAAAAACTTTTTACGAATTATTCAGATGGATTTATAAATCCCATCTCACCATTGGTCAGAAGATATGTATATTTAGAGTTTCCTTTATATGAAGATATGTTTAGTGAAGGTGAGTCCTTGTACTGGAGAATTGCAACAAAATATCAGTTTTTCTACTCTGATGTACCGCTCGTAGTTATGCGCTTTCATGAGAAAAATATGGGCAAAGCAATAAAAAAAAATATGGATATGCATCTTATTTGTATTGAACGGTTAAGCTCCTCTAGTAATTTTCCTTCGAATGCTCTTCCACTTTTATATGCTTACAAAGCTGATATAGTATTTAGCAATTCATGGCACTGCTTAAGAACTAACTTTGAAATTGATTGGGCAAAAAATTTAATTTTTGAATCCGTAAGATTGCAACCAAAATTATTACTACGTTTAAAGTATATTATTGCAATAAGTTTTGCATTGATGCCGCGAAGTTTTATTATTGCTGTTAATAAATTAGCTAACCTCATTTCTCGTAAAAAATTAATTACGCCATTAGATGACTATTACAATTAAAAAACTCTCTATGTTTTGGACAAACTCAATTTAAATTAGGACCCGATTTATGAAAGTTCATATAGTTGACTATGGAATGGGAAATATCTTTTCTGTTCAAAAAAAATTATTAAAAGAAACTGGTGCAGTTACTATATCTTCTGATACTAGCGATATATCTAAAGCTGATAAGATCATACTTGTTGGAGTAGGGCACTTTAAAAAAGCAATGGATAACTTAAATGATTTAAATCTAATTGAGCCCTTGAATGATTTTGCAATTATTAAAAAAAAACCAATTTTGGGTATCTGTCTAGGCATGCAACTTATGGCAACATATAGTCAAGAAGGTGGAAAAGTGGATGGGTTAAATTGGGTTGATGCTGAAGTGAAAAAATTTAAAACTTCTGATAGTCTCAAATTTAAAATTCCCCATATCGGATGGAATTCTGTTGTGCAAATGAAGGACAGCAAATTAACTCAAGGTATTTCCGCTAATGAGGAGTTTTATTTTGTCCATTCCTATTTTGTAAAGCCTAAAAATGAGGATCTAACTTTACATAGATCTTCATATATTCAAAATTTTTGTTCTGCGTTTGAGAGAGATAATATTTTTGGAGTGCAGTACCATCCTGAGAAAAGTCATGAAGCAGGGCAATTAATTTTGCAAAATTTTCTTAATTTATAATTTCATATGTTTAGACCTAGACTTATTCCAGTATTACTTTTAAAAGGTAATGCTTTGGTAAAATCTATAAAATTTAAAAACTTTCAATATATTGGCGATCCAATTAATGCAGTAAAAATCTTCAATCATCTCAAAGCAGATGAATTGGTTCTTTTAGATATTGAAGCTACATCACAGGGTCGAAGAATATCTTCTGAAGTAATTAGAAGGGTAGGTGAAGAAGCTGATATGCCTTTTTCTGTTGGTGGCGGTATTTCCTCAATTGCTGATATCAAAGAAGTAATTTCATGTGGAGCAGAAAAAGCTATCTTGAACTCCCATGCTATTAAGAATCCTAATTTTTTAAAAGAAGCTTCTGATTACTTTGGGTCGTCAACTATTGTGCTATGTATGGATATTGGCACTAAATTGTTTCGAAAGTCTTCACTTGTTTTTACCAACAACGGAAAGGAGGCAACAAAATATCACCCTGTTGAGCTAGCAAAGAAAGCTGAAAGTCTTGGAGTTGGAGAAATTATAATACAATCAATCCCTCGCGATGGTTCGATGGATGGTTATGATATTGAGTTAATTAGAGATATTTCGGATGCTATTACAATTCCTACAATTGCATTAGGTGGCGCTGGCAGAATTGAGCACTGCATAGAAGCTCATCAAATAGGACATGCAAATGGTATTGCTGCTGGAAGCTTTTTTGTATATCAAGGGCAAAATAGGGGCGTTTTAATAAACTATCCTTCTAGGGAAGATAGCAGTAAAATAATCGCTCAAAGTTAAACTAAAAGTTAATTCAATAAATAGAGTGCTCGACATGGAACATTATCAAATTTGCCAGCGTTGCGTTATGGATACTTCCGATCCTGGCATAATTTTTAATCGAGATGGCTTTTGTAATCATTGTGAAACTTTTTTAGAGGAAGTAAAGACAGTAAGACCTGAAGGGTCAGAGCGAGAAGAAAGACTAAATGCACTTATAGATGAAATTAAGAAATCAGGAAAAAATAAGAAATATGATTGTTTAATTGGAATAAGTGGGGGGACTGATAGTAGTTATGTTGCATACATTGTTCAAGAGTTAGGTTTGAGGCCTTTAGCAGTTCACGTTGACAATGGATGGAATTCTGAAGAATCTGTTAAGAATATTATGAATTTATGTACAAACTTAAATATTGATTATGAAAGTTTTGTTCTTGATTGGGATGAATTTAAGGACATACAGCTTTCAGTTCTGAAATCTTCAATTGTTGAAGTTGAGATTCCTACAGATATAGCAATTTGTTCTATTCTTCATAGAGTAGCTGCAAAAAATAATATTAAATTTATTATCAGTGGGGGTAATTATGCTACTGAGGGAATTTTGCCTGAATTATGGTTTTATAATCCCAAAGATCTAAAGCTTTTAAAAGGGTTGCAAAAAACATTTGGAACTAAAAAAATGAAAACCTTTCCCTCGTTTGACTGGAAGGCTGAAATTTATTATAAATTTTTTAAAAGAATTAAAATTGTTTACATTTTAAATCTACTCCCATATAAAAAATCAGATGCTTTGGCTCTTCTCAAAGAAAAAGTTGATTATCATGAATATGGCGGTAAACATCATGAGTCTGTATATACCAGATTTGTTCAATCATATTTTCAGCCTGTGAAATTTAATCTTGATTATCGTCGAGCAACATTCTCATCTCAAATTTGTTCAGGAGATTTATCAAGAGACGATGCTCTTAAAGCTCTAGAAGAATTACCCTATGAACCAAAGCAAGTTGAACAAGATAAAGAATATGTAAGTAAAAAATTTGGAATATCAGTAAAAGAATTTGAAGACATGATAAATGCCCCACCTAAATCTTATAAAGATTACCCAAATGACGAAAAGTGGCTTACTTTAATTTATAATTTGTACAGAAAGTATTTTAAACGCTAGCCTACTGGAAACATTCTTTTCATACTAAAACTTATTTCAATCCCTAATACTAAAGAGATATGAATTTAAAAAATACAAAAATCGGAGTTATTGGTCTTGGCTATGTTGGATTGCCGCTTGCACTTGAATTTTCTTCTAGGTTTCCTGTTGTTGGCTATGACATAAGCAAAAAAAGAATACATGATCTAAAAACCGGGAAAGATTTTACAAATGAAGTAGAAGTCAGCACATTAAAAAATGTCAAAAATATTGAATTCTCTTTTGATATAAACTCTTTACATGATTGCAATGTATTTATTATTACTGTCCCAACACCAATCAATAAAAACAAGAGCCCAAATTTAAAGCCTTTAATTAGCGCATCAAAAACAGTTGGAACTATTCTTAAAAAGGGTGATGTGGTTATATATGAATCAACTGTTTATCCTGGAGCAACTGAGGATGATTGCCTGCCTATTCTAGAAAACCAATCTGGCCTCCAACTCAACAAGGATTTTTATTTAGGATATTCTCCAGAAAGGATTAATCCCGGTGACAAGGCGCATAGACTTCCAGATATAATGAAAGTTACATCTGGATCAAATGCACAATCTTCAAATTTTATTGATAATCTTTACAAAGAAATTATTACAGCAGGCACACATAAGGCATCAAGCATCAAAGTTGCTGAAGCAGCAAAAGTAATTGAAAACACTCAAAGGGATCTCAATATTGCTTTGATTAATGAATTGGCAATTATTTTTGATTTGATGGATATAGACACAGAATCTGTTCTTAAGGCAGCAGAAACAAAGTGGAATTTTTTATCTTTCCGACCTGGGCTTGTCGGAGGGCACTGCATTGGGGTTGATCCATATTACCTAACACATAAATCCAAAAGCCTTGGATATAATCCAGAAATTATTTTAGCGGGAAGAAAGTTGAATGATAGCATGTCGTCTTACGTAGCATCTGAATTAATCAAATCACTTTCTCAGCAAAAGATAAAAATTAACGAAGCAAAGGTACTGATTATGGGCCTATCTTTTAAAGAGGATTGTCCAGATATTAGAAATACTAAGGTAATAGACATTGCTGATGAACTCAAAGAATATGATTGCTCAGTAAGTATTTATGATCCTTGGGTCAATAAAGACGAAGCTAGGGAAGAATTTCATGTTAATTTAATCGACTTTCCAAAATTGAATACATACGATGGAATTTTAATAGCTGTTTCTCATGCTAAATTTAAGGAAATGGGAATTGAAAAGATCAAGTCATTCGGCAAAAGAGATCATTTTCTCTATGATTTAAAATTTTTATTTCCACTAAATCAAGTGGATAAGAGGCTTTAATTAGATTATGTCTCAATTTAATGCAATATCTTTAAATTTAACTAAACAACCAAAAACATGGTTGATTACTGGGGTTGCAGGATTTATAGGCAGCAACTTGTTAGAAGCATTGCTTATTTTGAATCAAACGGTGGTTGGTTTAGATAATTTTTCTACAGGTGATCCAGATAATCTCCTAGATGTTCAATCTAATGTTTCAAAAGAGCAATGGCAGAATTTTAGATTTATTAAAGGAGATATAGCTAGCCTAAGATCATGTAAGGATGCTTGTATTGGAATTGATTTTGTTCTTCATCAAGCAGCAATTGGTTCAGTGCCTAGAAGTTTGAAAGATCCAATTCGTTCAAATAAAAGCAATATAACGGGCTTTTTAAATATGCTAGTTGCTGCACGTGACGCTGAGGTTAAAAATTTTGTTTATGCCGCAAGCAGTTCAACTTATGGAGATCATAAGGCCTTGCCGAAAAGAGAGCATCTCATAGGAAATCCATTAAGCCCTTATGCAGTTACAAAATACGTTAATGAACTTTATGCAGATGTTTTTTACAGATCATACGGACTAAATACTATTGGGCTAAGATACTTCAATGTTTTTGGAAAAAGACAATCGCCAGAAAGTACATATGCTGCAGTAATACCCAGATGGATTGATGCAATTATTCAAGATAAAGATGTATTTATTAATGGCGATGGAAATACAAGTAGAGATTTTTGTTATATTGAAAATGCAATACAAGCAAACATTTTAGCAGCAACTACTACTAATGAACTTGCGATAAATAATGTATATAACATTGCAGTTGGAGATAGAACATCCCTTATTCAATTATATAAAATTCTTAAAAAATTTATTGATAAAAAAAATAAATCTAATTTCTCGAAATTAAAATATAGGGATTTTAGAGAAGGAGACGTAAGGCACTCTCAAGCAGATATCTCTAAAGCAAAAAAATTTCTAGGATATAAACCAACACATAAGGTGAGAAATGGATTAAGTGAGACTGTAGATTGGTACCTTGATCGAGATAGCTAAAAAATGTGTGGAATAACTGGGTTTTTTAAATTAAGTGAAATGTCTCTTTTAGACGCAGAGAAAATTTTACAGCCTATGACTGATTCATTAATCCATAGGGGTCCTGATGCATCGAATATATTTTCTGATCTAGATAGCAATCTAATGATGGGTCATAGAAGGCTATCAATTATTGATACATCAGATGGAGGTCTTCAACCAATGTATTCCCACTCCAAGAACCTAGTAACAGTTTTTAATGGAGAAATATACAATCATGCTGAACTAAGGTCTGAATTGAGCAATGAAATTGGATCAATTGAATGGAAAAGTTCCTCAGACACTGAAACATTGCTTGAAGCATTTGATCACTGGGGCGTAAAAAATACTTTACCAAAATTACGCGGAATGTTTGCTTTGGCTTTATGGGACTTTGAAAATGAAGATCTTTATTTAGTTCGAGACCGCTTTGGAGAAAAACCTCTTTATTATGGCTGGATTGATGATGGTAAAAACTCAATTTTCAGTTTTGGATCTGAATTAAAAGCATTAAGAGAATATCCAGGATTTTCAAATGCAATTTCAAAACAAGCCCTATCTCATTATTTTAATTACATGTATGTGCCATGCCCATTTAGTATATTTGATGGAATATACAAATTAGAGCCAGGGTGCATGTTAAAAATATCATCCCATCCACCCGACAAACAAATGATTGCTGTTCCTCATTCCTCTTCAAAAACTACTTTTACTCATGACAGTATGTCAATTATTCGCTGGTATGATTTTAAAGAGATGGTCAATTGTGCAGCTCAAAATCAATTTTCAGATTTTGAGGAAGCATCAACGGCTCTAGAGGTCGAATTAGAAAATGTAATAAAACTTCAGAGCTTATCAGATGTTCCTCTTGGGGCATTTTTATCTGGAGGTATAGACTCATCTGCGATAGTAGCATTGATGCAAAAACAGTCCAATCAACCCATTCAGACATTTACAATCGGTTTTGAGGATCCTGATTTTGATGAATCACCATTTGCTAAAGAAGTTGCCAATCATTTAAAGACCGATCATTCTGAGCTTTTAGTAACTGCAAAAGATGTCCAATCTATCATTCCCAATTTACCAAATCTATACGATGAACCATTTGCTGATTATTCTCAAATTCCAACATATTTTGTATGTAAATCTGCAAAAAAGCATGTGACAGTTTCTTTATCTGGCGACGCGGGCGATGAATTATTTGGAGGATATAATAGATATTTAATGGCTCCTAAATTGTGGACTAAACTAAAACTAGTTCCAAGACTATTTAGAAGATTGCTTGGAAAAATTTTAATCTTAATTTCAACTGATTCATGGGATTTTTTATTCATTACTTATAAAAAGATTTTTAAACAAGATACTGATTTTTTACAATTTGGCGAAAAGGTTCATAAGTTTGCAAGCAGATTACGTTCAGTTAATTCTGAGGATGACTTATTTTTAAGTTTGATCAAGGAGCCACATAATGAAAATTTAGTACTTTTTAATCATTCAGAAAATATTTCTTTTAAAGAAACCTCACCTTTTTTAAGTGATCATTTGCCAAAATATGGTGTGAGTGATTTTGCCTCTAAAATGATGTACAAAGATACCCTGAATTATCTTACAGATGATATTTTATGCAAAGTTGATAGAGCTGCTATGGGAAATAGTCTTGAAACAAGAGTACCATTTTTAGATCATAAAATTGTTGAGCTTGCATGGAGAATGCCAATTCAGATGAAGATTAACGCATCTGGAGGTAAATCTATACTTAAAAGCATCTTGTTCAAATATGTACCAAGAAAATTAATAGAAAGGCCAAAAGCCGGATTTAGTATTCCTTTAGGCGAGTGGTTAAGGGGCCCTCTAAAAGATTGGGCAGATGTATTGCTTGAAGAGTCTCGTATACAAAATCAAGGTTATCTTAACTCAACTTATGTTAGGAAATTATGGGCTGAACATCTTGATGGTAAAAGAGATTGGACCTTTAAAATATGGAGTATACTTATGTTTCAAAGCTGGCTGGAATCATTCAAATAGCTTCTTTATAAGTTTTGATTACTGCTTGCAGGGGACTATACTGAAACATTAATAATTGTCGGAAATATAATAAACAAATGAGCTTTTTAAAAAAATATGATCTTAAAGAAAAGTTATCTATATTAAAAAAATTTTTCTATGATTATGTGTGGAGGAAGTCTTCACTAAATTTGGGTATTGCTTCTATAATTTTCAGCCTTTGTTTTATTCAATTTACTATACCCCAGTTCTATATATCTGCTACATTAAGGGAGGCTCAGCAATCTGCATCTGGTGGTCCGTCTATTGGAGGGAATGCTCAGGGACTGCTCTCTTTAGTGTCAGAAGATGGAGACATTTACAACGAATTTAGGTCAAACCTATATTCATATGTTGTGGCTCAAAGAATGTGGGAAAAGGGATGGGCTACAGAGATATTTGCAGGGGGTGATACCTCAAAAGATTTTAATAAGATTAATAAACCCAAAACCATCTCTGATAGATTTGAATCGTTATTGCTAGGCTATGATCTCTACGACTATTATTCACCTCATGATCTTCAAGATTTTATATCTAGTAAAGTTTCTATACAGAAAGAAATCAGAGGAACAAACATTACTGTATTTATCATGACCAACGATCAAAGCTTTGGTATAGATTTTATTAATGAACTAATATTAGTAGCAGATCAATATGCTAAAGAATATCTTATTCAAAAATCTAAAGCAATTATTGACGGAACATCCAAACAGCTTGCTGTTTCAAGAAATTCAGCTATCAGTGCTTCATTGGCAGGAACAATAAATAGAGAGTATTTAAAAATTGCTACTCTTGATAATAATATGCCATATCACATATATTTTATTGATCCTCCATATTCAAGTGAATATCCACTGTCTCCAAACACATTAGCAATATTTATATCTAATTTAATAATTTTTGTCTTTGCTTCAATCGCGTATCACTTTATTAAGAATAATAAAGATAATCTATGGTAAATGAATACTTTGAGCACATCGATTACGGTGGAAGTTTAGAGTATTACATTTTTGAATTAGCAAATTATAGCGTTTTGATGTTGCTTCTTTGCATCTGCTATAAATTGCGATTTATTAACATTAATTCTTTAATAGTTTGGACTGGTATTTTCTTTGTTCCATTGGCCTTGAATTATTTTATCTTTTCTCCATATCTATTTCCTGATCAGTTTCAATATGCGTCTGAAATAATGTCTTTAAAGTCAAAAGGAGTCTCTATTCCAAATATCGCTGCTCAAAATTCAGAATTTTCAATAAGTAATGGGGCTATATCTATACCAACAAACCCTGTTAGTTTGACTGTATCATTCCTAGGCTTTGCTCCAATTCCAAATTATATGACGGTTACATCCCTAGCATTTGCTAATAAGTTTTTTTTATTCTTATCATTCCTTGGGCTTAAAAAATTCTTTATTAAGGATGAAAATACTCTTCTATTATTTTTTCTAATCCCAAGTCTTCTCTTATATACTTCAATTTCACTTCGTGAAACTGTAATCATAATCCTGTCTTTATTTTTTTTATTAAATATTTTAAAAAATAATTATCTAATTTCTTTTTTATTTCTACTTCCCTTGTTATCAATTAAAGTCCAAATGTTTGCTTTTCTTGGGACTTACTTCATAGGCCGTTTAATATTTAGAGCAAATAAAAGCCTTTCTTTATTAATACTTTTTTCAACTTTTATTTTATTAACTTCAATAGTTTTTGAAGATCTAGTTTTGCAAGTTTTGAATTACTATAGGATTGGTTTTGCTGCTGAGAATATGGATTTGGGTGACGGTATTTATGGTTATTATGCCTTCTCTCTTTATGGAGATGACCTTACGGAGAGTTTAACACTGACTTCTATGTTTGAGGTTATTTGGTTGGCTATTTCAGGATTACCAAAGTTACTTTTAATGCCGCTTCCTAACTCTTGGTCAAATATATTTTATCCAATTCAGTTTTTTGAGAGCATTTTTTTAGTATCACTTTATATATTTATCGCAGTAAAAAAGAATTTGTTACAAAATAATGAATTTATCTTCTTAAGCGTAATTTTGTTATTTTCTTTGATGTTGTATTCCTTATTAGTTTTTAATGTTGGAACATTTGTGAGATATAGATTTTCTCTATTTTTCCCATTCTTAATTGCCTCTTACTATATCGCGACAGCAATGCAGGACAGCATAGATAAGAAAATCAATTAGTGTATTTCCCTAATTTTTTTCTAGACTTCTTAAGTAGTCTCCATATTTATTATTTGGAGCCCTTTTAGCAATTTCTCGAAATCTCTTTTTAGAAATATAACCTTGTTTCAAAGCAATTTCCTCTATGCAGCCTATTTGAATAAGTTGCCTGTTTTGTATTGTTTGTACAAAGTGAGCAGCTTCTAACAACGAATCTGGTGTCCCAGCATCAAGCCATGCTGTTCCAGCATCCAAGAGGATAACTTCCAATTTATTCTGTGCTAGGTATAAATTATTTAAATCTGTAATCTCAAGCTCACCCCGTTTAGAAGGTTTTAGAGATTTAGCAAGTTTACATACCGAGTTATCATAAACATACAAGCCTGTTACTGCATAATTAGATTTCGGATATTTTGGTTTTTCTACTATTGACACAACAGATTTAGATTCATCAAATTCTACAACTCCATATCTTTCAGGATCTTGAACTTTGTATGCAAATATCTTTGCTCCGTTAGATTTGGATGAGACTTGTTTTTTTAGCTGCTTAGCAATCTGATTACCATAATAAATATTATCTCCAAGAATTAATGTAACATCATCTGACCCAATAAATTTCTCACCAATTATAAATGCTTCTGCAATACCATTTGGAATATCTTGTGATTCATATGAAAGTTTGATGCCAAGGCCATTTCCATCACCAAATAATTTTTGAAAAAGACCTATATTGCTCGATGTAGAGATAATTAAAATTTCATTGATGCCAGCAGCAAGTAGATTCGAAATAGGGTAGTAGATCAATGGTTTATCATAAATTGGAAGCAGTTGTTTTGAAACACTTATTGTTGATGGATGGAGTCTTGTCCCTAGACCTCCAGCTAATATAATACCTTTCATAAAATTTTATCCATTTGATGATCTAACTTTTTCTTTGACCCAATCTTTATTTGCCAAATACCACTCGATAGTTTGTGCAATTCCATTATTTAGTTCATATTTTGCATTAAACCCTTTGCATTTAGAAATTTGTGAAGCATCTATTGCATACCTTAGATCATGGCCTAATCTATCTTTAACAAATATCACTTGTTTAAAGTAAGGTCGAGCCTTGGGTAACTTCTTATCAAGATATTCACATATAATTTTTGTAAGATTGATGTTTGATATTTCTTGATTTGCACCAATAGTGAATCTGTTAAATAATTCTTTAGAATCTGAGGCAAGCAATAAAGCATCGACATGATCATCTACGTGTAACCAGTCCCTTATATTAGTTCCATTTCCATATATTGGAATTGGTTTATCATTTATTGCATTAAAAATAATTTTTGGTATAAGTTTTTCTGGATTTTGCCATGGACCATAATTGTTTGAACAATTAGTTATAACTGTCCTTAAACTATAGGTCTCATTCCATGCTCTTACCAGCATATCTGAGCTTGCTTTTGAGGCAGAATATGGAGAATTGGGTCTATATGGAGATTCTTCATTGAATGGTTTTTCATTAAAATCAAGAGTACCAAAAACTTCATCAGTAGAAATATGCATAAATAAGAAATCATTTGGAAGTATATCTTTACAAATCTTTAATGATTGAAGGATATTGAACGTTCCAATAATATTGGTATTTATAAATTCAGATGGATTTTTAATAGATCTATCTACATGGCTTTCTGCTGCAAGGTGAAATATTTTATCTGGTTTAAATTCTGATATCGTTTTGTGAACAGCTCCAAAGTCAGCAATATTAATTTTCATAAATTGATACTTATCTTGCTTTTCTCTCCCTTCAAGCGATTCAGGCATTGCGGCGTAAGTACAGTTATCTATGTTTAAAACATGATAATCTGTTGTATCAATTAATTTTCTGATCATCGCAGAGCCAATAAATCCCAAACCGCCTGTTACTAAAATTTTCATCAAAAAACTTCACCCAAATCATCTAAATTTATTCCTTTTTCATCTTTTTCAGATAACGAAATCATATCTTTTGAGCATGGCAGATCTATACCTAGTTTTTTATCAAAAATTGACAATGAGACATCACTCGCATGATTATATGGATTTGAAACTTTATATGATATTTCACAGTTATCTTCAAGCGTTAAAAAGCCATGCGCAAAACCTGGTGGTATAAATAGCTGCTTAAAATTATTTGCTGAAAGGGTAAACTGCTTGTGTTCGAGATATGAAGAAGAGTTTCGCCTTAGATCAAGAGCAATATCTAATATGCTTCCTCGAAGCACTCTGATAAGTTTGGCCTGCTCAAAGGGAGGCTTTTGAAAATGCAGGCCTCTAAAGGTATATTTATTTTTGGTAAAAGAATGATTTTCTTGGATAAAGTTCTCACTAATTCCAAGATCTTCAAAGTTATCTTTTTGATATACTTCAGAAAAAAAACCTCTTAAATCCTCTATTTTGAGTGGTAAAAGCTCGCATACTTCATTATTAAAATGCCAATCAACAGAAAACTTCATACCTGGCAACATATTTTAGATTGAAGGATTTCATAAAAATTTATACTATGATCCATCATTTTTTTAAATACACCTCATAGATTTAATTAGTAAGTAACAAAAATTTTAAAAGGTAAATTGATATCTAGAATAAGACATTTTAGATTTGATTTCTTCACTAAGATAACTTTTAGATAGTGGTTTTCAGCAATTAATTCGGCCCCTTAAATGAATGTGGATTATATAGGATATGCCAATAGAAATAAAATTTTTCAATTTTTTGATATCAGTTTTGTATATAAATTCAAATATGCATCAGCTCCTTTTTCTAAGGAAAAATATTCATTTGCGATTTTTGAACATCTATTATGAATAGTCTTATCTTCAAGCATTTGTAATAGTTTTTCTAAATGTTGTTCAGATAATGTACTTTTAAAATCATAGATTAATCCAATATCATTATGCTTAATAATATTTTCTATGTCCGAATTAAATGAATTACAAATCAAAGGAACACCACAAGCTAGACTTTCTCCTATTTTGGTCGGCATAGAGGCATTTATAGAAAAATTTTCTTTTAAATAGAAGCCTAAAAAATTAAATGAGGAAATCTCTTCTGACAATTTATCTCGTTCCACAAATTTAACCTCGAGATTTATTCTTGACATTGAGTTTTCAGGGATTAATTTCGAAACTTCTCCCATGGTCTTGCTAGTTAATATTTTTAAATATATTTTAAATTTTAATAAACTTTGCAATTGTGTAATTAGAAAAAAAAATTTTGTAAAGTCATATGCAGTATCAACAGAACCTAAATAGCCTATAGTTAAGGTATTATTTTTGCGTAAATTTTCAGTTCTTGAAAATTGATCAAAATCAACACAAGTTGGTATTACATCTATTAATGATCTTTCTGCTTCAAAGTCACTGATCATTATTTCTTTAGATGCCTCAGTCAATGTAACAATCTGCTGAGAGTTATTAATTAGGTATTTCTCTAAACTTTTAAAAAATTTGTACTTAAAGGATTTTTTACTCCAATTTAAGCGATCATGCTTTTCATCTGCCCAGAATCCCCTCATATCAAAAATTAGATCAAATTTAAATATAGCCCTTAGAATTGGAATAACAATTCCAGGCATGTAACTTCTGATGTGAACTAAAGCAATGTTTTTTGTAAAAAATATATATAGTGGAACTCTTATTAAGTTAAAAATATTTACTAATTTACCAAATCCGAATTGACCGTTTCTATATTTAATTCTATGCCAATAGATATTGCGTTCATTACATATTTTTATCAATTTTTTCAAACTAGATAAATTTGTTAGATTAGATTTTTTTTCGAATGTAATTAGATTAATCTTATAATTTTTAGATAGTTTTTCTAAGTATTTTAGTACTTGCGAATGCCCCAGAGGCTCCATAATTCCATCTATAGAAATATATAAAACTTCAGAGTTTAATTTCTTCATACTTGATTAGGCTTTCTACCTTTAGCTCAGATATATTTTTTACTGCCAGATGATATCAAATTATGTCATAAGTATTTAATTTATATTTACTATCAATTGAATTTTGATCATTTAATAATCTTATTATCTTTAATATTTATATAATCTTAAGTGTATAATAAGTCCAATAAAATGGACAAATTCATCATGAAGAAATTAGTTTTTACCTTCTTTTTCACATATTCATTATTTTCAATTCCTAGTTTTTCTCAGGAGAATGAGCAACTTACTGAATTGCTTGAGGCCCTCGAGAGTGGCCCTAGCGGATCAATAGGTGCTGATGCTATGAAACCAGCCGATCTTGGCTATAAATCATTCGTACAAAATGAATTACAAAATTTGTTCTCACAAATTGATGCTTTATCAGAGCAAGAAAGGGAAGATATAACTTTTTCAGAAGTGAATCAAAAAAGAATCGAGTTAGCAACTCAGCTATGTTCAAAAGATGAAAGGGCTTGCTTTTTAGTTGACGAGTATCGCTCATATCAGTCCAAAAAAGATTTACCATCAAGTATTAGCGAGCTTGAATTATTTGGACAAGAGATTTTCTCAGGATACTCTAATGACTTTAATTTCTATGACAGTCTGCCTCTAAGAGATGATTATCAGATAAAGATTGGTGATCAGTTAACAATATCTGTATATGGTGGTTTTGATCTGGAGGATGAGCTTTTAGTTGATATTACTGGATCAGTATCAATCAATGATATTGGAAAAGTTCAGAT
>MDSV01207794.1_pt1 | contig 20363 bp, 21 predicted proteins | sample 810851 | NCBI WGS metagenome assembly MDSV01 (sample SAMN05326640, study PRJNA326480) | marine metagenome | isolation source: seawater | place: Atlantic Ocean: North East | collected 2012 | reverse complement strand
ATTATTGAAATGCCAACTTTTAAAAAATATACAATAAATATTGGAAGTAGACAAAATGGAAGACTTAAGGCTGATAGTGTAATTGATGTTTTGCCCAATAGAACTTTAATAAGACAGGCAATAAATAAAGTTTATAAAGCAAAACTTAATAAAAAAAAGACAAATAATCCTTCCAAAAAAATCAATACAAGCGAAGAAATTTTTTCAATCATAAAAAAAGCTAATTTAAAAAAATGTAGAACTAAAAAATTTTACGATATATTAAATTAATAGTGTTATCTTCTTATTAAATATTTTATAAAAAAATCAAGATAATTTAAAAATTATACTGTAAATGACCTTAAATTCTAAATATTATAAAAATTGGAGAAAAGCTCTAATAAGTAAGAATTGTACAATTAAAAAAGCTATACAAAATTTAAATTTTACAGCTTTACAAATTTGTTTTGTTGTAAAAAAAAATAAAATATTGATAGGCACCATCACTGATGGAGATATTAGAAGGGCACTATTAGATAAATGTTCAATTGACGACAAAATTACTAAATATATCAATTATAAACCCAAAAAGATTTTTGAGAAATTTACAAATAAAGAATTTAAAAGTTTATTAAATAAATATAAAATGACTACAATTCCTGTTGTAAATAAAAATAATCAAATTATTGATGCAGTCTCATGGCGTGATTTAAAAGATCAAAATAATTATATTAATATTCCTTTAATTTTTGTAGTTGGTGGAAAAGGAACAAGACTTGCACCACTAACAAAGAACGTTCCAAAACCAATGATTAAAATTAAAGGTGTGCCAATTTTACAAAGATTAGTATTAAAAGCAAAATCAGAGGGTTTTAACAATTTCTATTTTATAACAAATTATTTACATAATAAGATTGCTACGCATTTTGGGGATGGAGAGAGATTTGGAGTAAATATAAAATATGTTCAAGAAAAAAAACCACTTGGTACTGCAGGCGGATTAGCTCTTGATCATTTTAATTATAAAACAGTTATAGTTTCAAACGGGGATGTTCTGACAGAAGCAAGTTATAAAAGTTTATTATTATATCATGTAAATAGTAAAAATCATTTAACAGTAGGAATAAAAAATATTAGAACTGCAAATCCTTATGGTGTAATAAAAATTTCCAAAGGAACGAGAATAAGAAAATTAATCGAGAAACCGGTGGAAGATAATTTTGTGAGTGTTGGTGTTTATGTTTTTGAATCTAAATTATTTAGTTTTATAAAGAAAAATAGATATTTAGATATGTCCTCTTTTATTAATCTTTTAGTCAAAAAAAATAAAAAAGTTGGAGTTTGTCCAATTCATGAAAATTGGCTAGATATTGGTAGCCATTCTGATTTAAATAAAGTTACTTAATTAAATTAATAATTCTGATTTTTTTGAAATAATTTTAACAATATCATTCTCATCAATTTTGACTGGGTTATTTCCAAGTCTTAATAAATTAATACCTTTGATTATTTTTTCTGAACTTTTTTCGATATTTATATTCAGTTTTAATGGATCACACTCCAACTTTGCTTCTCTTTTAATTACTGATATTTTTGAATTAAACTCATAAATATTATTCACATCAAACAATTTAAAGATTAAATCAAACCTTTTTTTAAGATCAAAAGTTGTTTCAGACCTATTAAGGTTCATATAATTAAATTGAAAAAAATTTTCAAAAAATAGGCCTACAGCGTGACCATGGCTAACATTAAACAAAGAAGTAAAAGGATAAGATACGGCATGAGGTGCAGTTGTTTTTGAAATACTTATTGCTTTACCAGCAAGGTTTGAGGCAATACTCATCTCTGTTGCATTTTTTAAATTGGGATAATTTAAAAAAGAAATATAGCTATTAATTGACACTCTTAAAGATTTTGATGCATATTCTACACTGAGCTCGTTAGATTTTTTAGAAATCAAGGACTCTAAAGCTTGTGCAATAGCATCAAATCCCGCTGATGCTTTAATTTTATTTGGTGCTGAAATTAGAAATTCAGGAATTAAAAAAAAATTATCAGGTACCAATAATTCACTTTCAAAAGAATGTTTAATACCCTCAACATAGATAACTGCATTAGATGTCACCTCTGCACCAGATCCAGCAGTTGTTGGGATAACAGCAAGTTTGGTATATTTTTGTTTAAAGGGGTATGAATAGTTAATAATTAGATCTGCAAGATCAGGTTTAACATCAATAACATTAGCGATTTTTGCATAATCAATAACTGCGCCACCGCCAATTGCTAATATTAAATCGGGTTTGAAAATTTTAATATCATCTATAATTTCAATTAATTCTTCTAAAACAGGCAACTCTGAATTTTTATAAAATAATTTAGTTTCTTTATTATTTAATAATTTATTACAAAAATTTTTAGCCCCAGATGTAACAAAAGATTTTTTACCACATAGTATGAAAATCTTTTTAAAACCCGTATCATTAATAAATTTTTTTATGTCCTCAGTTGTGCTGATCATTTATTTCATAAATATTTTTTTGATTTTAATTAAGTCAGTTGGCCTAGGCAGTTTTTTTATTTTACTATTAGATATTTTAACTTCTAAGAAGCTTAAATTACTGTCTTTCAGAAATTTTTGAATATTCTCTTTTAAATTTATATCATTTTTTATTGAGTAAAACTTTTTAAAACCTAAACTTTTTGATAATTTTTCAAAATTTATATTATTTGAATATGTATTTTGACCACCGACTGAGTCATGAGAATTATTATTTAACAAAATATATTTGAAATTTTTATTAGCAAATGTTCCTGCAGTTTTGATTGAACCTAAATGCATTAAAAAAGATCCATCACCATCAATACAAACAACTTTTTTTTTATTTGATAGTGAATAACCCAGTGCAACAGATGCTGTATGACCCATACCACCAACCATATAAAAGTCGTTGCTTTTTTTAATTTTATATTCATTTCTTAGATAAATTAATTCTCTAGAATTGTAACCAGTGCTAGAGATGATTTTTGTATTTTTTGCCATTGTTTGTAAGAGTGTTTTTAAAAAAAATTCTTTATCTAGTTTATAAAGATCTTTTTTTTTTTTTACCCTAATAGTCTTTTCTAAAGTTCCCTGTTCAATTAAACACGCAACAATAGTATTTTTCTTCTTTGCAATTTTAATTTGTCTTTCAAATTTATTAAGATCAGTTCTTGATCTAATAATAGTGTATTTAATATTCAAAAGTTTTAAAATTTTTTCTGTAATTTTACCTTTGACATTGTGTTGTGGTTCATCTTTAATTCTTGGTGATCCTCTCCAACCAATAATGAGTATTAATGGGATAGAATAAACTTTCTCGTGAGCTATTGAAATTAAGGGGTTTAAAGCATTAGAAAGTCCAGAGTTTTGCATATAAATACAAGGTATCTTTTTTGTAGAAAGATAATGCCCAATTCCTAATGATACAGCAGACCCTTCATTTGTAGCAATTACATGGTTTTTTTTATCTTTACTTTGCAACGATGATGAAAGTTCTTTAAGAACACTATCTGGAACACCAGTAAAAAAATTACTATTATTTTTTTTTAACAAATTAACTAAAGCACTAACTTTAATCATCTTTAATTAGATTAATAATTTCCTTTATCGGAATAATCTTTTTATCAATTTCGAAAGCACGACTTTTTTCTAAAATCATTTTGGCAGCATTTTGCATTGCTGGATATGCAGCTCGCAAGAGTTGATTGGCATAGATCACCAATTTAAATCCATTTTTAATTAAATCTTTTTCATAAACCTTAGAATAAGTAGATGGAACAGAAACCAGAGGAATAAAATTTTTACTTTTTCTGAACTCTTTTGCAAAAGCAAAAATCTCATTAGGAGTTTTTTCTTTACTGTGGATTAAAATTGCATCTGCACCAGCTTTGGAATAAACCTCAGCCCTTTTAAGGGCATCCTTTAGTCCTTTCCCAACAATAAAACTTTCAATTCTTGCAATTACAAGAAAATCATTTAATTGACGAGATTTGCAAATTTTTGCAATTTTTTTAGCAAATACTTCTGGCTTATCTTGCTTAGTTCCAGATTGATTTTTAAATAAGGAATTTTTTTTAAGGCCAATTTTATCTTCCATTATTATAGCTGAAGCTCCTGATCTTTCTAAAGATCTAACTAAAAATGGTAAGTGTTCTAGCTGTCCACCATTATCTGCATCAAAAACTAATGGTTTAGTTGTTACATCCATCATATCATTTAATGATGAAATACGAGAAGAAAAGTCAACAGAAGAATTATCTGGTTTACCCTTGGTAGCTGAATCTGTTAAGCTTGAAGACCACATTCCATCAAATTCAACATTAATTTTTTTTTTATTAATTTTTAAATTTTCAATAATTAATCCTGTTAATGAGTTGTGTGACTCTAATATACGAACAATATTTTTAGAAGTTAACAATCTTTTAAGTCTAGAAACTCTATTTTCGGGGGATGCACCAATTTCTAGGATTTTGCTTTTAATAATTGTAGAAGAAATCTTTTTTGTATATTTTGGCTCTATTAGTTTCCCCGACCATTTTTTTAGAGCTTTAATTACTCTTTCTCTAGTTTTTTTTTGAACTCCAGTTTTCCAATCATCACCATGCACTACGAAATCAGGTTTTAATAAATTTAGATTAGGAACATAATCTAAAGTATCTTGAGAAATTACCCTTTTTACATATTTAATATTTTGAATAACGATTTTTCTTCTTTTAAAATCTAAATAAGGGATATTTTTATATGAAGCTATAGCTTCATCTGTCAGCAAACCGACAGTGACATCTCCATAACTGTAAGCTTTTTTAAGAATATTAATGTGGCCCTCATGTATAATATCAACTGCAAGACCAACGTAAACTTTTTTTCTTTTCATGCTATTTATTAGATATCTCCACTTAAAGACTTACTAGTAATATTTCCACTATTATCTTTATCAAAAAAATAATTATCATATTGAGATTTTTCAGAAAGAAGAGAATAAGTGTAATATAGCGTTTTCCTTTCCTTACTTGAATTATTTTTCTTTGATCTGTGAGGGCACGTGTTACTAAAAATTAGCACATCACCAATATTCAAGTCAACTGAATTGAATTGTAATTTTTTTTCTTCATTCAATGTTAGATCGGGTGTTCCATTTTTTTTTGTTTTTTTGTAAAGATATTCAAAGTTATTCATTTCTGCATTAGCCAATTCAATGGTACCATTTTGAGTATTACAAGGATCTAAAGCTATCAGGACATTAATAAAAAAGTCAGTATACTCATACCAACCATTTTTTTCAATATTTTGTTGATTTTTAAATTTAAAAATTCCATCAAAGTGGGCATAAAAACCTTCACCACCTGCTGGCTTAGGATTATACTTATCTTTAAATATAGTAAATTTTTTACCAAATATATTATTTAAACTTTTTAATACCTCTTTATTTAGAATTTTTAAGTTTTCACCTTTGTCATAAAGTTTTTCAATTCTTCTTATTCTTCCATTTCTATCAAAATATTTTTTTACATCTTTTGCGATATTAATTTCTTCTATTATTTTTTCAATAAATTGTAATTCAAAAACATTTCTAATTGCAAAAAAACCAGTTTTATCAAACTCTTTTTTAATATTATTCATTTTAGTTTATAGTTGTTTAATTAATTCTTGACTTAAATTTTTAACACTTTTTTTAAAATTATTATTAATTATTACATCTGGTTTTTTGGGAAATTCTGGCTTCAAATCAACTCCCCAAACTAGTTTTGTTTTACGTTTGTAAAATATCTTTTTCTTCTTTCTTAATAAAGTTTTAATTTCTGCTTTTATATATATTTCTTTGTAATTTTTTATATTTGATCTATTATACCTTTGAAGTTTGTGAATTAATCCAACAGTAGTAAATATTATATTAATTCCTTGTTTTGTTATTAGTCTGCATAAATCAGAATTACTTTTTCCTAAACTCAATCTATAATTTTTATTATAAGTCTTTAAATTATATATACTTCTTATTTCATCTCCATGAATAAGTATTGTTCTTCCATATTTTTTTTCAATGTTTCTTTTTATTAATTTCCCTATAGTTGATTTACCAGATCCTGATAATCCAATAATGTAAAAACAAATACCATATTTTTTATTAACGTTCATAAATTTAAATTAGCTTCGGATATTTTCTTAATTGTTTTTTATCTTTTATTTTTATTATTTTTATTCTTTTTAACCAGTAATAAGGAATTAAAAGCATTTGTGAAACATTAAAATTTATAAATAAATTCTTCCAAACTATTACCTCTATTTTAGTTGGTAAAAATCTATTAAAATTTTTAAATGAGCTAAACTTAATTTTTTTATATTTGTAATTAGTGTAATAAAAATTAAAAAAACGATTAAAGTAAACAATATCTCTTTTATAAAAATTTATTTTATCATATTTATCTTTAAAATTTTTATTAAATCCATTTAAATATTTAACACTTAGTTTATCTGCCCACCATAATTTTCCATGGTAAGTTGATTGATTTAAACATTTGTCAAATTTTATGTTCATAACTTTCAACAATCTTCGTATGAGCCTTATATTTTGTGTATGAAGTAAATCCAGTCTAATTATATAAATTTTTTTTTTTAATTTAATGCAATCATCTAATAAGTTGACTATTCTATTAATTTGAAAATTTAGCCACCACAAATCCACATTTTTTTTAGAGACAGTTAACCAATGATTGATACTTGAGTTGAGACTACATATGGGATGCCTTATATTTAAAATGATTTCATAATTAAAATCCTTTAAGCCTTCAAAATGTTCAATTGAATGAACATTTACAAGAATAACTTTTTTTTTATTTACATTTTCACCGCTTGCCGCAGAATAAGCTAAATGTAAATTAATAAAAATTTCTAATTTATTATTAGGATCTTTACAAAATTTAGTAAAATATTTTGCAAATAATTTTTTTTTTACAGTAAAATTTTCATTTCTATTCTTGCCTAGCTTATCATGTCTTTCTTCCTTATATATTTTAGAATTAAAAAATCTTTCATGATTTCTTATAAATTCTTTAATTATGTGGTTTGTATTTTTTTTTTTTAATTTACCTAAAAACTCTTGATAGTAAAATACACCAGGTAGGTGACTAACTTCAGGGTGCTGATCAAAAATGGTCTGTAAAAAGTCTACACCTGATCTTCCCGTTCCAAGCAAACAGAAAATTTTCATATTATTTATTAACTAACTAAATCCCTTTTAGATACAAAATTAATTTTTAAAATGATTACAAATTCATGATATATATTAAAAATAATACTTACTATTATATTTTAATAAAAGTTGATCTAATTTAAAGTTGATTAAATTTTTTATATAAAAAGGCTTTTTTAATAAAATAAGACTTTTTGGGATTGATTTACACCAACTCTAAAGATATATACTCACTCAATCAAAAGTAGTATTCTATAATAATGCTTAATAATAAAACGATTTTAATTACAGGTGGAACTGGAACGTTCGGAAAAAATTTTTGTAGGATTGTATTAAGTAAATTTAAACTTAAAAAATTGATAATCTTTAGCAGAGATGAGTTGAAACAATATGAGATGTCTAAATTAGATTTTATTGCTAAAAATATAAAAATTATTAGATTTTATATTGGAGATGTTAGAGATAGTGACAGATTAAATACAGCCTTTGATAACGTAGATATTGTTATTCATGCGGCAGCATTGAAACAGGTTGATACAGCTGAATACAACCCTTTTGAGACTATAAAAACAAACATAAATGGAGCAGAAAATGTTATTCAAGCAGCGTTAGACAATAAAGTTGAAAAGGTATTAGCTTTGAGTACAGATAAAGCCGCGTCTCCAATAAATTTATATGGGGCAAGTAAACTTCTATCTGATAAATTATTTACATCTGCAAATAATTTTAGGGGAAGTAAAAAAACTTGCTTTTCAGTAGTTCGATATGGAAATGTATTTGCAAGCAGAGGATCAGTTGCTTTAAACTTTTTAAAATGCATAGACTCCAATATTTTTGATATTACAAATAAAGAGATGACCAGGTTTAGTATTACTGTAAAGGATGCAATAAGTTTTGTGCTTGAGTGTTTAAGTAAAATGAAAGGAAGTGAGATTTTTGTTCCAAAAATTCCATCTTATAGATTATTAGATTTAGTTAAGGCTTTTTCAAAAAAACCAAAAATTAGAATTATAGGAATGCGTGCTGGTGAGAAAATTCATGAAGAGATGATAAGCATTTATGATTCTAGAAATGCAATTGAGTGCAAAAATTTTTATATAATTTATCCAAATGATGAACTGAAGAAAAAAGGAATGATTAGACTGAAAGGTAAGCCATGTCCCAAAAATTATAGCTATTCTAGTGATAACAATAAAAAATTTTTAAATCCTAAAGAATTAAAATTTTTAGTAAAAGAAATATTGTGACTGCAACCAAAGTTTTAAGTGATCATTATAAAACACAATATAATGATAATGGATATTTTATAATTAAAAATATTTTAACTGATAACAAGGATGTTTTGTTTAACGCTCAGCAATCTTTTTTAGATATTAAAAGTAAAGTAAAACAAGGACTTTATCCATATTATAGAATATATGATGATTATTCTTTTTCAAAGAATTTAGCAGGCATTGAGATGACCTTTAATGAAGAGATACTTACAAACCCGATTATAAGATTAATTCAAAGTTACAGAATATTGGAAATAGCAAAAGAATTTTTAGGAAATGAAATAGAGTTAGAGTTATCTAGAATACACTTAACAGAAAATTTTTCACATGTTGGAAACTGGCATAGAGATGAGAAAATAAATCATGAAAATGATTCAATACAAATTAATCTATTTTTATATGATGAGACGGGTTTACAAGTGATTAAAAATTCTCATATTAAAGAAATAAAAGATGAAGATTTAATCAAAAAAACACCTCATGCATCTCTAGAAAATTCAACTTGGGTTTCAACAAAAGCTGGAGATGTATTGGTATTTAATCCTGCTGTTTTGCATAGGGGCATATCTTTGTACCCTAGAGCAAATATTCATTTTCGCTTTAAAAAAAAAAAATTTAAAGAAAAAATAAAATTAAATTATAATAATTTAGATATATCTAAAGATTGGCTTAGTTGTTTGGAAAATAGTCCAAAAGCAATAGATAAAAGTTTAATGACACCATATGAAATGAAAAATAACTTAATATCTAATATTTATCGAGTTATTAGAGTAATAATCTATAACTTTTGTTTTTATTTACCATTAAATTCAAAGTTATATTATTTCTTTAATGTTCGACCAAACTTAAAATTAAGAAAGTTTTTTAATTTAAAGATTTAATTACTATTTAATGATTTCAATAATAGAAAGATTAAGAAAAATTTATACCAAGAGTGCTTTTAAATATAATTGGGTCTTTTATTTAAGTATCATAACTTCAATAGTATTATCATTAACTGAGGCATCCTTTTTAGGATCTATTTATGCCCTCATAAATCATTTGAGTGATCCAATGAATAATAATTTTGTTCTAGGTGATAAGATATTTGTTTTATTTAATAATTTTTTTGAATTAAGTACAACAAGCGTTTACCTAATATTGAGCGGAATAATAATTATAAAGATTACTTTTTTAAAAATTTTAAACACTTTTATAAATACTTTCTTATATTATAAAATAAATACTGTAGTTGGTTCTAAAATTTTTTTTAATACAATTAGTCAAGATCTAAAATTTCATAATTCAACTAATTCATCCTCTCTCATTTCAACTATTATACAAAAATCAAAATCTACAGGAGAGATAACTTTTTTTGTTTTAAATATTATTAAATGTTTATGCATGTTAATAACAATCACTTTATTTTCAATTTATTTCTCATCTAAAGATTTTTTATTATTTTTTTTAATATTTTTTGTGATCTTTTATTTAATCTACATAATTTTTAAAAAAAGAATAAAAAATCTAGGGATTAAGATTGCATCATCTAGTGATAGTACAATCAAAATACTTCAAGAGAACTATTCAAGTGTAATTTTTATCATTCTATACAAATGTCAAAAAATCATAAGTAAAACATTAAAAAAATCAATTATTAAACTTAGAAAAAGTGAGGCACAAGTTGTATTTCTTTCAACAGTTCCATACATATTTATTCAAACTTTTACTATTTTAGCTATTTTATTTTTTATTCACTATTTTCAGCTAAAAAACAATTTCATTAGTTTTATTCCACTGGCAACAATATGGTTGCTCGCAATACAAAGACTGATACCTAGCTTTAATGAATTATTTACTTCATTATCATCAATTAAGTCATTAGAACAAAATTTTTCAGATACTGAAAGTTTATTAAATTTGTACAATGAAAACGATCATAAAGAGTTAAAAAATCTAGATATTAAATTTAATAATAAAATAAAATTTCAAGAAGTATCTTTTTCTTATGCCGCAAATTCGACAAGTGTAATAGATAAGCTAAATTTTCAAATAAAAAAAAACACTATTTTTGGAATTAAAGGTAAAACAGGATCGGGTAAAACAACTTTAATAAATTTATTGATGGGAAATTATCAACCTTCAAGTGGTAATTTGCTAATTGACGATACTCAACTATCAAAGAAAAATTTGAATTCATGGAAAAAAAAAATTGCATATGTTCCACAAAAAGTTTTTCTTTTAGATGATACAATTAGATCAAATATAGCTTTTGCAGAAGAAAATATAGATGAGGATTTAATTAGAAAAGCCATTAACGTTACTTGTATAAATGAATTTATAGACCAAAAAGAAGAAGGGTTAAATTCTATAATAGGAGAGAATGCTGATAGAATTTCGGGTGGTCAAAAACAAAGAATAGGAATTGCTAGAGCAATATACAAAAATACAAATATAATAATTTTAGATGAAGCTTTAAACTCATTAGATCACAATACAAAGATAATGGTTCTTGAGAACTTAAAACTATTAAATAAAACTATAATATTAATATCTCATGACAATTTAGATTTTGATTTTTGTGATGATTTTATTAACTTAAATTAATTTATGAAAAAATCTATAAATTATGGAAATCATTTTATATCTAACGATGATATTTTAAGTGTCACCAATGCATTAAAAGAAAAAAAAATAACACAAGGATATATTGTTGAAAAATTTGAAAATAAATTAAATTCATTTTTCAATTCAAAGTATGCTTTGGTAGTTTCGAGTGGTACTGCAGCTTTGCATCTGTCAATGCTATCGCTGAATTTATCAAAAAAAGATAAAGTTATAACATCACCAATATCATTTTTAGCATCAGCTAATTGTGTAGAGTATGTTGGGGCTAAAGTAGATTTTTGTGATATTGATAAAAATAACTACACTATGGATCCGAATTTATTCGAGGATAAATTAAAAAAAGATAAGAATATTAAAGCTGCAATTGTGGTAGATTATGCAGGACACCCTGCAGCATGGGAAGATTTTTTATATTTAAAAAAAAAATATAAAGTTATGTTAGTTAATGATAATTGTCATGCATTTGGATCAAAATTAAATAATGATGAAGATTATGCTATTAAATATGCTGATATAGTTACTCAAAGTTTTCATCCAGTAAAACAAATTACTACAGGTGAAGGTGGAGCAATTATTACTAATAATAAAAATCTATATTCAAAAGTTAAACTTTTAAGAAGTCATGGAATGATTAGAAGTGATAACAAGAATACTGGACCATGGCTTTATTCAATGAATGAACTTGGATATAATTATAGACTCCCAGACATAAATTGTGCCCTAGGTATTTCACAACTAAAAAAAATTAAAATTTTTATTAAAAAACGTAGACAGATTGCTGAAATTTATAAAAAAAATCTAATATTAGATTTTATAAAGTTACCAAAAAATAATAATAATATTTTTCACTCTCACCATCTGTATCCAATACAAATCAACTTTAAAAGTTTAAAAATAGACAAAAAGACATTCTTTAAAAAAATGATGAAACAAAACATTAATTTACAAGTTCACTATATCCCAATTCATTTGCAGAATTATTATAGAAAAAAATATGGTTTCAAAAAAGGTGACTTTAAAATTGCAGAGAATTTTTTTAAAAATGAGGTTTCACTGCCAATATATTATACTTTAACAGAGAAAGAGCAATATCGAGTTATTAATGAAATAAAAAAAATTTTAAAATGATAAAAATTTTTATAAAAAAATTTTTTTATACTTTTCTTACACCAAAGTATAACTATCAATTTCATAAAAAAGTTTATAAAATAAAAAGTAGATTAATAAAAAAAATATTAAACAGTTTTTGGTTTTTCCCAAACAGTTTTGAGTTTTATTATTGGAAATATAGTGCAGAAAAAGTTGGGCATGGGTTTAAAAAATTTATTAGAATGGATGATTTATCTATACTTTTAGAAAAAACATTGACTAAATACGCAAAAAAAGATGATAAGATTCTTGATATTTGCTGCAATGTTGGAAGGGTGTTGAGCAAATTAAAATCAAAAAAATATGATAATTTAAATGGATTTGACATTAATGATTTAGCAATAAAAAATAGTAAGAAAATTTTTAATAATCTAAAAAACGCAAACTTAAAAAGCTCTTCAGCAGAGCTGTTTTTAGAAAGTGCTAAAAATAATTCATATGATGTTACATACACATTGGGTGCATCTATTGAGTTACTCCCACCCACATATGATGTTGTAAAAAACATACATAGAATTACAAAAAAATATTTTATTTGTCTCATAAGCACTGAAGGGCATAGATATCCTAGGTTCTGGGAGCATGAATTTAAAAAATGTGGCTTTGAAATTTTAGAGAAAATGAAACTCAAAAAAGATACAAGAATGTTGTTTGTATTAAAAAAATGAAAAAAAATATAGCAATTATTACAGCAAGGGCTGGTAGTAAGAGAATTAAAAATAAAAACTTATTAAACTTTTTTGGGAAGCCTATTATTGCTTATTCAATTTTAGCAGCCAAAAAAACAAATATATTTGATGCGGTCTATGTTTCAACAGATTCAAAAAAAATTGAAAAAATTTCCAAAAAGTTTGGTGCTAAAGTTCCTTCATTAAGAGAAAAAAAATTATCAGATAATACGACAGGTACATATAGTGTTGTGAGTGCCTTTTTGAAAAAAATCGATTTACGAAATGTAGAGAATATTTGCTGCTTATACCCAACCGCACCATTAATGAAACATACCGATATAATTAAAGGATTTAAAATTTTAAAGAAGAACCAAAAAAACTATATTTTTAGTGGAATGAAAGTAGAAATAAATAATTTTAGTTATTTTAGTCTCAATAAAAAGGGTTTTTTAAAAAATATCAATCATGTAAATCATAAAATAAAAAATAAAAAATCCATTCTTTATACTGACGCAGCCCAGTTCTATTGGGCTTCTAAAAATACCTGGTTAAAAAATACAAAAATAATTTCCAATAAATCTAAAATTATTGAAATTCCCTTTGAAATAGCTCATGATTTAAATAGTCCTTTAGATTTAAAAATACTAAGATTAAAAAAAAATAATCTAAAATAAAAACTAATGATTTTTATTGTATCTTTATAATTTAAATATTTATATAAGCACTAAATTAATATGAAAAAAAATGAATTACTTGAAAGTGACAATTTTTTTATTGAAAACGGCTATTATCAATTTCCGTCTTTTTTTGATAAGAAAACTTGCAAAAATCTTTTAGATCAAATCAATTCAACAAGAAATTATAAAGAGATATTTCTAACTCAAAGGGAGTATGAAAATAAAGAGAAACAAAAAGGCAACAACCCTAGACCTGGAAGAAATTTGGCTGGAGTTCTAGATACAAATTTTGTTTTTGGGTCAAGTAATTTTCAAAAAACACTATCTCATATCATGGGTGAGAAATTTCGTATTTTAGATTATGTTTTTGTTATGGGAATACCAAGAGCAGATGTTCCAAAGTGGATACTTAAAGATCTTGGAGAAACACCAATTTCAAATTTAGGACAATATGTTCATGAAAAATATCAAGACATAACTTATTTGAGTGGTATTGATTTTCATCAAGATATTATTGATTTTCCTTATAAAGATTCAAATTTTTTAACTGCGTATGTTTATTTAGATGAAGTTGAGGAATTATCTTCACCACTTTATCTTCTTCCTAAAACCCACAAACTAGGTGCCACAGTGTTTCCCCATGATTTAGAAAAAATTTCAGATAAAAATGGAACTGATAAGTTTATTTATAAAAATAACTATGGAAACTCAATAGAAACAGAAACATTAAGGCTAACGGGTCCTGGAGGATCTCTATATGTATGGCACAGTAACTTACTACATGGAACCCAACCAAATCTTCATGATGATCCAAGGATCTCTTTAAGAATTCTTGTAGAAAAGAATACCGATGAAGTAAGTGATTGTCCTTTAGACAATATTAATAAAGTCATAAAAGGTTCTTTAAAGTTAACTAAAACTAGAAGAGATATAGCAGATAATATTAAAAGAAATTTTATAAATAAATCTGTTTAATTTTAAACACTTTTATATTTAAATAAAATTTTATCTTTTAATAATTTTAATTAAAGTAAAATGTTTTTTTTTATTAAAAACTTCATATTTATTTTTTTTAAAAAAATTTAATGATCCTTTATTTCCCTTTTTTACCTTTGCAATAATAATAAGACTTTCCTTTAAAAATTTTTCTGAATTTTTTAAAGCAATTGAGCCATAACCTAAATTTCTAAATTCCTTTGCAATATTTATTGAAATATGTGCAATCATATTATTTAAATTGTATCTTATGATACCAAATGCTTCAGAGTTTTTTTTGGCAATTAAAAAAATATTTTTTTTATCTTTCAATTGTTTTTTCATCCAATAATTATGATTTTTTAAGCTTATAGAAGTTGAATCAAAAGAGTTTTTTAATGCTTTTTTTTCATTTCTTAATAGAAAAAAAAAATTTGAGTCTTTAATAGAAGCTTTTTTAATATCAATTGTCATTTATTACCTTAACATTTTTTGAATAAAATTATGTACAAAGTTAAATAATCATATCTTTAAAGATAGGCTCTCCTTTTTTGACATTTCTTTTTATCTTTTTACCTATAATTTTAAAGAATTTTGAGGCACACACTCCAATAAATGGTCTTAAGGTATCAATATTTTCTGGCAATAACTTTGAACCTTTTTTGATATTTTTTTTTGCATAAATTGATCTTCTTAAACCCTTATTTATTTTTTCTACATTTTTTTGATTTGAATTTAATGATAGGTGCAATTCAACTATATTTTTTTTTAAGCTTTTTAATTTTTCAGGCGTGATGGAGAATGTTGAGTCTTCTGTTGTAATTTTATCATTAATTTTAAAATGTTTTTCAATAGCAACAACTCCAAATGGAATAGAAGCAATAGAGGAAAAAATATCATTAGTATGATCTGATAAACCTATTAGATATTTTTTATGAGACTTTTTAAGTTGTTGGATTTTTTTTAAATTAGTATTTTTTAGTTCAGTTGGGTAAGAAGAAACGCAATGTAGAATTATTATTTTTTTATGAAATTTATTAATTTCCTTAATGGCATTTTTTATTTCTTGTTTTGTTGCCATGCCAGTCGACATTATTATGGGTTTTTTTTTTGAAGCGATATAATTAATCAATTTCATGTCAGTTATTTCAAAAGAAGAAATTTTATATAACTTACAATCAAGACTTTCTAGCAAGTCTACAGCTCTCAAGCTAAATGGACTGCTAAATATCAATTTTTTATATATTTTAGCAATCCTAAATGCATCTTTATGCCAATCGAATGGTGTGCATGCTTTTTTATAAAGATTCCAAAGATGTTTATTTTTCCAAACACCTTTTTTAATATAAAATTGATCAGTTTTACCCTTAAGCGTAATATCTTGAGGTTCATAAGTTTGTATTTTTATTAGATCAGCACCATTTTTGCAGGCAGACCTTACAAGTTGTAAAAATCTTTTTTTACTTCCATTATGGTTTCCTGAAATTTCTGCAATTAAAACAGGAGGATAGTTGTAACCAATTTTTATTTTGTTTATTTTAAATATCATTTAAAATATATTTAATACTTATTTTTATGAAAAACTATAAATCAATAATAAATTTAATTGAGAAAACAAGGTCTAAAAACAACAAAAATTGGATGGATCTTTTAAGAATTGCATTGAAATATGCTCCAAAAAAGTCCTCTTTAGTCCTAAAAAAAATTAATAGTAATGATAAAAAAATTTCTCAATTACTAAATAAGATCAGTAAGTTATAATTTGTCAGGTAAATTTATTGATTTTATTTTTATTATTGCTATAAGGTAACTTTAAATTACTGTACATATATAACAATGGCTGGAACTAAAAATTTAGATGATTTTAAAGAACTTTTATCACCCTTTATCCAATCAAAGATTCATCAAATAAAAGAAAAAAGTGGTGAAGATAGTGATGACTACTTAGCTTTAGCAAATCAATATTATAAAAATACTTTAGAGAAAGTCATTGAGCCTAATCTTGAAAAACCTAGACATTACCAATCTGAGCTTAGAGTTTATCATGATAATCAAAAGGTAAAAGGACTTGAAAGACTCTATAAATCTACAGTCCTTATTGAACCAACAACTGTGTGTGCTGCACACTGTAGGTGGTGTTTGAGAGGCCAATATCCAGTTCAAACTATGAAGAAAGAAGAAATTTCTTTGGCTACTAAATGGATTGGAACAATGGACGAGTTAGATGAAATTCTTATAACTGGAGGTGATCCATTAATGAGTATACCTCTTTTAGATTATACATTAAATGAAATTTTAAATAATGCGAAGAACATTTCAATTGTTAGAATCGCAAGTCGAGTTCCATTTCAAGATCCTGGAAGAATAAACGATAAGATGCTTGATATACTATATAAGTTTAAGGGAAAAGTTAGATTTGAATTAGGAACACACATAAACCATCCTGTTGAATTTTGGGAAGAAAGTGTTGAGTCAATGGATAAATTGAAAACAGTAGGATTTAGAATATATAATCAAAACCCTTTATTGAAGGGGGTTAATGATAATTTTGAAACTTTAAAGCGACTTTATACACTTTTGCGTAAATATGATATTGAATCACATTATTTGTTCCATGCTATCCCTCTTCGTGGAATGTCTCATCACAGAACGTCAGTTGAAAAGGGACTTAATTTAACTAATAAGTTAAGTAGCTGTGGAGAATTTTCAGGAAGATCAAAACCAAGATTTTGTGTTTTAAGCGATATTGGAAAAATAGTCATTTATGAGGATACAATAATTAAAAAAGATAAAACTAATAATAGCATTTTGCTGAAGTCTGGATTTAATATTGAAGACCGACAAAAATGGAATCCTACCTGGGAAAAGCCAGATAATGTTGAGCTTGATGCCGATGGCACCATGAATGTTTGGTATCTTGATGGCAAGGACGATTAACTAAAAAATTAAAATAAATTTTTGTGAGTCAAATAAGGTTAGATCAAATAAAAGAGATATTAAAAAGTTTAAAGTTAAAAAAAGGATCAAGTTGTATTTTGCATTCTTCCATGATTAATATTGGAAAAGTACAAGGGATAAAAATTGAAGACATACCTAAAACAATTATCAATCTTATTTTAGACGAGATTGGGCCTCAAGGCACTTTATCTGCGCTGACACCATTTTACGATTATTCAAATAAAAAAAAAATATTTGATCTAAATAGAGGTATGTGTTCAAAAGAAGTTGGTTCTATAAATAGATATATTGCTAAAATTAGTAAAAGTAGATCCATCGATCCTACATTTAACATTTCTTCAATTGGTAAAAAAGCAAATTATATTAACAACAATGTTTCTCCAACATCTTTTGGATTGGACTCTTCTTGGGACAGATTATACAAATTAAATACAGATATGATATTTTTAGGATGTAATTTGTCAGTATGCACTTTTATTAGATTTATTGAAAGTAAATTTGGAGTAACATATTTATATAATAAGTATTTTAATATTCCTATAAAAAAAAACAGAAAAATAATTTCATATTATTCCTCAAGTCTTTTAAGATATCAACAAATCAAATTACAATATGAATTAAGGAATTTTCAAATACTACTTTTAAAAAATAAAATTTTAAGAATAAATAAAAATGAATATTTTGAAGCGATGGCAATAAATATGAGTCCATGCTTAGATCAAGGTATTTCTGAATTAAAAAAAAACTGTTTTTATTTTCTAAAAAAAAATCCTTTCATAAAAAAAAAAAAATTTTTACCCCAGGATTAAATGAATCTACAACACAATTTTTTTGAAGAAACTGCTAAAAAATATCCTAGACATATAGCAATTGATGATCATGGAAAAAAAATTACGTATCAACAGTTAGATAAAAAAGCAAATCAATTAGCAAATTTTATAAGAAAGTTAGATGTTATATCAAATAATAGAATTTGTATTTTGTTAGAAAAAAATATCAATCAGTATCTTTCTATTTTAGGGATACTTAAGTCTGGTGCTTGCTGGGTTCCGCTGAGTAAAAATTTTCCTCAAGAGCGATTAAAAAATATAATCAACAATGTTAAACCATCGTTAATAATTACTGATAGTGAAAGTTTACTAAAAAATAGTAAAATCTTTAATAAAATTAATATTTTAGTGATTGATACTATTATAATGAAAAAAGATAATTATTTTTCAAAAAAAAATTTTATAAATGAGAGCAAAATAAAACCAAAAAATATCAATACTTCTTATGATTTGGCTTATATAATTTTTACATCTGGTTCTACTGGATTGCCAAAAGGTGTAATGGTATCTCATCAAAATACTTCTGAATATCTTAAAAATAAATCAAGTTATTTTAAACCAAAAGCAAAACTTAGATTTGCTCACATTTCTGAAATCACATTCGACCCTTCAATCTTTGATATATTTGTATGTTGGGCAAATGCTGGCACAGTAGTTCCTTTTAATAAAAATTCTTACAGAATTAATCCCATTAATTTTTTCTTAAATAATAAAAAAATCAACGTCATTTTTTCATTACCAAGCTTTATGAATAGTATTTTGGAAGCATCAGATAATGAGAAATCAACTTGTTTAAAATATTTAAAATATTTAATTTTTACTGGTGAGCCTATTCCTAAAAATTTAACAAATAAGATTTACAAAAAATTTAAAGATATTGAGATTTATAATGCTTATGGAACCACAGAAACTTCAATAATTTCTAATTGGAACTTTGTTAACAAAAAATTGAGTAAAAAAGAAAAAATTTCAATTGGAAAAGTATTACCAAATATAAAGTATTGCCTAATTGATGAAAATAATACTCCAAATCCAAATAGAGGAGAAATATGTTTTAGTGGAGAACAAATCTCCAATGGATATTGGAATAATGAGTACTTAAACTCAAAACATTTCATTAGACTGTCAAATGATGGAAAGTATTTTATAACATATTATAAAACTGGTGATATTGTACAAAAGGACCAAGATGGAAACTTATATCTAGATGGAAGAGCAGATAATCAAGTTAAAATAAAGGGTTATAGAATAGAGCTTGAAGAAATCGAAAATAATTTGAATAGCTTAGATGATATTAAAAATATTATTGCCCTCACATATTTGGAAAATCAAAATAAAAAATTATTTTTTTTTATACATATTGACCCAAAAAATGATTTAGAAAAAATTAAAATAGATATTAATAAATATATAAAAAATAATTTTCCATTTTATATGGTACCATCACGTATATACTATTTAAATAAAGACTTTCCTCGAAATATGAATGGTAAAGTAGATAAAAATAAACTTATAAAAGATTTTATTAAAAATGATTGAAATAAAAAAAAAAATAAGAAAAATTATTTTAGAAACCTTAAGATTAAAAAATAAAAAAATAAGACTAGATGCGGATGGTATTGATAATTGGGATTCTATAGGGCATTTGCATATTATATCTGCTATAGAAAAAGAATTTTCAGTAAGTTTATCTTCAAAACAAATATCAAATATGTTGAGCGATAAATCTATCTATGAGGTTGTTAGTAAAATAAAAAAAACTAAGTAGTGTATTTATACTGAGGGTTTTTTTTCAACCAGTTTCTTCGATGTTTCCCAGGACCAAATGAATCACTTTTTTGTTTTTTATCTTTATTTCTAACCGAATAAAGATATTTCTCATAATTACTCAGTTTAGATATTATTTTTTTGCTAAGGTATTTCTTTAAGTTTAGCAATTGATCAATTTTTCTATTGCGATACTCAATATTCAATAAACCTCTTTTCGCACCACTTATATTGGAGCCACCTCTAT
>MDSV01048164.1_pt1 | contig 20364 bp, 19 predicted proteins | sample 810851 | NCBI WGS metagenome assembly MDSV01 (sample SAMN05326640, study PRJNA326480) | marine metagenome | isolation source: seawater | place: Atlantic Ocean: North East | collected 2012 | reverse complement strand
TACCAAATACTCTCTGATACGGGGTTGTTATCATCTAATGGTTCGGGGCATCTGCTATCGCAGGTATCGTCTTCTCCTAGCTGATTCTCAACCCACAAATATTGAACAGTACACGGCCCCTCTACTGGTTTGCCATCGCTCTTCCTGTCGCAGCGGGAGACATATTTATAACCCTTACCTCCTTGTTTTCGTTCACTACCATCTGGACATCTTTTTGGTCTGCAATTACCTTCAAACACGTTTGTTTGGCATTTGTAGGTGAGACCGTCAACACCAGCACAGAATGACGGTTCTGTAAATGGTTGACCATCATTTGGGAGGTCTCCACAGTCAGTGCCATTGCAACAACTTCTTTTACAGCAAGTGCCTATTCTACAGGGATTACTAGGATAATCATCACACGTACCGACTATAACAGTTCCCCCTATAGCTTCACAAACCTCTGGAGCGACAACATCTTGACAGTTAAAGTCTTGATTTGGAAGTCCGGGGTCTGTACAGCATCCAAAGAGTTCTGGAGCCTGAGTCGTTGTTGTGGTGGTTGGACAAGGGTTTGGGTCACAAGTCTTTCCGGGGAAGTATCTGTTTTTCCCCGGTTGATCTCCATCTTGCGTTGTGCATTGAATTCTAGTTCTGCCCGAAATACAATTGAAATATGCAGCACCTTGGTTGTTTATCTTATAAGTGCAACAAGCCCCCGTAGGAGCTTCGGTGGTAGTTGTTCCCGTCGTGGTGGTGGTAGTAGTGGTTGTGCATTGATTGCAATTAGTAACAAAGCTTAAAGCTTCTGGGCAGCTAGGGTATTCCGCCGTGTTAAATGTTGCTACACACTGGCCCGTACTTCGGCAGCAAGGGTAGGCGGTGCTGCAATTATGAAAAGCAATACCATTAACAAAGTATATATGTTCGTCGTCAAGAGATAAATCATAAAGCGTGGTTAAATAAGAGTCTTCCTTTACTTCTATACTTTTGACCTTTTCTTCGCCAGTTTTTAAGTATATAGTGTCACCAATTTCCAAATCTCCGGCAAATTCAAGATCTGGATACAGCCTACTTGATAGGGAAGAGTCTAAGGATTTAAAACCTTCTGACGTTAATATGGGGTGATCATGGCTAAAGAAATACTGTGAGCCATTTATAGATACTAGTTTTCTATTTCCTAGTAGCGTTGTCTCTACATGTATTACTTTGTTTTGGCCAACGCCATCAATAGATAGAACAAAGTCTCCAACAGAAACTTCAGAGATCTTTTTCTCAGTTTTATCTGACATCAAGACAAGAGATTCTGGTGTGAAACAAGTTTCTTGACACGGCTCAACTTGAGCACATGTCTGGCTTGGGAAATGTATTCCGCCAAGTCTAGACGTGCAGTCATTTGCGTGAACGTTGTTTTCGCACTGCTTGACGGTGGTGCTGATCGCTGGATCAAAATAGCAGCAAGCACCAGTTGGTGGTGGTGGTGGAGGTGTTACACCGTCACACTGACAACAGATAGTCATTCAACCCCTCCTTTAAGAACCAGAGCAACTTACATAGACCGGTCTGTGCTCACCATTAACCATTTGTGTTACAATAAAAGCTGTTCCACCTACAGCTCCGGGGCCATGAATATTTAATCTAGGATCTCTATTGATAACTAAGATATGCCTATCGTTGTTGAATCCTGCTTCATAGGACTTTGTTCGCATCCAACCGCTTGTTGGACTAGAATAAGAAGAAGGTGCGTACAAGTATTCGACCATAAATCCTTCATGGGTTCCAAACCAAGAATCGACAGTCTGACCGGCTTCACCAGTATAGTTTAAGTCTCCGCCTCTTCTTATAAACGAACCTGACTCATTAACTCTGGCAACGCCTGAGTCGTTATTTATCCATTTTTGGATATTATCATCCGTGTGACCTTGATGTAAGAAAGTAGAGGTTTCATCTCTTATAACTTCAAGAACTGCTTCTGGTTTTAGTGTAGCATGTCCAATGGAGACTGTTCTTTTGTTCGTGTCTGCCGCTATAGTGTTCTGAATATTTAATCTACTGGAAAGAACTCCACTATTGTACATCAATCTTTGATTAGTGTCAAGCCCAGCGATAATTTCTATATTTCTCGCACCGCCCTCTGTTCCTGCGGCTGTTCCTTCTAGTGCGTGCTCGCCAATCCCTATTGACCTAGGATTACTAGCGTTTTGTCCAGCACCAGCACCTATGAATACAGATTTATTTGAATTATCTGCATCTTTACCGGCAGAGTTTCCTATAAAGATTGCGTCGTTAGTATTTATAGCCTTGTATCCAGCCGTCAAGCCAATATAAATACACGCTGTGTCTGAGGCTAAACTACTATTAGGTGTTGTAGACTCTACTCCGGCGTTAGTACCTATAAATACACCGTGCTTCCATCCGGTCGCACCCGTCGCTACATTGCAACCTATGAACACAGAACTGCTATTTTTAGCGGCCTGTATAACATTATCAGGGTTCGTAAATACCGCGTTGCAGTTTTCAGACATTACGGCTGTTCCGCTAGTGATGTACGCTCCTAGCGATGTCAAATTCATCTTGCCTATTTGATTATTTGGAAGGTCTACAGGAACATACGTTTGTGTTGGATTTATAGTAGGCTCTAAGCTTTGTGCTAATGGAACGCCTTCAAAGTCAAGACCCATATAATAAGCGTCGTCAAAAAATGTTCTGACTATTCCAGAGTTTGAGAGGCCATATGTATTCTTAAATGCTAACGAAGAATTTAAAGAAGTACCATCAGAGAATCTAATGTCTCCTAAAACTCTTAAGTCTCCGCTTATGGATACTCTAGGTCTTCTAAAGCTTGCGGTAGAGAAATTAGCCGTGCTCTGTATAGTTCCGCTAGGATCAAAATCAACCAAAGTTTGCTGATGGCCTAAAGAGTTAGAAAACTTAAACGCCATCGTAGCTCTTGCTTGCTCTGTAGATATCTTATCTTGAGAACCAAAAACAATTTGAACTCTGTTATTTTCAAAATCGTGTCCAAGATTAAAATCAAAGTTGCCTTTTTCAATGGTAAATTTTGCATCTTCTTGAGCAGAGGCTATTAAAGAGAACTTTCTATTCGCCCCCTTCATCAAGCCAGTAATGAATGGTGTGCCTTGTGAGCCTATTGTTAGGCTATTATCTTCTGGAAAATCGTCTAAGAAAAACTCATTACCTATAACTATGCAATCATTTATGTTTTCAGTTGCAGCAGCAGTCGGGCGAGACGAAGTGATGTTACTCTCACCGATGATTATATTGGAGTCGCCTCCAGTCTGAGTGAAAGAGTTGGCCCCATAAACAGTATTTTTATTTCCAGTTGTTCCACTACCAGCTTGGAAGCCAACGATTGTGTTTTCTGTTCCTTGAGTTCTATCTATACCATAGCCATAGTAAGTGTTTCGTAGAACAGAAGAATTACTAGTTCTGGCTCTTGGTGTATACCAACCAGCAAAAGTGTTACCGTACACGTCACCAAAGACATGTCCCTCGGTAGAGTCTAGTGTGCTTCCAACTAAATTAAATTCATTACCGGCATCGTCTGAAAAGTATACAGCCTGCGTCTGTCCGCCAAACTCATAAGGCTTGACATAAAGCTTTCCAAAGTCAGAGGTGGAAGTTGGGGCGGAAACCTGCTCTCTGATTGCTAATGTTCCGCTACAGTTTGCAGTTCCGCTACGAGAAATCATTAACGCAGAATTGCCGTCCAGAGGTACTAAATCTACTTTAGCCGTGCCACTACTTCTTGACACAACATCACCAATGGCGGTCATGCTGTTTTTATGAACCATAAAGCTAACTTCCGGTTCATTTAGGCCAGTCTGACCCCTACCTAATTCATAAGAGTAGCCAATAGAAGTTCCTGCATCGCCAGTGGTTACATCCTGATTGTAGGACATTATCATTCCGGAAATGGGCGAATTGCCATTACCGCAAAGCTCCACCCTTGTTCTGTGGTCAGCACCCGTGGGCAGCAGGTTGGAAACTCTAGCTCTAGGGTCTCCAGAACCCTGTATGTTAAACAATGTCTGTGGTACTATGGGTGACTCATTATCCGCTCTGGTCTGATTTGTTATACCAACTAGTCCCGACAACGAAGCGGTCCCACCATTTCTAAGAACTGTAACAGCCTCAAAAACGCGGGATTGACCATTTTCTACGTGTATTGATAATCTATCTTTCATTGTTTTCCTTTTTATGCATCAAGCTCATCATGATAAACAATACTAAAGCCACGTTTGCCCGACGTTGTTTTAATTCTACTTGAGAATTCTTGTGTTATTTTTACGCCGGAGTCAACGGTACCATACATGACAGAGTAGTCATAGCCAGAGGGGTTTGAGTCAGAACCTAGATGTGTGCCTGAATTTGCTATAAAGTTGACATCTTTAAATGTTGGATATGCACCAATATGTTCTTCTCTAGAGATATAAGTCTTGTCTCCAGATGGGTGTTCACTTCGTGTGAATATACCGTAGCAACCACTTTGTTTTACAAGCGACAGTCCGTGATCTGCTAAAACTCTATTACCTTGGAAGTGACAACCGCTAGAAATCTCTATACTGATATTGGACTGCCATCTAGATCTAGAAAAGTGATTATCTATTTCTAAACATTTAATTGTTGGATCTGAGTTTCTGAATAAGAACCTATAATCTCTTTGGTAATCGTAACCACTTGAGTGTACAACAAAACCACCGCCGTCTACAGACTCATCATTTAAATAACCACAAACGGCGTCGTTGTGAAAACCTAGGCCAGCATCGTCACAAACACCACTGGTTGCTAAATGTAAAGTTTTACAATCGTATAGGCACTCATTTATTGTATGATATTGTAAGTCATTAATCTTAGCGTTACCGCTGACGACTATATCATTAAAGTAACCATCCCAAAGTAACTTTCTACCGTTTACGGTGCCGTCTGACCAACCTATAGAGCGTGAGCCGTTTATATCTGGGACTATATTGCCAGCTACAGTTAATAATCCTTGATCACCAGAGGGTGTGCTTGTTCCAACACCAACTTTAACTGGAGACCCTGAGAAGTGTATAACTTCATTCATAGACGACCAAGGGCGACTAGAGTTGCCCAAGTTAAATTCACCACTATGGGAGGGTGTTATGTCTCCGGAAACTTGAAGTGTGCCATGAGGGTGAATAGACTGGGTTGCTACTGCTAAGATTCTTTCTTGCAAGTCACCGTACATCAGAGGTACGGCACCTGAAGTATTAATCATACTGTCACAGTCATAACCGCTATCAATAGGGTCAACACCAAGATAGAATCTGTAGCTATGATCTTTTGGGATATGGCTACCTGCACCGTGACCAATAGCTATATTAAAAGAGCCATCTCTAAGAGTTTGTAGAGAAAGAGAGCCTATGGCAGTGTTGCCAGAACCTGTTGTATTTCCAGCGGTAGAGTTAAAACCTACTGCGGTGTTATAGGTTCCGTGAAGGTTGCAGCCAAGCGAATGAGAGCCTATAGCGGTATTTTGAGCACCTTCATAATTAGCACCCAAAGCATAATAGCCAAAAGCTGAGTTATCTACGCTAGTTCTTCCAGCATATTTTAACTTACCTAATGCTGAATCACCAGCCAGAGTACTCCTAGTCTCAGGAGTAGCAAAATTGTTACTCTCGATGTTATGATTAGCAGTAAATAAGTGTACAGAATCAACCAAATCTCTAAGGGAGATTCTAATATCAAGAGGGGATATTAGCTGGGTTGAATTGTCTTGTAATAGAGAATCTATCTTCTCTAGATACTCAGATTTTGTTAATATCATTTTAAAGCCTATAAAAGTTAACTAAAGCTGATTTGTAAAGTTGACGAGTCAAACTTCACCGTATCTCCTGTGTAGATAATCCTTGGATTTTCCAACTGTGCATACATAAGTAGATTTCCAGTTCCATATTCGCCTGAATCTACAACTGCTATGCCGGAGACCCAACCCCAATCAACTAAGGCCGCACTTCCATCGCCTTCGTCAAAAAGGAAAGAAGAGGCATTTTTGATTATACCACTACCAGCATTGTGGTCATCTGTATTGTACGCCCATTTACCATCGCCTGCGGTAGAGGGGTCGCCTAAGTTTATTCTTCTGTAGCCAGTGTCTTTTCCGTCAGAAGTACCGCTTGGTAACTCTGACATAGTTGAACCGCTATCTGATTCTGAAGGTACCGCCGAACATAGGGCTATAGCTATATTACTTGGTTTAGCAAAGGTTTGCCCCCTAAAAAGGTGGTGCAATAGACCAGATTCTAAGTAGTCTGATAAAGAAGCCATTTAAATTCTCCTGAAAAGTCCTTAATTAGACTGTAGTTTATATCCTATTATACACGAAAAAAGAGCCATTCCCAATATTCTGAGAATGACTCTTCATCGCTTTTAGATGCAAAGGGCGATTAGAAGGAGCCTAAAATAACTCTTCTATTATCCAGAACACCAAAACCAAGTTCAGCAAATCCGTAGTATCCAGCACGCTGCTGTCTATGAAGAGTAGGATCTTCAAATACTTGCACTTGCTGCTTCATTGGCATGATGAAGCTGTCATTAGCACCCTGATCAAGACCAACTACCAACTCAAGGTCGGAAGTCTGAACAGCACCACCAAGGCCGCTCGTGAAGAACGTCTGGTACTCTTGGCCTTCCCCAAGCTCATCAAGATCATGAAGGTTAACACCAAAGATACGGGTGATTGGGGCACCACCTTCGCTTGCGGTGTAGATCTCTCTACGAGTTACTTCATCAACTTGATCAAGACCCCAGTTACGTACATCTTCCAGAGCTTCTGGAGATACGTAGAGGTCAGTTAGGCGACCGCGATTAGCGGAGCCAGTGTTACCGCCAGCATTACGACGCATAGTCGTTTGCATGAGAGAAACGAGTCTCTTGCTGAACATACCAGCGGTTGCATCACCGTCGTAAACCAAGATGTTTCTATCGACGCCAGCGGCCAACAATGTGTGCCATCCGTCATCGTTCATCTTCTTGGTGAAACCAGCTTCGAGAGCCTGCATCGCACGAGCAACAATATCCCAACGAGCTTCACGAGCATAACGTAGCAAGTAGTCAATACTTGAAGTAATGCTGTAAGTTGGAACCGTTACGTAGTCGCTTTCGACTGATCGTTCTGGTACACGACCGTGACCCGGATTGGTGTAAGCTACATGCTCACCTTCAAGTCCGGGAGAGATAAGGTCAAGTGGGTACTCCGTGGAAGATCCCGGCTCGACATTAATAGTTTCAAAAATATCACCAAGGATATTTCCGACAAGTACGCCCTTACGCAAAGGGAGTTCTAACGCCTTAGCGAATTCTCGCTGTGCAGCGTATGCGACATTTTGGTCGCTATCACCAGACTTCTTAAGAAGCCCGATGAATTCGTCACTAGGTCTTTCTGTATATGACATTATAAATTCTCCTTTAGGTTAGGGCTTAAGTGCCGTAGGTATTGGGAAGATTGACATAAACTTTTGCATAGCCATCTGCGTCTTTGCGGGACATAAAGCGTCCGATTGCAAGTTCACCAGATTGAGCTGCGAAAGTTGTTGCGTTACAAATGCTACCTGCTGTGACAAACGAGGCAAAAGCCAAGTCGCCAGCGGCGGGGGTTCCATCTATATTGCTAGTAACAACCCAGCCACGAGTCATAAGAGTAACCTTACCACCCTTTTGAACTTCGTCTTTATACTGGTTCAAATGGGTTCTGGTCAAGTCTTTGTTTACAACGTCGTTTAACAAAATTCCAACTGGAACAGATGCTGGCACAGGGACAGCATATTTTACAAGGTTTTCACCCTGATCTAAGGCGGCACCAGAGGCACCTGCGACAGCAGCCGCATCAAGAATCACAACGCCACCCCGAGTAGCCGTGCCCTCGTTGTAAAAGTGGCTGATATCTGTCGATTCTTCGTATCTATCTGCTTTAAGAGCCATAGTTAAATCTCCTATAAATTATTTGTTAGAAAGGACATGATTTTGGAGCCAATCAGCAACGCTAGCACGAGTTGCCTCAACTTCATCAAATTCATCAGCTTCAACAAGAGCTGCTTCAGAAGTTTCAACTTCTTCAAAAGCTTCTTGATTGATTTCCGCTTCAGCTACTTCTTCTTCAGCTTTAGCTTCTTTTTCCTTTTTCTTCTTTTCTATTGCTTCCTTGAGTTCTGGAGGCATAGCAGCTTCAGCTTCTTCATCTTTCTTTGCTTTCTTTTTCATTAAAGCAACGACAGCTTCAAAAGCTTCATCTTCCAAGGATTCAAAAGTAGCAAGAGAATCTTCGATTTCTTCCTCTGCGAATCCAGCTTCTTCCAGAGAAGCCTTGCGTTTCATCATGGCTTCTTTTTTCTTCATCTTGTCCATCTCTTTCATGGCTTCTGCAAGCTCAGTTTGAGATGTAGCTAAAGTATCCTCAAGTTCTGCAACACGAGCCTGAGTCGATTTGATAACCTCGTTGAGTTCATCAATAGTTGCTTTACTTTCTTCAGCTTGAGTTTCAAAAGCTACGACCTGCGAAGCAAACTCTTTGTCTTTTGCTTCTTCAATCTTAGCCTTGATCGCTTCATTTTCAGTCTTAGCTTCTGCAAGCTGAGTCTGAACTTCAGCAAGCTGCTTTTCCAGCAATGATTGATCTGACATTTGTTTATCTCCTAATAAAAATTGAGAATTACATTCGGTTTGGTTAAATTTAACACTTGCGGAACTTTTCTTGTTTAAGATAACGCTCCTGTTATTAGCAGGTTTTGCAACCAAGCCTTTACCTGAGAAGGATATGTTAGCCAATGCTCGGCCAACTTTGTATCCCTCATATTCACCAGTTCCGCCATAAGCACGAAGGTGTTTCGTTAAAAATGCGGACTCTTCATCTCTGGCTAGGATTTTACCATTTCCACCTTCATCTAAAAGTGCATAGTTAAAACCAGCAAACAAACACTCCATTGAAACATACCATTTGCCTTCTTCTATCTCGGCAATTATCTGTTCCATTCTTTGTTTGTTCTCGCTATCAGTCCAGCTATTGTAGAGAACCGCTTGAGTAATTATATCAAAGTCTTCTGGCATGTTGTCGTCATTTTCGGCAACAGCTTTTCCGTCTTTAGTTAAAACATAACTACCAGTAATATGACCGATGATATCATTTTCATCGTGCATAAAGTTAAATTGTTTATCTTCTGGTGTATTTCTAGCTGCCCAAGTTGCCTCTGGCATAAATACATCATCGTTCTTGTTCCAACCGCAAGAAACCAAAACGGACTCTAAATAATAAAGGTCTATCTGGTCTTTGTTCTCAGCGACTGCTTTGGCAACAACTTCTTCAGGAATGTCCTTTTGAAATTTTGCCTCAGAACAATAGGCAACGCTGGCAGTGCTTTTAACAAGTTCACCAACACCGTCGTCTATCTCTTTTTGGTATATTTTTATTGTCATAATTTTACCTCAGATGATTATACACAAAAAAATAAAAAAATTAAAAAAACACTATAAAACGTCGAAGAAATGTTCTACAAACACCCCTATGAGTTTCTTTTTATAGCTATTTATTGGTAGCTCAGAAGCAGAGACCTTTTGTTCTTTGAGCTTCTTTATCAGGGAGTTTGGTGTGCGGTCTTGGCAAGATACCGCTTTAAAAATAGCATCGTCTGAGATTTCACACATGGCATCTAGATTAGAAAGAACCTGTATTTTAAGGTTTTCTAAGTTGCAGACTTCAGCCTTAGTTAGTTGTCTAAGGTTCTTTTTATTGCTATGTCCTAGAAAGGCTTTGTTGAGAGTTGCTGAAACCTGCTCGAAAGCGTCATTTGACCAAACTATAAGATCCGCAAGACCCGGAGCTGACTTTGGTGTCTCAACCCTCTTCTTCCTTGGGCCTTCATCTAGTTTGGCGGGAGGTCTACCATTAGGATTTACGGGTTTATTCGGCTCTTTGTTTTTTGCTACCTTCTCGTTAACTTCGCCCTGCTTATCTATTTTTTCAAGTTCTTTCTTGTGGTTAGCATTGTGAAACGGACCAGCTTTGTCAGGAAGTGTCTCTTTGCCTCTTTCTTTTTGCTCTCTTTTTAGTCTCATTTTCTCTACTGGTGCTATTTCTTTGAATCTTTCCAGCACTGTTTCGTGACTAATTATGTCCCTGTCGGCAAGCTGAATTAGCAAGTTCTTTTCGCTAGACTCATCTGAAAGACTCATCTGATCATAAGTGATATGTGCTGGTTTTCTGAACCCCATAGACTTACGCACATATTCAATTTCTGACTCCCAAAACTTTGTTAATTGGTCTCTGCCGTACTGTAATCTTTCTACCAGTGTTTTTAATGATATGAAGTTATTTGTGAACCCTCCGCCATTATTGGCCATGCCGGTAAGGGTTGGGGGCACGCCGAGACCAGCGTATATACTATTGAGTACAGAGGTGTACTTTTCAGATCCTAAAAACTTGTACACCTGACTATTAGATTCAGTGTAGGTTAACTCTGGCCCCCAGACTAGTTCCATAGTCCCTCCTCCAACGTTGCTAGCAAGTATATTTCTAAGTTTATTGATAGCCGATTTATTGGGTAATATCTTGTGATCTAGACTACCAAGAGTCCACAATCTTATATTGGAAATAGCACCGTCTAAGGCGGAAAGGTCTGCGAGTCTCATCTTTTCTAGCATGATTATGTCATCTAGGATGGCATAGGTTAGCGGATGTGCCCATTGCTGCCAGTCATCTTTTTTATAGTAAAAGGTGCTAAGTCTTTCCTCTTCTAGTTCTATTCTTCTCTTTCCTTCACTGATCGCCCTTTTTACGTTTGGAGGCATAGTCTCTAACATTTTCTTAGGAACACCTCCATCTTTGAAATTGTCAAAAAATGAATTTGCGGTCATTTCATATTTATGAGTCCCTAAAAATAGATTAATGCTGCCATTTTTCATTTCGATGTTTAAGGGGTTAATGAAGTTATATCTCCAAGGAACAAGGTTTTTAGCTATGCTTGGAACTTCAAGGGTTATATCTTGCCCTAAAGATTTTATGTATTTATTTATTTCAGGCGTAATGCTTGCGTAACTCTTATAGACAAATACCTGTCCAGTCCTGTATAGGTTGTTTAGAAATCTTTCTGACCTTTCCTTGCCGTTGCATTTTTTAAACCATTGCTTATAGAATTTTTCAACACTTCTGTTTTCATGTACTATGTTTATGCCTTGACATCCGAAGTCTCCCATGAGGTCAATGACATTTCTCACGATGCCAACCTTATCGTATGCATCCATGCACATCTTAATGATACGCTTCGCTTTTTTTGGCGTTTGTTCTTCTGGTCTAAAAGCGTAGTAATCTTGACTGGTAAAACTAGGACGAACAGACCTATTAGGCTCAATGTCTAGATACTGTCTATGATAAGCCTTACTAACCCCCTCATAAGCTTCTTGAGATTCGGAAAATTGCTCAAACGCTTTAGACTTACCAGCGAGGTCAGAATCGTTCCAAGTTATTAGGTGGTCTGGGTTTTCTTCAGTCATTTCAATTCCTTAATGATTAATTAGAATGCATTTTGAATGTTCAACATATTATACACAATATTCTTTGAATCTAGTAAATATCCTTTACGGAGTCGGTAAACCAGTTTGGACCTGAGTACATATCTCCTTTTTTGTCTGTCTTGTCCATGGTTGCAAATCCTCCATAGAAATTATAGATCGTTGCTTCCGGCATTCTAGCTAAAGTTCTAGCGGCCATGTTAGCCATGATTAAAGCAGAATAACGGTCCTTTCTTTGCTTACCCTTTTTTCCTGTTCCTATCACTGTTTCTGGGGTGTCCCATCTATCTCTGCCGCTCGCAGTTTGTGTAATCTGTATCATTGTGAGTTCGTCTTTTAGATCTTCTATCTCAAGCACGCATTGTTCTAGAGTATCAAAAACTCTACCCTTTAGTCCATCCTCCGCATTTGATAGGCCTAGTGTTATGGCATCAAATCTTGGAAATAGTATGGCTTTATCTTCAAAGTCTTTTCTTAGTCCGTGGTTTGCTTCTGACAACCAGTCATATTTTGCGAATTGACACATTTCAAGTATATGTAGTCCTCTGTGATCGTCTGTGTCCTTTGGCTTGTCGTCGTCTATAGTGGGCCAAATAGCGACTTCTCCGTCTTGCAGCTTGTCTGAGTCGTGTAAGGACTCCATAACCGCTATACCGCCTCCTTGTGCGTCCATAGCTATGTGTACACAGGGATACAGTCTCATGAGATCTCTTATCTTCCTCGCACAATAAGCATAGAAGTCAGACTCTGAGGAAAATCCGCTTTTTACTTTTGCTTTATGTTCTGACCTGTTAGTGGTCCAGCAATGAACAATTCTTCTATGATCTTCGTTTACTTCTAGAACTACTATGCTAAAATTGTCAACTTCTGAAGCTGGGTCAACACCAAATATATACTTTTTATTAGGGTCTCCTCTAAGACTAGCCTCAAAGACTATATCTTCATCTTTAGTGTTCTTAATTATTTTTGAGTCATTCGAGCCATCGTTAGCAACGCAGGACTCTATGAGCGTACGCTTGAAGAAGCCCTGAGAATCGCGTGTAAAGCACGCTCCAAACTCCATTTGATATATTCCAGCGTGAACGGTTGCCTTCGATCTGGCGACCTGTGAGGCGTCCATAAAGCCTTCTGGCAAAAGCTCGTAAGGTACTCTGATTATTGAGTAGTCTTTCCAGTTAAAGTCTTTAGGTGGGTCTTCGCCAAAGATCTCTCTAAGTCTATTTGGTTTGCCTTGACTTCTTATAATAGTCTTCCATTTTTTCCAGTACTCTGCAAAATGATTAAAGTCATAGTAGGCTGTACCTGATAATATGATTTGATTGTTTTTCTTCTCTAGTACGGCGTCCTTTTCTTCTTCAATATCTAGCCCTAGCTCGATTGCTTTTTTCTTCGCAGCTATCTTTTTGACGTTTTCTATAGGATCAGAGCTAACAGCAGCAAAACCAGCAACAACTGTTTCAAAGATATCCCTAGGAATGGAAGCAAACTCATCGCTAATAATATCATTAGCTCTTTGACCTCTAATCTTTTGTCCGTCACCAAGAGGGAGGCAAGTGACGCGAGAACCATTGATACGCATAACGCAGCGATCAACATCTCGTCTTGGTCCACTATTTGAGTCACACATGCTCCTTAGTATAGGGGAATTGTTCCAGATTGTCTCCATGTACTCAAACAAAACTTTAGACTGTCTAAAAGCGGCACCCACAACGACAACTTTTCTTTCGGGTAGCAACAAAGCTCTAATCATAGCATATAGAGATAGTATAAATGATTTACCAAAACCACGACTAGCTATGAGCATTGGAAACCTTCTGTTCCACATCTCACATAAAAAGAGAGCTTGAGATGGTAGTATATTTATATTAAATACTTGTTTACATAAAAAAGAAAAATACTCTGGCCTAGTCATTAGCCACAGCATCTTGTAGTGATAATCATCGTCGTTAAAATTTACAAATGAAAACGGATTAAATAACTTAGTTGTATCAACATCTAAATTTAACCACGCTTCGTCTATGTTTTTGAGATTGCTCATTATTTCAAACTGTCTATTGAGTTGTATTTTCTTGTATTCAGTACCAAGTCTGCAAAGCCATAATATACAGCCTCGTTTGCATCTAGATACCAGTCACCGTCTTTAAGTTTTCTTTTTAAGAAGTTTTTTACTTTATCATAATTAGGTTCTGTGTACTGCTCTTTGAAGTACTTGCCAGCAATGCACGATTCGGTATAAATGTCAAGCATAAGGTCTGTTTGCTTCTTTTCAAATGCTGCACCTTTTTGTACGTCAAGATAGCCCCCGTTATATCCGCTGGAGCCAAAATGTGACATAAAATAAGCGTGTGGCATCATGACTCTTTTATCAGCAGCTTGCAATACGATACTACTCATTGATTCTGCTTGGGCATAACACACTATGGTTATATACGACTTGGTCATCATTATGGAGTCAAAGATCGTCATTCCGTCGTTCCAATTACCGCCAACGCTGTGCATGTGTATTATAATTGGATCTTTACTTATTGAATCAAGTAGTCTTATATTTTTATAAAATGTAGACGCCATCTTGTAGTCAACACCGGGATCTTCATCCGTGTTTGCTAGGTAACCGTGAAGGTATATTTCTCTGTTCTTTATGTCTACTCCGTAACTATGGACATCCGAAACAAAATCTGAATTTAGCATGTAAGCCTCCCTATTGGAATATCTCGTTGACCCTTTTTATTATACTAAGTACCGCCCATTTTGCATTTTTCTTTGAGTCACAGAACAGAACATGAATATCATGGTATAACTGAAACTCCATTATCATCTTAAGCATAAACTTATTAGTTACTTTAAGTTTTCCCCAATCTGATTCGGGTATTCCAGAACGCTCTGGAAACTCCATGAGATCTGTCAGAGAAAACTCTAGCACAAGGAATCTGTATGGAAACTCTTTCATTCGTTCTATTTCTTTAAGGAACCTAACCCTATCGTGACCTATATTATTTGCAAACTCCACAACGCTTGCTTTTCTTTCTATACATAATTTGTCTTCTAAGCCCTCAATGCTATAGTCCCCAGTGTCTAGCTTTCTTGAAACCATTCCTTTGCAGGTATGATACCTAGAACTGCTAGGCTCGAAAGTATAGCCTTCTTGTTCTCGTGTGTCTTTTATTATTGTAAAAGGTTTTGATTTAGCCATTTTTGCTCCTCACTATTTCATGAAACAAGGATTCATATAAGTGCTCACTTCTATTTACTTCTTTGTGACATGAGCTACATAATGTTATACCGTTGTCTATTTCAAATCTAAGGGTTGACGCCGAAGACCATTTTCTTATATGGTGAACTTGAAGATACCTTGTTCTTTTGCAGTTAGGCATTTGGCATCTATGGCTATCTCTAGCTAGTACCTTTCTTCTCCATTCTTTATAAACTGGGTCGTCGTAGTTTCTTTTCATCTTGGTGGCTCTATTTTAAGTATTCGTATATCTAATAATAACTCTTTTATTAGTCTTGATGTTTCTTTTGATGAGTCCTGTTTTAATACTATTTCTACCAACCTGTAATACGCAGAATGGCAAGCACCATCCGGATCTTCCGCATCCACAAAGATGGTTGGAAAATTACTAGAATACTCCTTCAGATCAAATTTTTTCAAACTAGAAGTTATCAAAGAAAGATCCATATATACTTTGTAAATTTTCATTTAGTAATGATCGTTTGTTTTTACATCGTGATCTACCATTAGTTTTACAAGATTCTCAAAAGAATGTCTTGGTTCCCAACCTAATATCTCAGTTGCCTTTTTATTACATCCTCTTAAGTAATCAACTTCTGCCGGTCTATAAAATTCTGGATCTTGAACAACGTAACCGCTCCAGTCTTCAATCCCAACATGTTTAAACGCCACATCTAGGAACTCTCGAATCGTATAGGTTTCGCCGGTACAGATGACATAATCATCAGGAATGTCCTGCTGTAACATCATCCACATCGCTTCCACGTAATCTCCTGCGTACCCCCAATCTCGAAAAGCTTCGAGGTTCCCTAGACGCAGCTTTGGAAAATTGTCTTCATCTGCATAAATCATATTTTCGTCAAGGTATATATGATCTAATGTTAATCCCGAATGCTTGAGCCAAGCTCTAAACTCTCCAATCCACTTTGTAATCTTTCTCGTTACGAATGTTTCTCCTCTTCGTGGTCCTTCATGATTAAATAATATACCGGCACTTGCATGAATTCCATATCCTTCTCTAAATAGTCTTGTCATGTGGTGTGCGGCACATTTTGCTATAGCATAAGGACTCTGAGGTAAAAACTTTGTTTCTTCGTCTTGGTATTTTTCAATAGATGTCAATGTATCTCTGGTGTCGAAATTTCTTCCAAACATTTCGCTAGAACTAGCTTGGTAATATCTAGAGCCTACCATCCCTAAGTCTGCAATACCCTGTAGTATATTTAGGCAACCCTTTCCTGTTATGTCCCAAGTTAATGCTGGTTGCTTAAAAGACACTGCAACATGACTTTGAGCAGCTAGATTGTAGATTTCATCTACGTCGGCGTGTTCTTTTAGAATATTTATGACACTGTGTGCATCAGTTATGTCCCCTTGAACTAAGCTGAATCCGGGATTGTTCAGAATATGTTTGATTCTTACAGTATTGTCCGTACTGACTCTTCTACAAACACCTATTACGTGATAGCCTTTTTCGAGTAGTAGATCTGAAAGATGACTACCGTCCTGTCCTGTAACACCAAAAACTATAGCTTTCATTTATCTCTCCTATTGTCTTAGATTGTTTTCCTGTAACCTAATGGATAAAAATCGTTGTGATATAGATTCATAACAACTTTCCTCGTTTCTAGGTCATAAAATGTTTTGTATGAAATATGATCTGTTTTATTCTCATGAGCCTGAGAGGTTTCTAGATTAAACTTTTGACACAAAAAGTCTAGTCCCTCACTAATTGACTCAACCTTGCCTATAAAATCCATATTGAGTTGGTTTCCAACACGGATAAAATCGTACTGTGGCTTGAAATGAACTGGAAGCTTGTTGCCTCTATACAAATCCTCAAAATCTTCGCTAGTAATAAAATTCCTAAAGCTATTGATCTTATTGTCTGGATCTATGTAGGACTCTATTATTTTATATGAATGTCTGTATTGGTCCCAATGATAATCGTTTTTATCACTTATCTTATCTAATGTATAACAGAATGCTGACACTAATCTATCATATGGATTTCTAATAAAGCAAAATTTAAAATAGTCTTGTGTATTCTTGCCCTCTCTTGCTAGTAATGTATTTAGGTCAGATATAGAATAATGCCAGTCGTCATATGTAAAGGTTAGTTTGTTTTCATTGCGTAATAGCTTTTTAACGCTTGACCCCGCACACTTTGGTATATGTATAAATATAAATTTCTTTGCTTTAGATATCATTCGTCTTTTACTGTTTCCGGTGTTAAGAATGGTTGATCTACCATCTCGTCAGTATATTTGTGATACGCTGCGAGTCTTTCCTTTTCTTTTTCCATCGCTAATCGCATCTTTTCCATTTCTTCCCCATACTGTATTGCTATATCTGGGTTGCCCACTAGATACGCCATCCAGCTAGTGAAGTTTTGCTTGCTGTCCTCTAATCGCTTCACACGTTGCTCTCTTGTTGCCTTCATCTCTTTTAGCATCGAGTTCTTCTTTGTCTGTAGTTCTCTGTAGTCTTTATTCAGAGATTCAGTCGAGGCTTTCAGAGACGCCACCTGACGCTCCATATTAAACAACTGGTCTCTATCTATCTGATCTGGATCTACTTGTCTCTCGGCTAATATGAGGGCTTCTAGGGCGGAAATCTGTTCCATATTCTCTTTATTATGTTTTAGATCTCTATTCATTAGTAGTTCTAGTTTAATTAAGTCTACTACTTGTAATTCTTCTGTAGGTATAACATCGTCTTTGAACTGTGATATAATCCTAGCCCAGTGATATTGGAATAATTTAAGCTCGTCTTCAGAAAATTGTTGTTGTAACTCTGACCAATATGGTCTAAAGGTAAGATCATACTGTGCTTTTTCTATTCCTACCGGTTGTTCCATCCAAATTGGACGTTCAAACTCACCTTTTCCTACCTTTTTCTTGATAAAACCGAAAACGCTTTCTGGATCTCGGTTTAGTTCGGTTGCAATGTGCTCGTAACCGAGATTCATCTTGTCTTCTATGAATTTTATCTCTTCTTTGGAGAATCTACCCTTCTTCATAGTAGCCATACTCCTGAAGTATCTCTAAAATCATGCTAGTAATATCGTCTCTCTTTTGTTTTGTTATGTAGACATCGTTAACCATCTTCAAATAGTCCATTCTTATGTCTGCTGGTATGTGTTCATTGATAAGTTCTGCCATATTTTTAAGTTCTAGGTCTTCGTAGCTAACTTCATATGGGTTTTCTTCATCAACAATGCTGTTTTCGTGGTCTAATTGGGCCGGTTGCATCAATTTTATTCTATCTTCACTATCACCAGCGAAATAATGATTGTCTCTAACGAAGTTTTTAAGTCTATTGGATAAATTAACACTGAGGAAGTTCTCTAGGGGGCGAGCTTCATCATATCTATGTAGAGCTTCCATACAAATAATAAAGGCTTCTTGCTTTAAGTCATCGGCGGTATAACCATAAAATGTATATTTGGGTGCAATCCTATTACAAACTTTTTCTATTTGGTCTATCACCTCTTGTTCTGTCATTCCTTTTGGGATCTTCATTCTACTTCTCCCACTTGAAGGTCTTCCAAGTCTCACCGTCGAAACCTTGAAATGCTTTTTTTCTCGAATTGTAGATTATTGAACCTTCTATGGGCGATTTAGGGCGAGATCTAGTACTTTTTAAAATAAGAGAGTTAGATCTTAAGCTAGAGTTTTTACCAGTTAGTTCTAAATTGTCTGTATTTATTGCTAGGGGTAAGTCATAAGAGAGAAATATCTTTTGAATTGACTGAGGGCCAATCATATTATGTATCTCTGAGCCATCAATAGACTGTATATCACCTTCTATCTTGCCAAGAAGCGTGTTGTCTTGTAGCGGAACAAGCTCTGGCACTTTATTACCAAGAGAGCAAACTACGGTATCCTTGATTGTAAAGAGTTCATCAAGGGAAGAGGGCAACGAAGTGGTTATAATTATATATTTATTGTCGTCAAAGTCGTATAACCTGTCGTCAACAGACGCTAACCAACCAGTTTCTTCGTTATAATATCTTTTGCCTTGCAGTCTTTCTAGAAATAAAGTCTTATCCTTAGAAGTAATGACTCCTATGCCTTTCTCTGCGGCTATAAGTTTCCTTCTAGGATAGGGCTGATTGTCAAACTGCTCAATTTTGTAGAAGAAGAGGGAGTCTTGAGGTATATTTTCCTCTAGGGCCATCTCTTTTGGCAAGGATTCAAAGTAGCTGTTGGCTGATTTAAGATTGAAATCGTTGAGTCCCAGTAACTTTAGAGTTTTAGGGTCGTGTACGGTTCCAATTGTTATACCATAACTAGCTATCTTTAACCTGCGAGTCGTTTGTTTCGTCATTTTTTAATAGTTCCTTTAGTGATCCGTCTGATTTACGGAGATCTTCCTCAACTTCTTCCTGTAAAGACGCTGTTGCTTTGCAGTTTAGTTTTGCATCGCAAGATTTTATACTCTTGTCACTCATTTTATTTTTCCTGTTAGATGTAAGTGCTTTACAATATATAATACACAGAAAGGGCTAAATCTCCAAAAAGCAATTTGGCGAATCATGTATAATTACCTATAATATAGGTGAGTAATGGTCGAAAAGTACTCAAATTCAGTAAATGTTTGTATAAATCCGTTAAACGGGGCTGTGGTAGCGAGTCCAAGTCCATCTGAATAAGTAAGTTATCCGCGAGTGAACGAGCACTCCAAGATTAGGCATTTGAAATTCAGGCACTGTCCCACCATGACAACCTGAACCTGTGAAGTTGAAACAGTATTAGTGGTTGAGATTCCTTAAGTTGCAAAGTCCTAATTGCTTACACCCCCGACCTAGTATCTGTACTTCACAGGTATAATTGGACTCGGTACGCACCTTCAAAAAGGATAGAAAATGATCAGAAAAATAGCGTCTGCGGATATAAATAAAGAATATTTACAACTACTGTGCCAACTTAGCAACAGACAGGGGCAGAATGTAAACTTCTTGATTCCAGATTTTGCATTCTGGCGAAATTATGCAAAAAATGAGAACCATCAAATATATGTATACGAGCATGAGGGCCGCATAATAGGCACAGCATCTATTCTGGTAGAGAATAAACTATTACACTACGGTTCTACTGTAGGGCACATAGAGGACGTTGTCGTTGATCGTGAGAGTCGTTTGGGTGGCGTAGGTAAACAACTAGTAAGCAGGTGCATTGAATTTGCCAGAGCCAAAGAGTGCTACAAAGTGATCCTAGATTGTAGCGATGACAATATACCTTTCTATGAATCGTGTGGCTTTACAAGAACCGACAACTGCATGAGAATCGACTTGGAGTAAAACCTTCTTTATTTTAATTGGTAGGTTTAGGTAAGACAACCCAAAGCGAGTGTCTACTTTTCGTCTGCACCACCAAGGCTTTTTTTTCGATGGCGGATACATCGGATTTTGAAGATAAAACTACCCCCCGAAAAAACACAGGGGCTTTTTTATTTTTTTTGGTCTTTTTTTAGTTTTTTAGCCTCATAGGGCTTGACAAATTTGTAAAACTATGTATAATAGAAGCATAACAAACAACGAACAATCGGCAATAATAAATTAAAAAACTTTAAGAATTATTAAAGATTACTATTGACAACAGCCG
>MDSV01100412.1_pt1 | contig 20371 bp, 16 predicted proteins | sample 810851 | NCBI WGS metagenome assembly MDSV01 (sample SAMN05326640, study PRJNA326480) | marine metagenome | isolation source: seawater | place: Atlantic Ocean: North East | collected 2012 | reverse complement strand
CGTCATGATTGATAATGGTACTTCTTTCTTTTTTTCACCTGCGAGATAAACTTGGACACCGGCACACGATGACGACGGCCACGACTTACGACATCAACGGCAACCCGGCGGAGGGGGCGGCGGCGAGCAAGCCATAATATACCACTCGACTAGTCTCAAGAGTAAGCTGCCAAAGAGCGCAAGCATGGACATGAAGCACATGTGGGGAGGTCTGTACCTCTTGGCATTCGTTGGGTTCGGGACCGGGACCCTCGTGGTCGGGCTCACCAGCCCCGTCCCCGGGCCCTTTGACTTCATAATCGCCCTCTTCCTGGGGCTGATAGCCGCGGCCGCCGCGTGGGAATTGTTCAAGTACCTCGTGATAGTGTCGTGCCCGGACAGCGACGCGGCCCAAAGGATCGCAAATTCGGGAGCCTCGAGAGCCTCAAACGAAGACAGCTTTGCTGGTGACGCGCCGATGCTACCCGGCGCACAGCTCATGTACACGCCCACTAAGTCGCAAGCGTAGCGTGTTAAAACAGTGTGTTTTGGCCAGAAGCCCGAGGATTGTCCGGACCCGGACCATCTCCGGCGTTGTGACAGGTTTTGTATCAAAAATGACACAAACCTTCTAAGGCCCGGGGATGGTCCGGGTCCGGACAATCCCCGGGCCTCGCAATACCGGGGGTGTTTCACTCAAAGAGGTCCATCAACGATGCGTTCCCCGTGAACGTGGCATCCCGGGCTATTCCCGGCAACGGGAGTGCGACGGCGTCCAACACCGACTCGATTGCCCGAAACCGGTTTGCCGCGTAAGCAATTGGCAAGATCTCCTTCTTCTTGTCGCTGTTTAACCCGAATGTTCGCGCAACGAGGTGCTGCTTCGTGGCGTGCGCAAGCACTTTCACCTGCACTCGCTTGCCGATAGTCCGGGCTGGGGGCGGTGGCGGTGGCATCATCGCCCTTGCGTCCGACGAGCGTACCGCAGCCTTCCCGGCGATGTGGGGCGACGCTCGGGACTGCGTGCGCTGCGAGCGCGGTTTCTTTGCGGTGGACAGCGACAAAAGATCCGACGCTCCGTGCACTTCGTCGGCCACGTTGGTCAGCTTTCCAACGACCCCCTCCAAGTCTAGATCAAACCCGAGGGCAGCAATCGTGTCGTTTACATCGGCTTGCGCCGGTGCGACGGGCCCCGACGGATCTGCTCCGTGTGGTGCGAGGAAGGCGGTCGACGCAACGCCTTCTGCCCACATTGCTTGGGCGGGGACGTCCCGACCCGCTACCGTCGATCTGGTTCCAACGGTCCAGAGGATGCCACCGACGCGAAGGGCCAAAGGGGCCAGTCGACGCTCGGTCTACGGCGCCGACCGCTCGCACAAAAAGGTCGTAGGACATCCGGCGCCGTGGACGCGCGCATAAGGGCTGCTACCATTGCTCAGCCGTGCAAACGGCGGTTTAGAAGTTTTGGGGAAGCGATTGGGGTGGTGCGTCGGCAGCCAGCAGCCAGCAGCTCCTCTTTTGATCACCGCAATCTTTGACGGCGCCTCAATTGGTTCTCCACACAGTCATGTCTACGCTCTGCATCGCCCACCAAGAGGTGGAGGACGATTGGGACAGCGACGACCTTGAGCGCGACCTGGGCATTGCGCTGAGCGAAGAGCAGCAAATGAAAGAGGAGACCAACAACATCAGCAACGCAGACGTGATTCTAAAGCTTGGGACGATGTGTGGAGACCCACACATTCCACCCGCCACGTCGGATGGAATGAACGGGCTACTGTGCAGAATTGCGGCGACGGGCGCAGCTTACGTTGCGGACGAGGACGACGTGGCGTACTTGAAGGATATGATTCGCGAAACGATTGTTTTGCTGCAGCAGGCGCTCTCAACGGAGCATCCCGAGTGCAGACTGACCATCACGCACATGGGAATGTTGCGCACGGCGTACACGAGCCTGTGCACGCAGAGCACCTGTACCGCCGACCATTCCGCAAATCCGTCTGAAGTTGTGCAGGGACCGCACGAGTATTCTCGCTCCACGCGTGAAGGCATGCGTGGAACGCTCACCGACATACTCCGGGCGGAGAGCATTCTTCCCGTACATCGTGAGCAGTACGCAACCGCTGAGGCACAGGCCGACTACTTTGACGAAGGCGTACGGGCACTGGAGCGCCTGTTGGACCGTGACAGCAAGGAGCTCGTCTCATTCATAGGCAAGGCCAGCGAACACCTGATGTGCTTCCTCAACAGCCTTGTCGTGCCGTGGCTCAACGACGGCAACCGCTTGTGCACTGCCAATGTGATGGCGAGCTCCATGTTTGGCATCAGATCGCGCGGTGGTGCGCGCAAACAGGCCGCAGAAGCGGTACTGAACTCGGGACAATCGACCACGAGCCTCGTGCGGGTGCTGCACGGCTTTGCGATGCTGATGACGATGGCGATGCAGCAAATCAACAAGCGGCGCAGCGCAATCACCAAGGAGCAGCAAGAGAAGATGAGGGGTGGAGATGCGGAGGGGTACAACGAGTGCCGCAAACAGTTTGTTGCTCTGACGGAACGTTTCAACAGGGCCATTGCACTCATGACCGAAATGCGTGATGCGCTTGCCCCCAAGACCGGTACGGACAAATGCGATACGCCGGGCGGAATCATGCTGTCGACCGGAGCGGTGGCCGAGTGGTTTGAGACGGCGATGGCGGACGTCACCAACTTCCAGATTCTGATTGATGCTGTCACTGCGCCCGTGCTGAAGCTTCGCCACAGCTCCGATGCAGTCCATGCACAGTGGAAGCAGTACACAGAGGAGTACGGCCAGGCCCGGGTCTGCCTGTGGGGCGCGGTCGAGTTCCTTTCCCTTGCGCGGGTCAGGGTCCACCAAAGCGGCATGCCCGTATTCACGGGACTTTTCGTGGTCCTGGCAAGCGTGCTCGGAGACTTGATGAACGCGGACCTGGGCGGACCATTTGTGCTGTGCAAGGACGCATTGCGCATGGTCTACTGGATCTTTAACGACCGCAAGCTGTTGCCCACATTTGACACACACGTTCCTAGTGGTCGGCTCGGACCCTACTTGGAAAAGCAACGCTTGGCGGGCTCCAAGCACTTTCGCGATGGCAGCCCGTGCACAGAGACCAAGATCATACGCCAGCTGCGGGCTCTTGGTGAAGTGCGCACGCAGAACGAAAAGAGTCAGCTCGTCGAGAGCCGGCTGTCCGCCAGTCTCTTCATGTTTGCCGTCAAGGAGGCGCTGATGCGCGACGCGCCGGAGGGCTGTCCGACGGCACCAAGCGAGCGAAACAAAAACCTGAGGCGCATGTACATCATGTCGTTACAGATCCTGCCGTCGGAAAAGCATTTTTCAAGCCGCCGCGCCGACAGGAGCAGCTACCTTGTCGAACGCACGCGTGGCGCGCAAGTCGGCCAGACGGCAAAGGAGAAGTACGACAAGCCGTGGCGTGACATCAATGGAGGCGTGCTGCTCGGCACTCTCTATTACCCGCTGGCAGGGGAGGCGATGCTCGCCACGTGCGACAGCATCAATTGGCACGACCCGACGATGCGCGTTGGGGCGCTCACGACGGACAAGTGCGTCAACTCTTTTCTGGACCGGCTGCAGTCGTTGGGCATGTCGTGGTTCAACCCGGAAAACATCATTCCAACCGCAGACCGCGGCGTCCAGGGATGCGAGCGCGCTTGCGCCATCTTTGCGCAGCAGCGCGATCTTGTGCATGCAACGTGCCATTGCCTGCGCCGCATGGGTGGACTATGGGAGTACCTGCAACTGACGTTTTCGAGGCACCCCACCGGGAGCAGCGGCGGCGGCGGCGGGTGCAACGCAGTTGCAGGCACCACGGGCGCAGATGCAAGCAGGGCAGAAGAACGCGCAGCGGTTCCTTGCTGCAGCGGCGAGGCTCACACAAACAGCCCGAGCCTCGAGTACTCCGGAGCACAAGCACCGCTGTCCCCACCGCGTTCTCCGAGTCTGGACTACTAAGAGTCGCAGGGTGGTGGTAGGGTGCGCTAACTCTGTCATACCTAAATAGAAAACGCACCACTGTACACAGGCGCTGTTCTTGATCTTGTGTGCGCAACACTGCGATGCCGCAGAGCGGTCGCACGCCCCCCAGCCCGCCGCTGTCGCCCACTCTCGGTATGGGCACCGCCCCACCTGCTCGCGCCTCCGCGTCCACGGTCGCACTCAAGTCCGTGCCGCCGAAGCGTGCCATTTCCGCACACCAACGAGCATGCTCGCCGTTGGGTGTACGTGCAGAAGAGGTGCTGGAGACCACATCGACTGCTGATGCTGCGTTGCGCACCATCAAAGTGTCCGCAGGCCCCAGCGCCACAATGCCAGGCAACGAGCTCCTCTCCTCTGCGGCGGGCATCGCCGTCGACGAAGAATACAGCAAGGATGAAAGGATGCTCAACGAATTCACAAAGCAGCACCCCATGCTTTCCATGGAGGCATCCTCGGTCAGAACGATGCAACTGGTGGCAAACATGATGGAGAAGGCGCATGTCACGACGGCAGAGCTTCCAGAGGTGAAAAAGAGCCACGATGATTTGTACTTGTCACCGGCCAACACGGCAATCGGAGAACGCCCGTGTGTGTGTGGAGATCGATGCCTTTGCGTCTTCATGGCCAAGCTGCGCTACGGCCCTGATACGGACAAGGGGTTTGTCTGCAAAGAGTTTCTACTTCCGAAACAGCGAGTCGATTTTCTCGCCGGTAAGGGCCTGCCACCACTGAGGCAGAAGTGCTTGGTGTGCACGCGCTACTACACCACGTACCTATACTTGCTGGCGAGAACGGACCCAAACTTCAAGATTGCGCCTTCTGTCGCCATACAAACGTTTTGCAACGCCGTGGAGCCAACTCCGAACGCGAGTAGCGCGCTGCCCGACCACGCCGAGCTCATAAAGGTGGCACACGAGGTGCCCAGTCACACGAGCACCGTTGCATGCGTCGACGGATACAAACCACACGCCATGCTCTTTGTGGACGAAGAATTCAGCCAAAACCGCATTCAGCGCGAGACGCGCATGGGCACGCTCATGTTCCGTCCAGTGGTTCGATTTAACTCGGCGCACTACCGCTACGTGTCAAACTCAGACGGTTCCAACCCCCGACTGGTGCAGGTGGGCATCGGACACGACGATCACTTAGGCGGGCTGGGTTTTCGGGAGCCGCCCCTACCGGAGGCCACGGCAGGGGCGGCGGCACAGCATCTGCTGCGGTCTCATTGAGCGAGAGCAGTATCCGGCCACTAGCATGCGATTTTGAGGACTGTGGGGCAATCGCCGCGTTGAAGCGCCTCTGTCGTGGCATCCAAGAAGACCCAAGCTTGGCGTTGCCATCGCCATTGCCAGACTGGCTGTTTGAGTGCCGCCTGACCACCTTTGCGGGATCGGATGCGGATACGAGCGCCGCAGTGTGCCACAATAGCGCGGATCTGCGCAGCACAGAGGAGCTGGCCGCAACGCTGTGGCGACTTGAGGCACAGATCTACGGCGAGGCTCAGCCGAACTTCGAAAGCAGACAACGCGGCGGACCGTCGGATGCGTCGGGGGCGTCGATGGGCACGATGGGCACGACGGGCACGACGGGCACGATGCCCGCCTACTGCCTGGCGCGACTAGCGCTCGGCGCATGCTGCGAGGCTTACGCCGTTGTGGCTGCCAATCGGTTGTCGGCAGCCGGAGAGACGCCCCCTACCAGCGCAGCAGACCAGCAGATGCTGTGCCGGCTGTATTCGGATGCAGCGCTTGCGGCAGCGTGGACCTCGGCACACGCCTTGCACCTCACGCAACTGGCGCAATTTGGAATCGCGTCCCCTCCCGGGCTACACACGGTGGCATGCGAAGCTTCGGAGATGGACCTGAGCGATCTGTACGCACACCGCACCGCATCCTCCTCGTTGGGGGTCAAGGATGCCGGACACGTGCTGGCACTGATGACGCGTTGCACCAACCCGGGAAGCCGGGGATGGGATTCGGTCGTCAAGGATGCGGTCGACAAGAGCCCTGCGGCGCGTCGAATCATTTGCAATGCACTGACCATCTCACTGACTGGCATGCACTCGTCGCTGCATCCAGCTCAACGGCTGCACTGGAAGGAGCGACACCCTCTGCAGAAGACGTTGCAGCGATTGCTACACCACAGCGAGGTGGCATCGGTTGTCGACAAGTGCATCGTTGAGATCAAAGAGTGCATGCGGCGCATGACATCCAATTGCACCAGCACGGCGTATGCGACGATGGCCGCGCTTGCGTACATCGACCACCCGCTTGCGTTGCTGCAATCGTGTCCTTTTCGGCTTCCACCTGCGGGTGTAGAGGCGGCAGCCGTCGCTTACGTGCGCGCCGGTCGTAGCATTGCCGAGGACCACGGCAGCGCCGATTTGTCATTGGCCATTCGCCGCGCGTTTTCGCAGCAGGCGGCCGTCGCCGACGGCCACCTCGCTTGGCGCTCGAGCTTCCTGGGCAAGGGCACCGCCAGCGTGCACAACAAGATCCCAGCGCTGCACATGGCCCAAGAGGTGTGGACAAACGCCTTCCGGTGCAACTTCATCCCATTCTGGGCGCACAGCGCGTGCCACAAGCTGCGCGCGTCGCGTCTTGATGCTGTGCAGCACGCGAGCATCCACGGGATGAACTCGGCAACGCGGCTCACGCTGCTGCTCAGTGATGAAGAGCGGATGCGCTTGCAGCGCATAGCTCTACGCAATCCCGCGTCCGGAATCATGACACTGAAAGAGGTGGGCACCTTGCTCGGCATCGAGGGCGTGCACGGTTCGTCGTGCAACGGCGGTAGCAAGGGGTGTCGGGACGCCGTGCAAGCCGTGGGCGGTGCAGGCGGCATGAACGCTGCACGTCTGCTTTCTTTCTGCCGCTCGGCGTGGATCTCGGAAGAGCTGCTCATCTACGACCTTGGACCCGGCACCGCACGCGCACAAACTCGTGCACTGCGTCAAAGGCTGTTGCTGCCGTTACTGCCGGACGACGATCCCGATCTTCTGCGAGGCGTTCCCATGCACTCTCACAGCCTCTGTGCATGCGTCGAGTGCAAACGCGTAGCAAACGCAGTTGTGACAGATGGAGGGGTCAAATGGGCGAACGCGTTCAACGAACTTGGAACCGCGGGATCGATGATGTCGACCAACGCCGAGACCTGCCAGAATGAACTGCGCTGCGCCAAGCGCGCCTCGGCGTCGCTGCGCACGGCGATCATCTATGAGAATCAGATGAGCACGTGCGCCGTCGAGAATGAAGCACTCAACGACGAATCGTTACACGCAATGATCGCAAACAACGCGATTGGAAGCGAGTCGGGCGCCTCGGCACGCGCACGGCGCGACTCCAAGTGCGCTTTCCAACAGCGCAAGGTTGCGGTTGCGTGCGGGGAAGAACCCATGCTCAACATACCAATCATTGGCCGCGCCGTTCGACTGTGGCACGAGTGGTATGCTCTGTGCTCGTACTGCGGCTGCTTTGTCCGCTTTCGCCCCTCCAACCGCGCAGGAGTGGAGATCTGCTGCATGCGCTGCGACTACCGCATGCTTCACCGCACAGAGCCGGAGCCCACAAGTGCACGCAGCGCAGCGTCGTCGGTGCCGCAATGTCGCTTCTGCGCAAAGATTGACCCGCAGCGCAGTGGCATCAAGTGGCGCATGGTGCGCGCTCCGCACGACGTTTCGGGCACCAATGCGACGCTTCCACCGCCACTGCGAACCGTCTTCTTCTGTCCAATGCACTTCCGCTCGTGGATTCCGTGCGCCATGAAGACGATGCCAACGCGCACCATCCTCTCGCACATTGTCTTTGGTGCTCGGCCTCTGATAGACACCGCCGTCGAAGATGCAAGCGTGCGTGAGAAGAGGACACTTCAGACAAAATCAGGCAAACGAGGGCGCGCCGGCCAGCGCGCGCCCAAGCGCAAGCGCACCGACGAGTAGCGGACACGAAGGGGCAGAGTTCTTTTGTGTGGATGTTTGTTGTTAAAAAAAGGAGGCACCTCTAAGAACACCACCACACCTAAGCCTCCGGGACTTGGACCAAGCACTTCTTGGCCAGTGGGTAGTGCTTCGCCGCCTTTTTTCCAACGATGAGCACCGGGTGCTTGGCGAGTACGAACCGCAGCGCCTTGCCGTACTCCTTCCCGTTGCGGAGGCAGATTCCGCGTTCGTGGACCTCCGCCTTGAGCTGCGCCATGCTCCAGCCGTTGTCCAGCTTCATCTCTTGAAGCATCCCTTCAATCTCCACCATGGACTTGCGCCCCTGCTCGTTCCTGGCGTCGGCCATCTCAGGGGAGCGGAAATTGAAGGGATGCTTACTTCCACGTCTGATGGACAGTCTTATTTAATCCGTGCCAACACACCCCAACGCCAGCCTAGAACACTCAACCTGCGATCTAGCACATCTTAAATGTCACATTGTCTCGAAACACAAAATCTCCGTTATCAATCCTATAGAACCTGTTGCGGAAGAAATAGAACTGCACGCCGACGGGCAGCTCTTCTTCGTACCTTGTCCTTGTGGCATTCTTCACTACTGACACGATCTTCACCCGGTCAGCGGGCACCTCTTCGCTGCCGTCGGTTAGGGCAATGCATTCGAAGGTGACGTATACCTTACCACCGTCCGACGTTTTGCGGTGTACAACATACTGCCAACCTACAACCAGTTGCACCGGGGCGCTGTCGGCCCCGGTGGTCCCCAAACTGAGAGGGAGGCGGGCGAACGATGGCAGCATCATTGTGCACTGTCTGAATCTCCCAAAAGCAGGCTTATCTGCATTGAAACTGCACGACTCGCAGACACAAGCAAAACGCAACGGCACCACAACCAACTCGCCCCGTTGAGATAGTACGGCAACAGCTAAAACATGTGCACACTTTCAGTGCGAGGCGCTGCTGCTGCCGCCAAACAGCGCGAACATGGACATGGACATGGACATGGATCTTGCGCCTCACACAGACACATTGAGCATGGTGACCAAAGGGTGGGCCTCGACCAATGGAACGCCTTGCTTGCGACGCCGGAACCGCCGGACCTGCTCCCGCGCCGGCACCCTTTCAACACTTGGCAATAGGTTGGGAGGCGGCGGTGCCCAGGTCGCAGGAGCATTCTTTGCGACCACTGCGATTGGCAATAGTATCTCAGACTCGCAAAGAGACGGCGAACGATTCACCAGAGAGCTAGTCACGTTCGACGGGCGAGATGCTTTGCACGTCGGGCTGCGGTCGACCCAGCCCTCCACCGCACAGTTGTCGGTGCCTCCGCAACAAAACAGTGGCCTGGTGATGGAGTGTGGAGACTCGGTTTGAGACTCGAGTGGCGCGTGGTCGACCGGTTTGGACGCCTTTTGCTGTGCATCGGTTATCACCTGCTCTTGCATTGCGCCCAGCCGGTTGCCACACGCGGTTCCTCCGTGCTTCGAATCGTCGCGCCCAACCAGTTCGTGGCGTTGCATGCGACGCTCGTAGTCCAACCGTTCCTTCTCGCCGGTCAGTTGCGCAATTCGCATCTGTGTGGCGCGAACATACACGCCCACCGCTGCCGCCCCGACAAGCAGTGCCACGTCAGACCAGCGCTCGCCCCACATGTCGGTAGGTGGTAAGCAGCGTACGAGACGGCAAGGGCGGCAAGCGTTGCCTATTTGTTTTACTATTACTGCTGAAAACAGCGCTCTATTACACACACCATTCTATGGTACTAAACACTTGGTGTCGCGGTCCTCGGCGCCGGACCTACTGCTGAAGGTCTTGGTCGCCAAACGCAACCAGCTCTGTCGCGTACAGACTGTACTGTGCTGCGTCAAAGGGCACGCGATAATCGAGCATCCTGAGCATGAGGCGCTCCATCTTACCGAGGCGGCGTGGCGTCGCCTCAACACCCACCTCCGCAAGAAGCCCCGCCCATTTTGCAGAGGATTCCTCGTGTTCGGTGCAGATCTTCATTGCCACTCCGACGGCGGCGAGAAACAGAGGACGCGTCGTATACGTATACAGGGAGCATTTCATGCTGCGCAACGCGTTCTCGAGCAGCACGTAACTCACGACCAGTTCGCCCCACGAAAGATCGTATGCATCCACGACATCTTCTACAAATATGACAAATCCGGGTGCGGGTGGGATGCCGTTTGTCCTTGCAAAGAGCTGCATGTTGTCCGCTCCCAGTGGCATGTAGCGCTCATCGTACACTGCGTCGTGAGGCATTGGGCCCACCGCCTTCGTCAAAACGAACAGTGCGCGACCCACTCCACGAACCAACGACACCGTTGGCACCATCATGGAGGGAGAGCCACACGAAAGCCACACTAAAGCAAAACCTGTCGTTGCCGTTTAAATTTTATACTCGTAAAACTGTGTCTCCGGCGCCGACACACGTTTGCAACGCTTACAATTAGCGACCCGGGCACGCGTGCACAAAATGCGTAAGCGCAACGAGCAGCACCAGCTGCACATTCAGCGCGTGTATCAGCGATTTGAACCACCCATTGGCTGTGTACTGGTTGAGTCGCCACGCCACCACCGCAAACGCCGTTAGCACGCCACACATTGGCTGGCCGCACGCGTGCAGATTTGCGTAAGCGCCCATGGCCACGTTGCACGCCACGTCCCACTGACGAAGCCTAGTGGCAATCGGAAGTGACAATGCATAGCTACCGTGACACAACACACCGTTGACGGCAATGATCAGTCCTATGGGGTGCCACGTCGTCAGGTAGAGCAGCGTCATGACGGCCAAACCCACCTCATCCCAGAGAATAGGCGGATGCCGACGCGTCGGCACCTCCATCATGCACCCCCGAGGTCGCAGCAACGGCGTCCGCAAACCCAAACTCGGCCACGTCGAGGTGCTCAACCTCGTTCCAGTACGCGACGACCCACCCGATCTTCTTTAGCGCGATCTCATCCGGGCTGCGCACGTTCGGGATGTTCTCCTTATGGATGCGCGGCAGCTGCAGGAGCCGCGACGCGCACGCAGCCATCAGCATCTTGATCGGCGCGTGGGTGCGGTGAAGCGTTGTGCGGTCTCCCTCCCATGCGTAGCGCATCTCGGAAACCGCGTCGGTGTGCATCTTGACAATCTCCCCAATGCAGTGGTGCACCACGTCGGCCCGCAGCGGTTTGAGCTCGACAAAGTCGCACCGGGCGAGCCCCCATCCTGCCGCAAGCAGCGACATGGCCGCGCGCTGGTCGGCCGGCGTCGGCGAGCGCGATGGTCCCCACATGTGCCGCTGGAGGAGCGCGTGCAGCATCGCCACGTCGCACACCGTGTAGTAACCCTGGCCCGTGACTTCCTCGTTGTCCTCCCGCGCGCGCTTGGCCGTTTTGGCCTGCTCGCGCATGCACAGCAGCGTGTTGGCTGGCGTCACCGGCTCGCCGCCACGGCGCGCCTCCTGTATGAGCTCGATTGCGAACGAATCTGTGTCTGTGGTCGTGCAAAGGTTGAGCGTGGCGCCTTTGAGCGGCGACGCCTCCGCTGCGCCTGCAAGCGCACGAATGCGTCGGCCCACGTGCGCCAGCTTGAGGTCGCCTTCGCCCACATCGATGTCGCGCGCAAACAGCTGTGCCAGCGCCTCCGAGGACGCCAGCACGCTCCGCGCGCGCGGCTCGCCCTTTGGCCGGTCGGCGCCGCGCGCGTCGACGCCGTCGAAAACCACGTGCCCGCCAAAGTGGCCCGAGCGGTTCCAGCGCTCGATCTGGTCCTTGAGCCGCTCCATGACGCGCACGGCCAGCTCGTCGAAGAAGCGCATGCGGCTCGGCCGGTGTCGCACCAGCGCCTCAAAGTCGCGCACCTTGAGCAGGTCCGCCTTGGTGTAGTTGTCGTCGGTGGGCACCGCCACCATCGCCGCCACGTCAGAGCTGCACACCACGTTCTTCGACTTGCTCTGCGCGTCGCGCGCCGCCTGCTCCTGCCGCTTCGCCTCGGTCGTCACCTCGGGCTCGTCGAAGACCACCACTGTCACGCCCGAGGTTGCGATGGCGTTCTTGAGGTTGTTGTGCACGATGTGGAAGTACGCATCAAAGGTGTTGACCGCGCGCGGGATGCGCCGGAAGATCACGTTGCCGTCGATGCACCCAACCGTCTGCTCGCGCGTTGCGTGTGCGGCGTTGCGAGCGTCGAGCAACGACGGGAACTCCTTGAACGCGTTCTTGAAGGGCAGTCGCGTGCGCAGCTCCTTCTTTACGCTCTCGTGCAAGCCCATGTCTTTACTCTACTCTCTATCTTGCTCTCGTCTTTCGAAGACTCACATGCTGAATAGCGACACCGGCTCCTTTCCACCCCTACACCCTAAACACAACACCCATTAAAATCGCAACACGCATCTTTCATCTTGCGCGCTGGCGTGTACTGATGCCTCCGGTCGGGCGTTCCTCTGCCCCTCGGCGCCGTGGTCGCCAATCGACGCCTGCGCACGGGTCTCCGGCGCCGGCACTCCACGGGCTTTAGGGACGCCGCGAACGCGAGCCCGGCAGCCTCAGCCCCGCCACCGCTGAGCTGCCGCCGGCCGCCGACCGCCCTTCCCCATACGGCAGCAAACTCTCATCGAACCTCTGATTTTCTTGGAAGTCGTAAACCGAATCATCCCTCGGCACGTCCATATTGGCCACGCCCAGTGTTCTCTTTGCTCCCTTGTTCTTCTGGTTGAGAGCTCGCCATTCCTCGTTATCAGGGTCGCCCGCCGGCGGCTCCACGCCCGTTCCGAGCGGATGCGGCTGGCCGCGGCGCAGCACGAGGCCCGACGTGTCCATGTAGTGCTTGTACAGCTTGTCGCCGCTCCACCACTCGATGTTCACATTCACGTTGAGCGCCATGCTTGCGGGCGCTGTGCGGACGAGCGTGCCGACGGTGGACCGCGACGCAGCCGAGTCGATCACGGTGCCGATGCACCAGGCACCCACGATGTACTCGGCGCAGTGGTCCATCCCATTATCTGAAAGCTTGCCAAACTTGAGTCCGCAGCGGCTGTTTTCCACGCCGGGTTGGAAGTGCGAGTAGTTCGCCAGGTGCGCCGAGGTCGTGCGCATGTACCGGAAGTTGGTCAGCACCGCGCGAGGCGCCGCATCCGTGCCCGCGCGCAGCTTCCCCTGTTTGTTTGAGATCTTGAGCAACTCGAGCTCGAGTTGCTCCCCCGAAGACGGAAAGCTCTTGAGGTTGTCCATCTTCGTTTCCGCCTCGACGAGCGCTCTGCGCGCAACATCGAGTGCGTCTCCCGCGACCACCTTGGGGTTGGCAGGGTCGTTGGCAACAGGAACCTGCATCGACGCCACCCGGTTGTAAGCGACCTGTGCCTCATTGAAGAGATTCAGCTTTTGGACAAACTCGTCTTTTGCTGTCTCACATTTCGTCGCGAAGCTGCTGCCTGCCTTGGCAATGTCGGCTGCCTTTGAGTTGAGTTGGCCCACCATTGTGTCGATGTCACCAAGCACCGCATCCAGAGGCTCGTTCTTGCTGCGTGCCGCCTCGAGGTTTTTGAAGAGCGCTCGCAGGCCAGTGGTCGTGTCTTCGAGCAGTTCGTTGCGCTCCGTCACCAGACTCTTCACGGTGGTGCCGTCGCCGCCAAACGACAGGTCGGCTACCAAACAGACGAAGACGCGGTCCATCGGCTGGCACTGCAACTTGTGGTCGCGAATGTCGCTCGTCCACGTGGTGCTGATGGCCGGGCCTTGGATGACCACGTTGAAGAGCTGCGCCTGACGCGCATCGAGCTCGGTCGATTTCATCGGCTCGTCGGTCGGCGACTCGAGCTTGGAGAGCACGATGCCGTCGGGTGTCCAGTCAAAGATGTTGCGACGGCGCAGCTCGGTCGAGAGCGCGGCAAACGCGCAGTTGTCGCCTTCGTTGCGCGGCATTGCGTAGGTGCGACCAGGCGTTCCGGACGCGTACGTGTACGGTGGCGAAAGCGTCGGCTCGGGGACCTGCACCGCATCGGTGTCGACCTGGATGCCGCGCAGAAACGGACCGGTCTCGAGCAGCAGAATGCCTTGCGCCTTTGCCGGCGCGATCTTGGCTGGGTCTACCTGCGCACGCATCTGTGCCATGCGCGTCACATCGTTGACGTGCAGCGCCGTCGAGCCGTACAGCAGCGGGCGCATTGCGCCGAGCGACGAGTCCATCATGACGGCGTAGTCGGACGCCGGCAGAATTTCGTGCAAGCTGATGGTGGCTTCGCCCAGTTTCTGTGCAATCATCGATTCGACCCACGGCTGCGACGCGAGACGCTGCATGCGGTCGACGCCTTGGCCAAGGCCGGCGTAAGCCTGGTGCGCGTAGCGCTGCGAATCGTTGAGCTCGTCGAGGCGGTTGTTGGGGTCGGGACCGCCGGCCGGGACCGGCAGGCCCGACACGCCCGGTCCGCCCACTCCCACGGCCACACTCTTGAAGCGGCGGCCAAGGATCCAGGCAACCTCGCCCATGTGCAGCCCATCGTACTCGAGCGCCGGCTTGCCGTTGACGAGCACCTGACGCTGGTCAGCAGCCCCAAGTCTCCCCGAAACAATCTTGTCGCGAGCGCTGCGCGCGTGCATCGGGACCAAGCGCGCATACGGGATGCGGATGTTGGAGCCGCGGTTGTTGCGCGCCTCGATGATGCTCGACGTGGGCACGCCCGGCGGCGCGCCGCCATTGGCCGTGCCTGGGGACGCAAAGCCGCCGCCGCCGACCGCGGTCGGCTTCCCGGCGGGTGTGTACGAGCCCCCGGCCCATCCGGAGGACCCCGAGTTGACGGCACCAATCATGCAAGCCTGTGCGTAGGTGTGTGTGTGTGTGTGTGTCTACAACGGTGTTGCAAGACGAGCCGTCGGTTAGCGGGGACAGCTCAACGGTTGGTACAAAGAGACTGCTTATTTTGTTGACTCTACTGATCCTTTCGAAACCGACCCACGTGTCCGTGCGTTGCGAGAATGCGCAAGGCGCGAATTCGCACGACGCCCTGCCATAGCAAGGTCGCGGTCGCCCCGCCGACCATGGCATACAGCGCAGCCCCGCGTGGCTGCGGAAGTGTGGCCACGAAGCTGCAGCTCGCCTTCGCCAGAGCGTGCAGTCCTTCGGGAACGTGCTCGACCAGCGCCTCTACTGCTTGGGCCAGCGCCTCTACTGCTCGGGTCGTCGCATTCTCGGGAAACCAGCCGAGGAGCGTAGCGGGAACCTTGTGCAGTACGAAGGACGCCCATTGCACCCCATCCTCGACGGGGGTGGCAAGTTCGACAAAGCGCGGAGGCATCCGCGTTTGCCACGACGACGATGAAAGCGGCAACAGCGACGACAACCCTTAGCGGACACTGGTGTGCAATAACAGTTACTCACGACCGCACACTGTTTGCAAACAGAAGCACGCACTCGCAGAAGCCATCGTACCCACTGCTGCGACACGTGATCCGTGGCTTTCCGGCACTGTTGGTCTTGTATACTGCCCAGTCGTGCGCGGAAGCAATGAGTCCTAAGCGCAGTGTGCCCGCCTCCGGTGGCGCACAGTCGACAAACGGCAGCCCGACGCGGCCGCCAAAGGCGTCGCCTTTTCTGACACTGTCGGGCGTCTTGGCCAGTATCACGGCAAGTCCCGCAAGCACCGCGCTCATCTTGTGGATCGGGTCGGGGTCCGACGCCCACGACCAATTGGCTCCACGCATCGCCGCTTCGTGCGCCGCATTCAGCACCTCGGTGTAATTCTTGGTGGCGAGCAAATTTGTCTCGCGCCCGAGGAGCAGCGTTCGCCTCACGCCCACCACGCCCTGGGGCAGCTTGAACGAAAGGATCAGATCGCGCAACACTTGCTGTCCCGCCTCGGATTCGGCGGCATCGGCCAGCGACATGAGCGCCTGATCGGCGCCACCCACATTGTTCAGCGTCTGCATCACATTCATGCTGTCCAGCGTCAGAAAGCTGGCGCCCCCGATTCCGCTCCCCGTGGGTGCTCTGGCGACGGAGCCCATCATCGAGTCGGTGATAGCCGCCGCGCTGCACCGATAGAAGATGGTGGCCAATGTTTGCATGGCGGTAAGCGCACCTTCGCCATTCACGTACCGCGCCTCCTTGAGCGCTGCGCGGCTCACCACCGCATCGGACCGGAGCGCAGTCGTCCACGACGACGCATGCGCGTCGTCGCGCTTGAGAATGGTGTCCGCCAAGGTGCGAGCACCCCAGGCGGCGATCAGTTGCTCGTCGTCGCGCAGCACTCGTCGTGGTGCGGGAGGGATGGCCATCGTCTGTTCCTCCCGTGTCAGTGGGTGGTATTGCGCAGTCTCCAGCTCAATTCCGGTTCCCTCGGACAGCACCAGCAAGGCAAACAGCAGCATGCTTGTGGTGCAGAGCAGCGCCGCCGTCTCCTCCGATTCCGAACCTGCGTGGATCCGTCGCGCGCACGCCACCCCCGCACATACGAGTGCAGTGCGACTCTCGGACGTGATCTCCGCGCCCTTGATCAGTGCATCGCGGATGCGTTGCAGATAGTCCACCGCTTTATTGTGATCGGCTACGGGAAGCGCCCAATTTGACGGCACCCCCAGCTTCTTGTGCACCCTGTTGCACAGTCGCTCGAGTCCATCGCCGTCCGAGTTTCCAGAAGCGTCCGACGCGGGGATGCTGTTTTGGCTTGGTGTGGATCCACTGACTTCTGACATTGCAGATTCCACACGCCCACACGCTCACACTCCATACGCAAACGTGCACACTTGTTTAGCGGCCCACTGCACTCAAAGCTGCATGTCGGGGTGCGCCAGCACGCCCTGTGGCACCGGAAACGGCAGATTGATCGCAAGCTGGTTGTGAAGAGGCTGCACTGCGTCAATAGCCGGGGGCGGGAGCGGCGGCAGCTCAGACATTTGCGGCAGATGTGCGTTGGCCAACTCTTGCAGCATCTGCTTCTCCGTCTTGGAGTTCATGTGGAACTGGCCCTCCCCATTCAAAAACTTGCACTCGTCGATGATGCGCCCCGCCTCGCGCCACTTTCCGCCCCTGGCCGCGAGCTCGCGGGTGTCCATGCTGAGCACGGCGTCCGCCAGAAGCTTTTTGCCCTTGTGCAAGACCTTGATTGCGGCATCTACCGAGCCTTCCGCAATGATGTGAACAACCTTGACCTCCTCCGTCTGGCCGATGCGGTGCACGCGATGCTTGGCCTGTTTGATGTCCATCGGCGAAAACGGCTGCGATCCCCAAAAGACGACCGCGTTCGATCCCGGCACCAGGTCGAGTCCGCAGCCACCCGCATCGATGCTGAGCATCATGACCGTCCGCTCATTGTTCAGAAAGTCGTACTTGACTATCTCGCGCTGAGCATCCGTCAACGTCCCGTCGTATATCATCGTTTGCCCAATGCCCTTCACCTCAGCATCGAGAAAGAGCTTTGCCACGCGCAGCATCGACGGGTGCGCACAGCAGACGAGGATGCGGTGGTGCCCCTCCGAGTTGAGACGCTGAATGCACTTGCCAAGCGTGTCCTTGAGCCCCGTCGGCTCGCGCCCCGCCTGCTCGTACGTCTCGGCGGTGGCGTTCTTGACGCCCGTGCGCGCCAGCGTCGGGCCGACGAGGTACTGCTTCAGGTAGGTCAGGTACCCAAGCAGTTTGGTGTACTGCTCGGCCGTGGCCGAGCCATTCCGCTGAATGAACATTTTCAGCGTGCGAGCCTCCTGGACGACCTTGTTGTAGTCCACCTCGTCACCCGGTACCATGGCCGGGTTGGCGCGCATCACAAACTCTCGCAGCGGGGGCAAGTCGAGGTTGTCCGCGTCAAAGCGATCCAAATAGTCGTTCATGAACTTTTGCAACACAGCCACGTTGATCTTCGTCCGCTTTGTCCCATCTGTGTACCAGTTAGAAATGTCCTTGAACTCGGGGGAGAGGTCCATTGCATTGGCGATTCCGTGCAGGTCGTCCACCTTGCCCATGAGCGGCGTCGCCGACAGAGCGATGACGCGCGTCGAATTTTTCGCCACCCTCATGTGAGACTGCGTCCACGCCGTCCTTTCGTTTCGCAGGTATTGCACCTCGTCCTGCCCAAAGAAGTCGAACTTGTGTGTCAGCAACAAGTGCTCCTCCGTCCCCGGGATGCGGTCCCACGCGCTGATCCACGCGCCACGCTCGTTTTGGTGGTGCTGCTTCACCCATTGGTAGCTCTTCTCGTAGATGGTACCGAGCAGGTTCCGCGAGACGAGCAACACGTCGTATTTTTCAAAATCAGCCTTGGTCGTCATGTCCTTTGCGTTGGTGACAATGTGAATCCGCTCCTCGGGTATGCGCAGAGAATCCAGAAAGGAGTTCTTCCACTGCCTCAGCAGTCCTTTTGGAGCCGAAACCATCACCTGCATCCGCTTCCCCGCGTCGAGCACGTGCCGCGTTGCCAGCATCAGCATGAAGCTGAAGGTCTTTCCCGTTCCCGGATCGTGGCACACGATCAAACGCCTGCATTCATCCGCTGCCCCACGCTTCGCCACGATGCGCTGATGGCAATACGGCCGGTTCCTCTTGCCTTTTTTGGCAAAGCATTTTCGAGCGCGCACGCGCATGACACCTGTGACTCCGTTGGTCTGGCCCGTGATCGTGTCGAAATACTCGTCCGTCAGCTTGGCATCGGCGGCCTTCTCGTCTTCGTTGAGCTTCTTGTACCGCTTCTTCCGCCCCTCCGGAAGCGGCACCAAGTCCAAGTCCAAAGCGTCTATTGCCTCTCCCATGGCGCTCGGTCAGGGGCGCCGCTGGTGTTTGGGCGGTATGGCCTGGAAATGCCCGATGGAGGTGGGGTTGCGAATCAGGCGTCCCTCTACACGTGGGTTCTTCTGAACATGCAATCTCTGGTTGACGGTACCTTTTAAGGTCGTCACCTGGTCTCCGGCGCCGACGTTACGCACAGACGCACACACATTATAACTAAGGCTTGGGCCTCGGGTCGTCGCCTGGCTTCGGCACATATTCGTCTCTCCACCAGGAGGGGCGCGTCCATTCGCCCCCTTGGCGCAAGGATATGGTGCCCGGGACGCTCGCCACTGGCCCTGCCATTGGAAACAGAAGGTCGGGCGCCTCGACGAATGAGGCTCCTGATTTGACCATGTACGTGAGCCCTCGCTGGTAGCCTCCTTCCATTTCAGCGCCCGTAAACGTGAGGACTTTGTAGCCCACGTGCTCGTACGCGTCGATGGCGGTATCCACAGAGTGCAGCTCCAGAAAGGTGAATTTCATAATCCACTCAAACAGGAAATTGTAACGGTCATTTTGGGGCATCTCAACAGCAGACCAACCCTCCGTGTAGGCCCGTAGTGCCGTTGGCACGATGTACCACTGGTACACGAACAACTCGACCACGGTCGTCATCTCTTTTAAAACGCCTCGAATGCGGTTCGAGTCCTCCCGGGGTAAGTTGCCATTTATTGTGCACACATAGGAGAGTTCGGCAACTTTCTCAGACAAGACAAAGCTTTGGATCTTAGATTTGGACGCACTGGCCATTCTGTGAACGTTGAGAAAGGAGTAGCGCAACAGCTCCGACTCGGCGTACCGACGTCTGCGCCAGTCAACGTTGCGCACTTCGTCATTGAAGTCTGTCATTGACGTCAACAGGTTCGGGCAATTCGGTCCAAAGGTTCCTTTCTTAGTGTAGAACTGCCACTTCTTGCACTCTTCCCCGGCACCGACCAGCTCTTGCAAGATCGCGCGCATTAGGTGAGCGTACTCTTCCAGGCTGTATTGTAACTCTATCGCCACTGCGCCCGCCAGAATCAGGTCTTCCTTGGGATCTTCTGGGCGCTTGAATGCGGCGACAAACGGTCCGCCATGTCTAATCATCTCTTGGATATCGTCGTACCATTTGCACCCGGCCTTTTCCAACTCCGAAATTTGCTCGTAGACGTAGTCACGCTGCAGCTGCTGTAACTCCTTCTCCGACATATTTTCCTTGTAGTCCGTGAGAAGCACGTTGTATGCTTTGCCTTCCACCCTGACCTCTTGGATCCTCGGGAACACGGGGTGTTCCGCATCCGGGTGGTAAAATGCCACCACAAGTTCCCGCTCCCCCGGACCCTCTGTCTTTTTGTCTGTGTCTGGTTTCATAGCTGTGCGGCGGACCTCAGGGGGCTCTTCCCTTCCTCGCTTCTCCACTGTTGCTATGTCCGCCTGTTGGTCTAGCCGCAGCTTTGTGAAGCTCAGACCCGCGCGCAGCACCTCATCCAGCCGACTGCCACCGGCAGTCGGCGACGCCGCCGCCGCATACCGGCTGCGCGCGCTCATGCGTGCGCACAATGGCACCCTCTTCCCCACAGGTTTCTTAAAATCACCTTATTGCGCTGTGTGCCCGTGGTCCCCGGCGCCGGCGTCCGCAGGCCCGCAAAAAGCCCGGAAGCGGTCGTTGGCTGCGTTACCTACCCGAAGGGTGGCTACCGGTCCACGCCTCCGACAGAGG
>MDSV01101611.1_pt1 | contig 20384 bp, 7 predicted proteins | sample 810851 | NCBI WGS metagenome assembly MDSV01 (sample SAMN05326640, study PRJNA326480) | marine metagenome | isolation source: seawater | place: Atlantic Ocean: North East | collected 2012 | reverse complement strand
GCACAGGATCTGTACCCCCAACTTCTTCTACTGGCAACACAGATGAGCTTGGAATTTCTTCAGAATCTATTTCAGACAAATCACAAATAGTACTAAGACCAGCAACTTCTAGCAGTGGTGGCGATCATTACCTAGTATCTACAACGCCTCTGGTTGATAGCACAGACTTTAAAGAATATATTATACCTCTTAAAGTATACAGACAATCGCATTTTGGTAAAGTGCCTGACTATAACTTTAGTATATATTTTGAAAATTTGTTTTTAGATATATGCCCCCTACCAGACAACGCCGCTGTTGCTTCTGTTTCTCTGATTGTTACTCATGCTCCTTCAAACGTGCTACCCCTTCATACTATTGGTCATGAAAACAGTGTAGACTTAAGTTCTACAAACGCAAAGATGTTCATGTCTGAAAGAAAGTCAGTTGACAGTACCAACAACGTTGCAAGCGACCCCCTATCTGAAATCAATGATATACCTCACGGGTATGGGTTCCCAGACACGTTAAAGACAAATTATTCTCGACGATGGCGTGGTGTTGATGGCATACTTACTAGTGGCCCATTTGACTCTGATGCCTTTGACTTTAGTTTCTACAATCCAATTATCAAGCAGCCATTCTTAGGTGGTTATTTTTCATTCAATAATGACTCTGGATCTAATATTATATCTGACGATTTAGTAGATTTCACTGCTTTGCAGGGTACTTACAACGGTACATACACAAAAGTCCATAACATTGGTTCTAGATTTAAGTCTACGTCTCTGTTTGGAGTCACTACTGGTAATACCACCATTGACTTCACTGCTATGTCTGGATATTCTAATCATATATTACATGGTAAGATTGCAGACTCTTACGATAACGCCTTAAAAGTCTCTGGATCTACTGGATACATTTCATTCCCCGACTTTGACATTCATAATGGATTTATAATATTCTTTAGATTTAGTCCTGACGAAAATATGGACTTCAGTTCATCCACTTTGTTTGCTAAAAAAGATCAAATCTCAGTTGGTTTTGTAAATAATAAACTAAGAGTGACTGTAACTGACAATACTCTTACTACACAAACCATAGAGGATACTATAACTTATGACAACTATTCGTACCCATTGTCCATTATGGTCACGTATGTTAATAATGTTCTTTCTTTATATGTAGATAATGAGCTAGATTCTCATAACTTTACTAGGCTTAGAGATTCTTTGACTTTGAGCGGGTTGCCTGATATGGCAGAACCTTTAACGTTTGGTTATGATCTAGAGTATAGCACTGGCTTCAGTGGATTTATTACAGATATAGGTATCTCTTCTCCAGACATTCAAGCTGGCGTAACTGGTTTTAGTATTAGTCCTACAGATTTCTTAGACACTATACACACAAAATACTGGGCATCAAACGAGTCCTACGATAGAGATACAACTAAGACATTTAAATTTATAAATAAAGATACTGATCAGTGGCACTTAGGAGCTTTTCAGTTGTGTCATTTTAATAAAGAGTTCGATAGATTCACTGAGAGATATGGTAGAGATTTCTTAACTCACAGAGTTGTTAGTGATGGAACATCGTATGCCTCTGCGTGTGACCTCACACTACCATCGACAGTCGATACCAGCACTTCGTATGATACTCAAATAGAAAACGATTTCTTAAGAATAAATCTTGTAGATATAGAAGATTCATTTGCTGATGAAAATGTATTTTATGCTGTCAGACCTAGAATCCAAAAAATATTTCCAAGAGGATACGATTTCTTGAATGATTCTGTGTATGTAGATACAATACTAGAACACATAACGACTGATAACATAGCTTGGCCTGATGGTCATATTGGTCCAAAATTGATTGTTAGTTTATATACGACTAATAAGGACAACCCATTGGCATCTGGTACAAATCTTGGTTTGATAAACAGATCATCTCATTATATATTACCAGACTTATGTATACATAAAATTAGTAGTGAATTTAGATTTACAGATTTAATAAATGTTGATGCAGACCAATGGTCTCATTTTGATCAAGATAAAAATATTACAGAATTTGTGCATAAATACTTTGCTGATGATGTACAAAAGATGTTCTTGCAGTATGATATAGTATATCCTGCTGGAACTTCTTATGACTCTAGTATAGATATTTATGGTACTACAATTAAGTTTACTAATGTTTATCATAAATCAAGAAAGATAACAAACTTATAGGATAAATTATGTCGGGATTTTCATTATTTCTACAAACCGCAGATCAATTGTTCCAAACTGGGATTATGCCTCTGGTAACAGAAGGCACAATAGAGATTAGTGGGTTCATGCCACTTTTTGCGCACAGAGAGGTATATGATATCGACAACCTTCCTTCTGGAATGTCTTTATATTGCCACGAGCCTGATGCTAGAACAGATGAAGATGGTGATGTTTGGTATGCAGATAATGAAACATTGCATATGTTTACTAAGATCCCGCAAAGTGGTGTGGTTGATCAAGTTTCTCTTTTCACAGAAGCAAAGGCTCCTTTAACAGACAACAATCCTACGTTACCATTATTTCTTAAGAAGGATGGACCCGCCGTGGAGGGACACCTTTCTCTCTTTACCACTAATAATGGATTGACTTCAAAAACATCAGGCTTAGGATTATTTACATTTGCCACGAATTTTGTCAACGTAGGTTCTGTAGATAGTGTGGATGTTTCATCGCCCTTGTTTATACAAGGCAGATTGACTCCTACAAATATAGATGTAAGTATGCCCCTTGTCCTACAAGGTTTTGATAATGTTGAAACTGTGCAGGCTAGTGACGATTTGTCTCTGTTCATATCTCAGGGGTATGGTTTTTCTTGGGATTCTGACAATGTAGGTAAAGAAATAGATGCTAGCGACAACCCCTTCGCATCAGTTGATAGCACAGACGCTATCCGTGGTGTAGAGTTGATATGCTATGGTGGCTGTACTGATGGTACTTGTGATGAGGTTATCTTAGAATCACACGATACAAAGTGGTCTCAAATCGCTTGCGTTGATGGTGGTATCTTTAGGCCAGAAAAAACTTATAGCAATCCAAATGTAGACGCCTTTGGTTCTAATGTGCCTTATAGTGGTCATTTCTATGGCATCAGAAAATTTGATGGACTTAAACCTAACGCTCCGTACTTTGTTAATGTAGTAGGCAAGGCTGGGTCTACCGCTAGAATACCAGCGCCAAAACAACTCACAAGTTGGGAGTATGAAAAAGAAGGAACGAACACCGCATTCTCTGGTCTTAAAATCATTGGGGATGACCCACACGTAAGTGGTGGTAGAAATGAAAACGATCATTTTGGAACTTCTGTCTCTGTTCACGATGACTTGTTGTGCGTTGGGTCTCCAGAGTTTGATCTAGAAGTTGATGGTAGCACGTTCACAGATGCAGGAACTGTCTTTCTATATAGAAGAGGGCCAGAACCAGTATTTGATGAAGACATAGTAACAAATAAGGCTGGTTGGGATTTTGAAACACAACTAGTACTACCATCTAGTATACGAACAGATTATTATAAAGAAACTCAAGAGCCTCTTGAGGGTACTGATAGAAAGATAACTAAACGCGCTTGGCGGTTAGGTCAAGAAGGTAGAAATTTTGGTACTAGTCTAAGTGCTACTATCATAGAGTCTGGAATAGAAACGACGTTGGATGGAAATGATAAAGAGGTAGTAGTAGTAGGCGCTCCAAATAGCAAATGGTCTAGGACATTCCCTCCTGTAAGTTTTGAGGAAAATGATGTATTACTTATGGTATTCACGGATGAATTTAGACCAAACATTGGATCTCTAACATACTTAGATATTTTAAAGAATGTCCAAGCTAAAAATTCTCTTTATAAGTATTTCTCTGACCCAGCGATTGATATCACTATCAATATGATTATCTTTCAGCCTATCGCATCTCCCTTGCAGCAAGATCTAGATTTTAGAGAGCCAAAGCCCACGTTTATTAAAAAGAAATCAATGACAAGGCATACTAATGATTTGCCCGGAACATCTGAACATACTACTAAAGATGCGGAAATGCTCCAGCAAATTAAAGATGCTTTCTTTGAATTTTATCCACAAGGTGGCTCCAAAACTCCAGCCATACTTGGTGTCTACATTGATGATAGTAGATCTTTAGGTTCTGCTGCTGTCAACCCAGCTGTTGACAATTTTATTGAATTCTTTAAATCTCATACTCATTCTGAAGGTTTAATAGACCATGCCGGAGCTGCTGCTTCTGGAGCTGTTTTAGAAACGACTTCTCAGGATGAAAACTGGATTACACAGACCAACACTCTACTAGACTTCACCCTTGACAGTGGAACCTTAGTAAATCAAAATCACTTAGACCTTTTAACAGATCCATCTACTTTTAATGTATTCAATACTAGTCTGCCAGAGTTTAATGACGCTCCTCCTAGCGGTGGGTCAGTATTTGTGTTTGAAAAAGAAAGTGGCACTTGGAATCTTGTTCAGGAAATTGTATCGCCAACTAAAGACAACACAACTTATCCAGACTTTTTTGGAAAATCTGTTGACATTAGCGATGATGGAGATGTCATTGTAGTTGGATCTCCATATCTTGATGACGCAGTATGCATATATGAATATGATTACAAAGAAAAAGATAGGCTATATAATAATATAGAGAAATGGGTTAAGCACCATGTTGATTCTCAGACAGATGATAATTTTTATCCTGCGTTACATACAACAATTGACGAATTGAAAACCTCCCTTAGAGAGAACAAGGATGAATCAGAATTTACTTCTGAGGAACTAATAGAGTTATATAATCAGGCATATCGTCAAATATATTCTACCCTAAGTAGTGACAATAAATATTACTATAGAACTGATGAATCATTTTGGAATAATTCTATCATAGAAGAATACAAAAAAATATTTACATATAAATATAGTGATATTACATACAAGGGTACATATAAAGCATTGCTTGAAAAGTTTGCTCCAACATCTAGGATGGGGTATAGTGTAGCTGTTAATGAAGATGGCAATTCTTTTGCTGTTGGATGTCCTACTGATAGCCTAGACGTTACAGATGACTCTAATTTATATTATCATCCATCTAATAATGGTCAAAGATTGTGGTCATCTTATGTAAACGCTGGAGCAATCAGAGTTTTTGAATCTAGAAAGTATTTTCCTCACAATAAAGTTGTGGACTTTGGTAGATTTGGTGGCGCTCACTTAAAATCTCTAGGTGAAAATGCTAATTTATATAATCACTATGAGGATATATACAAGGGAGAGGATGGGGAAGACGACATTCCATTTGTGAGAACTGACTTTAACACAAGAGAAATACCTCAAGACGCTGGATTACTATTTATTAATACTCCAGAAGTTGATTTCGTTAATGTAGAAATGGTTAGAAGACTTAGGGAATGGCTAGATCTTGGCGATAGGAATTTAGTGTTGGTGGCTAATGATGAATCGTGGGATCAGTCTGGAGATTACAAGACATCAAATGAAATTGTAAATAAAATTCTTGATAGCCTTGACTCTACTATGAAAGTGTACGGAGCAGGTACAAGGGAGAGATCTCTTGTTGATGATAATGCCTGTCCATCAAGACCCAATATTATTAGAGCTGATAATTCTTTTTCTACATATATAAATAATGATGTTGAGTTATATAGCAAGGGTGTCGCAGACATTAAAGTAGAAGTTCCAGACATTCCTTCAAGTTCAAATTATTTTATTAATGTGAATCAAGTAATGTATGAAAAATATACTTGTGATTCTAATTATACAGAATACAATAATGTTTGTTCTCAATCTTTAGAAAATGGATCAGACTTGAGGGCTGGTTGGGATACGGCTAACGGGCGACGAGATTGGCAAGCATTGTTTGATGATGCTCTTGGCGTTGGCGCAAAGAAAGCTCCATCCCCGTTGTTATTAGCTGCGGAATATAGAGACCCGATTACAGTGAATCTTCCTGCCGTACCAGCACGTTCTGGCGTCTTTGTTGAGTATGATACTGTAGACGATGGTGTTGCCCCAGTATTTGGAGATCCTATAGACAATACGTCTGCATTTTCTTGGTCTGAGAGTAGTCAGGATTACGTATCTTTAGATATTAATTTTGGGAACAATACTAATCTTAACACATTTTTTAATCCTCCTAGCAAGATGGGCGTAGATCCTGTCTTGACATGCGCTGCTTCTAATGGAGTTGATGTTGTGACTAGAGAACAAGAAATGACTCCTGTGTGTCATTTTGCTGCTCAGGAAAATATTCCGTTTCAACGTTCTTCTACCATCTCTCTTGTAAGCTCTTTGGCTGCTGAAACTGTAGATAAGTTATATGCTGGTAGTGACAAAAATATTAATTTCTATTTTAACTTAGTTGCAAAATTTGATACTGGTCAGGCTTATATAGCGCAATTGAATGCTTGGTCTGGTCGTTCTAATTTTACTGATGCCAAATCAGATTCTATCTTAGAAGTTGTATTCACAAATACTGGCAATGTTGTCAAAACCAATGTCAATTTGCAAGACCTAGTGTTTACTGGTCATCCAAGTAATAATACATATAATGTTTGCTGGATAGCGAATCCTCTAAATGATCCTACGGAGGAAGAGGTAGAAATCTTCAAAGATTGGTTAAAGAAGGGTAATAAGAAAGTCATTGTTACATATGATAATGACATATCAGCAGCTAGTGCCAAAAAGTTATGCGAACTTTTACAAGTTAGTATGTCGCCTCTTTATCTTCCTCAAAGAAAGAAATTTGCCAACAACTTAGCTGATAGACCTAGAGCAAGTAGATTTTATAGATTTAGTGGATCTAGATTTATAAAAATTAATTCTTCTAGCTTTATTAGTAAAGGTTTCATTCCCAATAGAGACAGCATCAGTCAATTAACCATAGATGCAAGAAGAGAATCATTTATACCCATAGACATAAATAATGCGCAGTCTATTGGATTTTTAAATCACGGTATAGTAGATGATAAATTTGTAGATGTTGGTTTTCATTTTATGAAGACGGGTGTTTGCAAAGTTGATTTTGCTGTACAGCCTGATACTGCTTATAGAATTTTCTTTGACACTAAACAATATTCTGACTTGGAAGCAGAAACTATTAGGGCTTGGGTATCCAATTGTAGTAGTGTTCCTAGTTTCACTTCTGTTGACGCCCCTCCAAACCAGAATGTTTTAAACTTTTCAGATGAAGGTACATTTGATTCTGTGTTTAATGGACCCATAGGAATATCTGCTAGTTTATCAGCTTCAAACAAATCCAACAATACTACATCTATTGATTTACAAACACTACCAGACGCAACTGGCATTTCTGTATTTTTAGAAGGTAGTAATCCTAGAACATCTACGTACTCAAGTCCACCAAGTACTCTTAGTTTAGTTGCTGTTTCTGGTTGTGAGATTGGTGTTGAATCACGATCAATATCTAAGAGAGTTCCAAGATATGTACATCGGAGGATCTCTGCACCCGTAGATGCTCAAACTTACACTGTAGAATTTACAGACCCACTTCCAATTTCTTCTGATAGCTCTAAATATTGTCCAGATGAAAATTGTTCAGGCGTGTTTGTTGGGACTACTATAGATGACGGACCCGTAGTGGCTGCTGAAGAGATATACTATCCTCTCGGTAGAGTCCAAGGGATTAATTCTTCCAGAATTACCATCATATCTGATGCTGATCTAGTACAAGGAAGCTGTGCGTTTGATGAAAATGGTGAATTAAGAGAAGACACCAAGACATTCTTACGTAGCTTATATCCAGATACTATATTTCCAACTAATATCAATGCTAGAATTTTTGATATTAATAATAAAATTACTTCTCCAGAAAGAGGCAGTCCAGCTAAGTATGTTAACGCCGTTGGCAAACCCGATCTAGTAACTAGATTTATGCCACCCGGAGGAACTGTTACTTCTGGATTGTTGATGTCAGACTTCGCAGACACCTCGCCTAATACTGTGAATAGACCTGACGAACTAGACTCTAGTTCGCTAGCCACTGTTTCTGGTCAGTTTGTTACTAACCAAGATTATTATGGATCTAATTCTAAATTTAATTGGACTGTTAGCGGAGTAACTTACTCAGATGTTGGCATAGACGGTGGTACGCCCAGTATTATGCAAACGTCTGGAAAAGATTTCTTAGACTTTAACGAATTCCCATCTGGATATCCCGGCGATTTGTTTGGCTATTCTCTAGCGTATTATAAAGACAGATTAGTTGTTGGTGCGCCGTTCGCTGCTTATAGCCGCGAAGGAATCACTAGCTGGGAAGACATTGCTGATAATACTAATCAGTATGAAACTCCGTCTGGTACTGTTGTAAGCAAATGGGGTGGCGCTGGATCTGCATATATATATGAGAAAAACTCATCAGACAATTGGTATTTTAGTAGAAAACTAAGACCATCCGGTATTAATACTGGTCATGATTTAGATGATGTTGCTGATTCAGAATTGATATCAGCGCTTGGCGATAATGATTACTCGCTCACAGAACTTCAGTCTTATTCCCCCGTTACAGATAAATTTGGATATAGCGTTGATATTGATGGCGACGTTATAGCGGTTGGTACTCCGGGTCACGACTATACGTCTGCAATTAATTCAGTCGTTGAGGGCGCTTTCCAAGTTAGACATTTCAATTTCGAGTTTGATGTATCCAAGAGAATAAGTCAAGACTTAGGAGATCCTGCTACTAGAGCCTTGTTAACTATAGCAAGTGGTATTTTAAATAATGGTGCTATTTATACTTTTGAATATAGATACCCAGAAAATGTAGACAGCGCAAGGTCTTGGGAATTTATAGAAAAACTAGCTCCCAAAGGATACAATTCTAGATTACAAAAGACGTTTGCAGATGAATCTAATACTGTAGTTTCTTCAGGCACAGAGAATGAGCATTTTGGTGAAAATGTATCTATTTATCGAGCTAGAAGAAGTGACGCTGACTATACTGTAGGCGTAGGCTCCCCGTACCATAAATTTGCTACTAGTGGCAATCATACCTCTCCTGAGCCTCTAGAGGGCGCTGGAGCAGTATTTTTGTTTGATGCCATGCTACGTACTCCGTTTGCTTATTCGGCGGGACAAGCGAATATTGAAGCTTCTACGTATGGTAGCATAGAGAGAAAGGTCAATATAAACTTTGACAATACGGATTTGGATAAATTATATTATAGTAATGGTATTATATATGCTAACAATCAGGGAGAGATATTTATTGAGGCTTCCGGTCAAGACAGTAATGCTGACGGATTTTCAATACACCGTCCTTATATCCAATCTATTCTTGGTCGTAAGCCAGACAGCATGGGATCGGCTAGTTCTGGCACTTTAAGTATGAATGTATCTTCAATAGAAGACGTATTAAATGTTGAAATGCCCTTGTATTGTAGTGCTTCAAATCAGGCTAATGTGTATAATAATGTAGCATTATTCGTTGGAGCTATGGGACGACCCGACGATGATAACACACTTATTTTGTATGCGGACTGCCCTGCCGGTGTTGAGTCTTCTGGTGAGATGCCTCTATTTGTTAGTGGCATTGGGGTACAATCAGATAACATTCACATGATAACCTTTGGATTTTAATTATGGCATCATTAGTACAAGTTTTAACAGGAACTACGGCAGCAGTTGTAGTCGAAAGTTATGATGAGAACAATGCAGTTCTATCTCAATATTTTCAGCCAGCTCCTCTTATTGGCTTTAGTACAAATACAAAAAGACAGGGCAGCACTAAACTAGCCACAGAATCCAATGTGACATTAAGTTTTTATGCTATACCAGACAGTTCTGACAGTACTCCTCGGGCAACGCAGTTAGCAAACACAATCAATGCTGTTACAGATGTATTTAAAAGTGCTACTAGAGTAAAATTTTATCCTGAAGCTAATGCAGCACAGCCGATCAATGTATGGAACGTACTTGATCCATCCGTGTCTGTAGATGAAAGCGACTTTAATTCTTTTGTAAGATTTAGTGTTTCATTTCTTGGCGTGTCAAACCACGGTCTGGACAGCGTTAAGGTCTCAGTTAAAGAGAGTGATGACAACGGTACTGAGACAGAGAGTGAAGTTCATATAAACTTAGAATCATTTTCTGACACACTTTCTATTGAGCCTGACGATGGCTTGGGTTTTGCTATAGACGACCCAACTGGTAAGCCTTATAGATTTACCAGATCTATTTCAGCCACAGTCCGACCTCAAGCAGAAGGTCATCTAGTAACTGATAGCGTGTTTAACAGAAATGCTGTAAAAGCAGCTAAGGCTTATGTTGAGGCAAGGTCTGGAGATTTTGAAACTGGTAATAGTTATCACTCAGATCATCTCGGTTTGAAGCCAAGTGGTACTGATGCTAACTGTTTTAACATGACCAGATCTGAACAATCAGATATGGGCGCATTAAGTTACAGCCTAACAATACAAGGTATATATAATGATGGTGGAGCTGCTGTTACTAAAGGCGCTTTTGAAACATACAACGTTAGCATATCAAAAGATTCTGAGTCTTCTATAGTCACAGTCAGTGTTGATGGAAACTTGCAGGGGTATACAACTGGTGAGAATCAAACATTAAATCAAATTAATGCAACAGCGTCAGATGGAGCGCATAGAAAATTAAATTACATTAGTAGTGATGGAAAATTTAATTATGCCAGTTTAGTATTTAAACGTGCGCAAAATGCTGCTGGAGTTCCGCTCAACGCCGTGCCTAAAAGTATATCTATTGCTGACAATACTGTTAGTGGTATGAGTATAAGTTATAATGTATCTTATGATAATAGGGCGAACCCAGCAATACCCGGAGCGATTAGTGAAAGCATTACTGTTAATGATACATATCCAACAGATGTATACGCTTCTATAGAAGTAATGGGCAGTAGGAATGGTCCTGTTTTTCAATACATGAATACTACAACTCATTTTGAAAGAGATGTATCTATAGAAGTACAAATGGATCACAATGGAGTGCCAGCTGGTAATACTACTGGGCTTTTAAGTTATAGCCCTTCTGTAAATACTGCCACTAGAGCTATTTTAAATACTTTAATAGCTGACTTGACTCCATACAATGCCAATTACGTAATGTTAAAACAATCAAATGAAAGTTGGAATCCAAGAGATGGTAGGTATTCTTTAAATATAGGATGGATTTATAAATAATGTCAACGGACCCAACGCCAGCAGCCTTAGCTGAAGCAACAAAAAAAGCTAGATATGTCGATGGTACTAGTGGTATTCTAGATATCACTGCTGTTACTATTAACAATGATTTTTATGCTAATACTGGTCAGTTGGACGAAGCTGAGTTCACAGCGTCAGTTCAAAAAGACGGTACTGATCAATATTTTAATGACCTTAGTTTCTATGCTGGCACGGGCGTTCGATTATACGATGGGAGAAGTAGGGTTAATAATGGTAGTGCAACTAGGGAGGGGTTGGTAACGACAGATACAAATGACGACGGAGAGAAAGTAAGAAAATTTGATTTAGAAGCATTCCCAGAAGTATCTGGCACATTCGTCGATGATAACGGCGCGGCTCTTGGTGGGGGTAAATTTAAAACAGAGGCATCAGCTACTGGCTTTAAAGATGCTTCTGAGAGAAAAGTATTTAAATCATTTGTTTTTTTTAATCCAAGACCTGAAACGGCGGGAGCAGATCCTATAGAAGAAAAAATAGATATGTCAACTGGAAGTATAAGTGGAGAAGTTACTATAGATGAATCAACTGAGAATCCTATAGACACAAATTTTTATGAAAAAAAATTCGATCCAACAAATGAATCTGGAGATAACGATGTACCATTGACTCCAGTTACGCCAGATCCAGACGAGGAAGAAGAAACAACGCCAACAGCATCACCAACAGCATCACCAACAGCTTCTCCCACACAGGCTCCTAATATTTTAGGAAACTTGAATAGTACATAGCAAGGACTTACAATGAGCGACAGCATCGTAAAAACTAATTGGAGAGCGCCCTATCAGCCTACAAGTGCGCAGCAAACATTTGTAGATAATGGAGATTTTTTTCCAACACAGCAGACATTTTTGGGTGCGTCGATAACATCTTTCAGTGTCAGTGGTGGAGACGGATCTACTCAGTCCTCTTTAAGTGTTAGCTTAGTTGAAGACGGAGGCTTTAACGGGAATTTACATGAAGATGGAAGTAAAATTGACCCGTATCATAGTGGTGCTGGCGATTCGTTCAATCCTCCCGGTGTAGGTATGCCAGTTTTCTTTGTTTACAGTAATCCAGTACAAAGTATCACTGAAGCATTCACAAGTCCAGTAGCAGATACAAACGCTTTTATATTTGGTGGTATTTTGCAGGGTTTTCATAGGACTAGATCAACTGGTGGTAGAACATTTTCTCTTACTGTCTCTGATCCTAGAGAAATATTGCAAAATGTATATTTGATACTAAACAATTCAGACGCAAAAGTTGGTGCTAGTGAATATAATATATTTAATGTTTTTGGTTTTTTGGAATACAATCCAAGTCTTGCAACTAAAGGTATGTTTGACTTTCCATCTTACACTGCAAATCCTTTAGGTAGAGGATCTAATTCTTGGTCTGGTGATGATATGTATTATTCTGCTGTTTCTCTTATTGACACTGGTGCATATTTTGACGGATTAGGTTTTTCTACTAAATTTCCAATGACAGGTACGGGCATGTCTAGGAGAAGTAGTTCAGGCATACCATTTTATAGAGTCATGCAAGGTATTGCCGCCATGAGCAAAGCTATACCAGATGAGTATATTGGATTTTCTTCTGGTATAATGTACAGAGGTCTTTCATACTCTATTCAGTTTAATAACTTGCCATCCTTGTCCCCGTTTTATTGTTTTGATCATGACAATATAGATTTGTTTTCTTTGATATCTGAAATGGCAGAAGCAACTGGCAGTGAGCTTGTTGTAACGCTTTCTCCAAAAGTTGGAAATAAAGTTGGTGGCACTATAGAGATAACTTTTATTGATAGATCTATGGAAACTTCTATCGGTGCTATTAGTTCTTTTATAAATAGTCTTGAACATAGTGTACAGAAAGATGATGTTGGTTATGAGCTAGCAAACCCCACGACCAGCAAGGTTTTATTTGGTGCTAATCGTGTTGATCTTTATGCTTTTACTTCCTGTCACGACGATGATCGCACGGGAGCCGTTAATAATCAGGCTGGTAGAGCGGGATCTTTTAATGTAGACAATCAAATTCTCCCATACTATGGAACTATAGCTGAAGGCATAGCATCTCCAGTTAAGGGTACTGGTAATTGGACTCAGATATTATTAGACTCTAGCGCTTTAGGAGCTTTTGGTGTTGGTAATTATTATATAGCCACGGAAGTAGAATTAAGATATGCTAATAAATCTTTTGAAGCTTGGAAAAATTTCTTGGAATTCTTTAATGGCAAGTTTATTGAAAAGCTAGTAACAGACCCTAGAGCCAGATATCAAGATTTATTTATTGGGAACAATGAAAATCTAGTTGTTTTTGATTCAGATGGTCGATCTACTAGGGGGTTGAAAGTTCCAAGGTCATTATGGGCTGGCACTTTAGGAGATCCATGTTTCGCTCCTTATGGTTTTCCTTTATATTGGGGAAGAGCAGCTGCCATTGGATTGACTTTAGAGGACGTTGTGGATGGAAGATATTCTGTTATTACAGACTTGGAAGTTTTAAAAACTTCTGCTAATGCTTCTAAAGAAACAGTGCAAAAAGTAGCAAATGCGATGTTAACAAAATATAAGAGACTTTCTAGAACAAGGAGGCTCACTCAGGCAGAGATAGATCTTATCAAATCTATACGTTCTGGTAATTTCGATCAAGAATATCTTATGAGATCTGCTGATTCTCTCAGATCTCAGGTACAAACTAATAGCAAAGCTGAGAATAGAAAAGAAAATGCAACAAAGGTTTTTAATTTTGTTAAAAAAATTGCCAGCGAACACTATGGAAAAAAATGGTTAGTTCGTGTTCCCGGCAAACCAAACTTTGATTTTGCCCCTAAGCCTACCGTGTCAGGATCTGTTTATACAAAGGGACCGTTTGGATTTCCACCTCGAAAATCTGTGTTGCCTGCTTCCGAAGGTGACGCTTCAGGTCAAGGCACTAGTTTTGTAAAAGATTCAAATATCCCTACCGTCACCTCTGCGCAATCGAAGTTTCATACTACTTTAGTAACTGGTTATAATCCCATTGATGATCAACTATTGCATAATTTTATACCAGATGCTGCTGGTGGATTTTTTACCAAAAGGGCATATGCTGAAGCTGTCAATAGTGTTTTGATGCCTGCAAATTTAACAGGCTTTGGATCTTCTCACAGAATACGAGCTTATGTCAGATATGATCATGTAAAGAAGTTAAACATTGGTAGTAATAAATGTTACACAGAAAAATTAGGTGCAAACAGAAAAGATAAAATTCCGTCTAAGACTCAGGCTGCGCACGGGTATACAGCGCCATCTAATAAAGATACAGAAGTTGCGTTCATACCAGTTGATATTGATGACTCATACTATTTTCTACCTAGATTCACTAGTATAAGTTGTGCTGTGTATGGAAATACTTTCGATATTCAAACTAAGTCTGTTCCAAGTCCTATTACGCCAGACGCAGATGGAAAATTAAATGAAGATGCTGGCACAGTAAAAATTATAAGAAGAGTTGTACCAAATAGAAACAAGTCTGGTTCAGGCAATGTATCATTGTATACAAATGCACCAGACACTAGTAGAGCATTTGTTTTAATTACTATGCCTGAGCAAGTAAATGTAAAATTAGAAAAGATCTCAGATATCCCTGTATTGAATCATTTTCCTCCCGCCACATATGTGGGAGTTCCCGGCTTCCATGATGGTGCTGTGCATACCGTTACGACGACTAAAGTTAACAAGCGTATTGATTTTCAAAATTATGGCGCTAGTATGACATTTTACAATCCCAATAGATTGCTTAGTGCGCCCGCCGCCATAAAGCCAGACGTTGTGGTGTTACCGCTGAGAAATGAACAGGCTTGTTACGGACCTTGGTACAACGGTCCTATAAAAATGAAACAAGACGATGGTACATTTATTTATAAGACAATTAAAAACCTTGGAGGAAAAGTTGACATAGAAAACGATAGTGGTTTAGCCCCTTGGAATTATGGATCTTATGAATTAATGAACGCTGCTGGTCAATCTCGGACAGAATTAGCAGCGACTTTATTTTTAGCTTCTGAAAAAGGATCTGTAACATTTCCGGGTATGCCTCCCGGCGTAAATACTATTGGAAATCTAATTGCTTCTTCTGGCCCTATTATTGATAGCATTAGTTTAGACATAGGCGTTGGCGGTGTTTCGACAAGCTATAAATTTCAAACTTATCAAAGAAGCTATGGCCTTCTTAAAAAACAACAACAAAAATCACTGGATACTCTTAAGAGGATGGCTCTCAAAGGTGCAGAGGCCCAGTTTGAACTTGGCTCTAAGGGGATGACTAAAAATAAGTTTAGAGGAGGATTACCAAGAAGAGAAGTGAAACCCTATGAATCATTCTACGAGTCGCCTAGTTATGCTCATAATAAAAAACTGGTTGGATTTATGGGTTTAGTAGATCCTTCAAATCCTAGAAAAGTTGCACCAGATTATGTGTCTCAGGCATCTTCTATGTCTTCAAAACAAATGCAAGATTATGCTGACGGTTTAGATGATAGCACAAAGGCGTTAAGAGATGAATATTTAAGCGCTACGGCAGATGCTTCTGACAATGAAATAGCTGCTTCTTTACAAGACCACCCAGTAGTACCTAGCATTGAGAGTGCAGATGCTAGGATGTTAGAGGAATTGTTCACTCAACCGGGAGATCCTTATGATATTGAATCATACGATATCACATATTGGAGTTAATAAATGGAAAATCATTATTTTGTAACAAACGATCCCGTGTTTATTCATTATGGGGCTGGAAATTTTTCTAAAGAAACCATAGAAGAACATCTCACTAGAATGAAAGATGATGGAAATAATATATCTGATGAAGAATTTTATAGCGAATTATCAGGAACTTTAGATCTTAATCTTCTTTTTGGGGGTAGTAGTTGGACTGCTAAAATTTTTAATAGTGGTACTAAAAAAATAGAAAACAAAACATATACGTTTGCTGAGATTGAAACGTTGATTGATGATTTTGAAACAGAAATGGAAAAGTTGATAAAGCAACCGGAAGACAAAGATGAAATAGCTAAAAACAAAAAAGAAGTTAATAAATGGATAAAAGATAATTTATCGGCAATAAAGGCTGGACCCGACAAATGTATTCAACTTTTTGGCACTATTTTTTACGACAAAGAAAATGATGATCCAGATTCTACAATAGCGTATCACACTAAATTACATTTTAACTTGCCATTTGAAAGAAGCGACGAGAGGGTAGTAGCGCAAAGGGGTCGAACTGTTTTGTCTGATGTCGCTCGTAGACCTACTGGAGATATGTATTCTAGATCTAAAAGCAAGGCTAAGAATACAGGACTATACGTTTCCCCAGACTCTAGGGATGGTTCTCAAACGCCCGATTTAGCTACTGGTCCTATTAGGCTAGCGTACAATGAACCTTTGGGTATGTGGGAATCTTCTCAATGTATTCTTGCTAGGCTGATAACAGATTTGGGTCCAGCGAGTAATCAAGCGTTTAGCTTACCTGAAGAAGAAGATGATTATCTTGTAGACAATGATGATGCTAAAAAGTTTTATGAAACCGAAAGTGAATTTTATTCTGGCAAATTTACTACAGGAATAGCAGTCCCAGTAAATTCTCAATCTAGAAATCCACACTTGTTTGGACCTAATATTAAAATTGATTTAGATGGAAGAAAAATAGAAAAAATTAGAGTTGTTAACAGGGCAGAAAAATCTTTTACTGCTGGCACGTTGGTCATGTGTACTTTGATAGGGAGTGAATGGATTGTTAGTGAGTTTAGTAATCCCGCTGACGGTCTTAACCAAAGGACTAAACTTGGCCCTTGGACGTTCAACAAACTTATTGCAAATGCAGATGCTTTTTTTCGACAAGAAAATGGTGGTGGTTTTTTCAACATAAATGATTACGAGAAAGCTGGTAGAAAAAGTTGGTACGAGGGTTGGAAACAGGCGTCTGCTGGAACTAGTAACTTGTTAGATCATCACAGTGGTAATACTATTTATAGTGATAATATCGAACATTTGCCCACTACTGTACCTGCTTTTAATCCTAGTAACGGATATTTTTCTAGCACTTCTTTTGATAGTGTGGATAAGTATGGTCCTACAAATAATGTAGAAACCGTTAGACAAAATCATCCAAATGATGGGGTCGAAACACATGGACGAGACTTTGGTATTTTTTGGGGTCCAATATTTCCAGATGGTTATACTGCAAAAACTGCATCACAAGGAACTAATTCTTATGGCATAAGTTCAGCTGCCTATTTTCATAGTACCGAAGTGCCTGCGCTATCAGAAATACCAGCAGATATTGCTGTTAACGGTCCATATGATGATAATACTATGAGTTCTCCTATCTTACCTATAGATTATTTCCAGAAGAATATAAAAAATAATGGTTTGTACACAGCAGCTAAGAGATACAAAGGCACTACTGTTACTAATCCTACATACATAGAAGGCTTTGGCTATCAACCAACAAATCCCAATCGCCTACAATTGACTGCATTACCAGCAGAGGCCGTCATAGGTGCTGGATTGGATCAGTTTGGCACTAGTCAGAAAGGAACCTTTTTACAAAAAGTTTATGACTACGCTCAGGAAATAGCTCCTGATCATAAGTTTGGTAATATGTCCGCTAGACACGAGGGCAAGATTGTCAAATATGATGATCTTCTTACATATACGCCACTAACAACGGGCGACGGTAGCTTATATCCTTTGAATGAATTTGATAATAAAACAGGATTAGGAGTAGTTGGAATTACATCGGCTATCAATAAACTTAGGAAGCCCGGAGGAGGTACTATTAATTTTGACGTTGAACAATTATTTGGCCTACCTAGCTACACAACTAGCACCGTACAGCAAGGGTCTGCGGCTAGTATAATTGGTGGTTTTGTGATTAGTATGGGTGGCGGTGGCGGTGCTGTAAACACAATTTGTCGCCAACAGTGGGGTAGCGTCACAGATAACTATAATGTATTTGGAACTACGGCATTACATGCTAGAGTTTATGATGGTTGGCCCCACGAAGATACTATATGGGATACTAGATATTTTACAGCTTTGCATTTTAATCCAGAACTTCCAGACGAAGATGGCGAAACGTCAGTAGACTTTGGAGTTCCTACTATAGAAGATGGAACAGAGTTTGGCAAGGTAGCAGCTGTGGGTACAAATCCAAATACTGTACAATTTAAATCAAGGGGAGATTGGATAAAAGATACCGTGAGAAGAGGCATGTTGCTCACAAACGGAGGTTTTGTATATAGAAAATTAACACTAAGAATGAATTTGCAAAATGCAATCATAGCCAAAGCTGGAACAACTGCTGTTGACGGCTCCAAAGAAAGTGCATCAAATAATTACAAATTATTCTTTACTACTGTTGATGGTGCTGTCGCGTTGGTCACAGCAGATGTAGACGAGTTTGGTCAACAAATGTTGGGCGAAGACTTCAGCGCTTCTAGTTTTTCTGGCACATATACAGACGAGGGTGGTACAGAACATACTGGACTAATTATTAATTATGCCGATGCGGTCATTGTCATACCCGGAACTGTAGACACGATAAAAAAGCGGGACGAAGCGCCAAAACAACACGGTGGGATTACCAGACTGACTAGCCCCAGCGACCCAATATCTGACAGGGGTTGCAATTCAGATAAAATAACTGGTAATAAAACATCGGAGCTATCTTTAGACACTAATGACAGTGGAGAATATGACCTATTTTTGTTCTTCCATAACGACATTTCTCATACTTTTATAGATACCCATCATTTTGTCATGGTGGGAGACCCACAATACGTAAATATCACTATAAGTTAAAAATAGTGTATATACACATATAAACCAATTTTTAGGAGGATTTTTAACATGTCTGCAACAATTACATTCCATTCCAATTCTGTCAACAGTACAGCACTTGGCGATGGGGACACTATAGCTCACAACCCTGAAACCACTGCTTTGAGAAGAGGGTTGGGTTTTTATGGTATCGGTCACGGATTGTCCGTACCTGTTGGAAGCTGTCAAGACACTACGTTTGTAACCAATGATAGTGGTACAGAAAATGACGCACAGCTTCACAATACTAAAAAAATAGATGATGGCACTGATAGCGTAGCCGGTACTGTTAAAGTTGATTCAGCAGCTGTTCCGCTCTCTTTGGACAAACTTCCCAATCACCTTTGCCCTTTGAATATTCGATTTGAGAATACTGATGCGGTCAGAGTGCAAGAGTGTGAATTAAGAATTTTTGATAAAGCAAATATAGAAAATGCTGCAAGTGGTGTTACTACATATGTTTACGAAGCCCGCCATCCTTCAACTAGTCAAACAGTAACAAACTTATCCCACAGAGGGCGAAGTGCTGATTCATGGTTTGAGTTTAATCAAGCTAATGGAGGTAGTGGTATTTCTTTGACTTCTTCACCGGGAGCTAGTGGTCTTAATACTGATACACAAGACGCAGATGGTTTTCAAGGTACTACAACAGACCTTGGTGGAGATCACGCTGCAACCAGACATGATTGGTATCTTGCACTCTCAGCAAAGCCAGAAAGCATTGGAAGTAAGCAAGATTACGCCCTGTATTTTACTTTAGAATATTTGGCATAAGAACACAGAAAAGGGGGGCATTTCTGCCCCCCCCCCTTAGAGATGATAACTTGAATCTAGAATACACTAGATGATATTCTGAATCTCTATTCTGCTATACCCTTCTTGGAGTTCCACTTGGTCCAACCATTATCTGGTAGCCAATTGTCGCCATCCTTACGTTTAGGGAAGAGTCCTCCACCCTTCTTCATGGAGCCAAATGCAAGTTTAGCACCACAGTCCATACATCTCAGCTCAAAGTATTCGTTTTCATCTACCGTCCTGACAACGAACTTTAGATTCTCAGATCCACATTTTCCACATTTGCTTTCTTCAAACACTTCTTGAAATCTTGAGATTTGAGTAAATAGCTCTCGATGCGTATCTGCTTCAAATTCTGCTGTGATTCTTTTGTTTACCGTCGTATAATTCAATCTCATGAGTTTCTCCATTCTTCATTGTAACCAACAATCTCTTGCGGGATTGTACTTTTATCGCGTTGGTAATTGTTGAGAACATCAATGATCTCGCTAGCTACCT